>Ga0065711_1036121_pt1 | contig 21418 bp, 15 predicted proteins | sample Hoacrofraction12_FD_59098 | JGI IMG/M metagenome (GOLD analysis project Ga0065711, IMG submission 59098) | Hoatzin crop microbial communities from Cojedes, Venezuela - Epithelial fraction 12 v2 (version 2) | ecosystem: Host-associated > Birds > Digestive system > Esophagus > Crop | place... | reverse complement strand
GCTCCGTCACCCTCAGAGTGAAGAAGTTCTTCCTCATGTTCAGCTGGAACTTCCTCTGCTTCAGTTTGTGCCCATTGCCCCTTGTCCTGTCACTGGGCACCACTGAAAAGAGTCTGACCCCGTTCTCCTGACACCCACCCTTCAGATATTTATAAGCAATTATAAGGTCCTCTCTCAGCCTTCTCCAAGCTGACCAAGCCCAGCTCCCTCAGCCTTTTCCTCTTGCTGTGCTTCTTGAGAGTGCGTGGCCAGCGGGTGCCAGGTGGGCTGCTGCTGCAGCGGGACAGGACGGGAGAAAATAAGGGCTTTGCCTTCTACAGTGCCTAGGCAGTACCTGTCCTCCCATGCCTGCAGTCTCTGCAGGGCAGCTGCCTCCTCTCCAGTGAGTGCCAGGTTTCCATAGCTTGAAGGAGCAGCCAGCAAGCAGTCCCTCATACCCTTAGAGGGCTTTGGAAAAGTGTGTGAACAGCCCCCAGAGACCTGACGGCAGCCTCTGACATACAAATGCAGTTCTCACCACTTCATTTTTCCAGTTGGTTCCAGAAGTCTTTCAGGTCCCAGCATGTAGGCATCGGTTGTGCTGTCGGGTGGCATTGACATGCTTACGGTGTTAGTCACTTCTAGAGTTGCTGGACTGAAACGGCCGCAGAGCCTGATGCAAGAACATAAGTGCTCATGAATTTTCTAACAAATTAAAAATAGTACTGAGAGTTTGAAACTGCCAGAGATGCTTTTCCATCTTACCATATCTGTAAGGTGTTGTTTTTTTTTTCCTTTTTGATTCAGAGCTCCAGGACATATATCTCAAATATTGATTTTAAAGTCCTAAATAATTTGTGTGATAGCTGAAGATCTTGTAGCCATTTATTACAGATTTTTTTTTTTTCCCCTCATTGCTCAGTGCCCATGGAGATTGCTGTCACTGAGGTTGCAAAATTATTTCTACTGTGAAAGAGCTGCAGTTTGAAGCCTTTGGGTAGGATGCCAGGGTCAGGTTGTGAATTCTTGTTTAATCTTCATTCCTGACCTCTAATAGCAGCAGAGGAAGTGGAGGAGGGGTGTGCTGGCTCCCAGAGCTCACCAGACCAAGACCCATTTGATGCTTCCCTACAAGACGCTGACCTGCTCTCTTTTTATGCATCTGCTAACTTGGATGCATGATGGCAGAGATACCACTGTTGCAAAACCCAGGTGTTGAAAAATTCTTGACTTATTTTCACCTCCAATTTTGGATAGTACCTGTAGAAGAGACTGGTTTTCAGTGACGTGCCTTCTGGCATGTGCTCATTTGTGAGCGTAGATCAGCAGGGCAAAAACTGTAGATTGCCAGCTTTTAAAGAGAGGTACGAAAAAACAGAAGATGTTTTTGTGTGCTGTTACATTAAAAAAGCCATTGACAGTCATTGCTTTGTGTAAGTTGAATCAATATAAAATTCAAGCAATTATCATCCACCCTAGGACTCAGTGTTATGGTACCCTCATTGCTGGTTTAAATTAATACGCTGAGGGTGAACCATGGTGAGGGTGGCAAGGTTGTGTTTTCTCTTCTGCTGTCTCCGCCACACAGATGGCAGTCCTTGAGCAGGAGTGGGATGGGAGAGGACCGTGTCCTACCCCCTGGCAGAAAACTGCTGCAGCTTCCTTGTCAAAGTCCTCATTTACTGCTATAAACCTCTTCCTTCCCCCTCATTTATAGGGAGAGACAAGCTTTCAGCCTTCGTCAGTTGAATGATCCAACTGATATTTTTAGTAAGACAACTTATGTGAGTAGTACTGCTTGTCTGCAGATGTCACAAAATATATGATGAAAGTAAGAGAGGAAAAAACCCAGGGAAATAGCAAGAATTGAAGTCTGTTTACACACAAGCAGTGTGAGAAGGTATTAGAGAAAATTGCAACGGAGGAACTTTAAAGTGCTAGGCAAATGACACAGGCTGTGATCTTTATCAGCCTTTATTGGGGGCTAACCTAAAAATTAGGCATAGTATAAGCTTACCCTAAGGTGAGCCTTTTGATTTCTGTGCATGCTGTGGAATGGGTATTTACATTTCATCATTCCCTTGTTATTCCTTTGTTTACATTTACATTCCCCTGTTTTGTGAATATAGGTCACAACCATAGGCTGCTTTGCACTGCTCTTAATCATGAAAAATTCATGATGAACCTTGAGAAAAATGGCTCCCTGTGTAGTGAGTGTTATTGGTAAGAAGTAAAAAAGACACTTCAATGCTTTTTCTGGGGGGAGAAGTTATCCCTTATGGAGGATGGGAGGAAAATGGAGCATTAGGTGAATTTTATAAGATCCTTATAATGCCTGATGTCTTTAAATCTGTGATGCTGGTTGGCTGGAGTGCAAGTCAGTCCATTAAAGAAATGTCAAGTATAATTTAGGAAGAGGTATGTTTTAAAACAATACATGCATAAAAAATAGCATAAGGAATTTGCCTCTGGGCTGCTGTGAGGGTGACAGATTAATTGTCACAGATGAAGAGGTAGACCCCCCTCAGAGCTCAGGATTGAGCTGTTCATGATTTATTAGTCTTGCCACTCATTAGAGGGGGACACATGTGCTTTTCTCAGCATTTAAAAGATGGTCTGTCTTATCTAAATATTTTGGCAACAAACTGGTAACTTATTAAAATCTATCGGTGCCTTCATATTACTTCTCCCAAAATATAATTTCATTTGTTTTTTAATTGAGCAGCAAGTAAAGCTTCGTTTTTGGTTCATTTTTTTTTTTAAGAACCATTGCTTTATGATAAATATGGATTTTTTTTTTCTCTCTTTGTCAGGATGTGCTGAAATGCAGACAGTTAAACCAGTGGTTCTTGTCTAGTACATAATAAATCATATCTTGTCTATTTTTTCCTTTTCTACTTCCTGTTCAGTTTATTCATTTCAGCTCCGTAGTGAGATCAGCTAGATGCTGCTGTTGCAGCACAAGCAAGACAGTGGTGCTGTGGCAAGTACTCCCCCTTCCCCCCAAGTGTTTATCACAGCTCTGCCAGTATTCGTCTTGGTCTGTGCACTCTTTTTTTTGGTGATGTTGTGCAGAAGTGTTCTTTGCTTTTTAGCTGAGAAATTCCACTTTTGTCCTGGTGGTGATGATGACCCTCACCTGTGAGTTTAACTACAGGAGGAACAGGTGATGTTGCACAAGGAACAGAAATGAAGGTCTTCCAAATGGCCCTTTTCTCCAAGCCTTGAAAATGACTGCCTGGAAATATTTCACTGCCTCCTGTAGGTGTTTCTGTCCAAATTCTACCATTATAGCAGAACACATTGAATTTTAGGTCTACAGGACACTAAGGAAACACAGCAGAAGAACATGAGCATAAGAATCTGTTGCCCAGGCATGGCTTTCATCATTGTGCTACCTCCAGAACAAAACTTCCTGAGTTTTTCTTGTTGCAATAAGACGTTCTTGTCTGGTAATGTTCTGAATACGGATATCACATGATTTTTCGCTCAGAAGTTCAGCTGTGATTGAACTGCTTTTATTAACTCCTTACAAGAATTCTTTTCCCTGCATCATCAGACTTGGTGTCCTTCAAGATTGTGACTTTTTCAGAAATTACTGACCACCGAAAGGCTTGTCATACTAACTTTGTTCCTTCTGAAGGCACTAAAGTGCGTCTGAAATATGCTTCTACATCATGTATTGATTTTTATATAAACTGAAAGAGAATGCAATTCATCAGCTTCAGAAACAGAGCCTAAACTGTAAGATTTCTGGTAAAAAAAAAAATAAAAAAAAATGCTGTGGATTCTAAATACCATCACCTGGTTTATCTCTTTCTGCAGATACATAAACTTAACTTTACCCCAAAAAACCAAAGGGTTGCATTTTATTTCTGCTTTTATGTGGCTTTAAAATGTTTTGTCTAACTTCTTTTTATTAGATAGAGCATAAATGAATTAGATTGATAAAACCTTATTTTTGGAAGGCTGTTCTATTCCAGGAGTTTTCAAAAGATACTGTAAGGAGATACTGCCATTCTCCATTTCTAAAGCTGAAACTGTCCTTTTTGCAGTCAGAGTGCCTGGATGGTGGAGTTGGTGGCATGTGTGTTTCACTGTTTGAACGGGAGTTTCCTTTCTTCCGCTTTCCAAGGTTGTTTTGTTTTTTTTTCAGACTAGTTTGAATATGTATTTCTTGCTGTATGAATCAGAAATGATTCAGTGTCAAAAACATTGTCATGGCATAAGAATAGAAAAATAACTCCAGAAAACACCAAAAACCATTTTAGACACAATGAATGTAACAGATTAGCATTCAGTTAGTGGGTGTAAGAGAACTTTCTTTCTCTGATGTTGCTCTAAAATCCATTTTATTAATCTCTTAAACCAGGCTGGATCGTACTGACAGTTTAGAGAGGACTTTTTCATTGGCTCTGTCAGAAAAAGCAGAAATATTTTGAAGATTATGAAGAAGGTGCCTCCAGTGTACAGAAAACTGAAATATGCTTGCAAAATAGCTTAAAAACCTGAAACTGAATAAAAACATGAAATAAAGTCTAGGCATTTACAGAAAAAATTTAATGGCCAGAAAAGCCAAGCTGTCTTCATAAGTGCATGAAATACATGAGGTAACTAGCTCTGCATCTAGATAATGCTATTACCACAATTATATATCAGCATGATACTAACCGTTTCAGTTTACCTTGATTTCTGAGACAACACCACAAAATACGCTTCTTGGTATGTAAGTGCTTAGGCTTTTAACAAGTCTTGCTTTATACTATTAGGAGTTAGATTGAGTAAAAGTGATTTTCTGTTACAAAGCATTTTCCAATCTAAAACTCCTTAGTCAATGCCACATTGAACATAAGGTGTTTTCTACATGTTTAAAACAAATCTAGAGTACTTATTTATGCATGGAGCTTATGTGTAAAGGGAATGCATTAGCGGTATTGCATCCTACTTTTGATCTCTGATTAACAAAAAGGAATGCTTTTCCCTGTGAGTAGCAGAAGGTGGTGAGCCAAGACAGTGGCAGAGATTGATATGAATCCAGGTTTGTTTCTGTGTTTTATGCCAGGTAAATGTAGTGATAACTGAGCCACTCCGGAAATTTGCTCCAGCCAAAGTCAGTTAGGGCCCCAATCTTCACTTGTATGCTTAATTTTAGCACTACATAAGTTCAGTTTTACTTCTATGGAAATGTTCTGTTAGCACCGTTCTGTTCTGTTAAAACTTTCAGTTGGTAAACCCAGACTTGTTTGTGATCTTGGGTATTGTTATTTATAGGCACGGGGAGTCTTTGGCATGGGCAGGCATGTGGTTTTGCTAGAACTTTGCAAACTCAAAAGTAACTCTTGCCCAGCAGAGTTTCCAGTGTTAATACTGTTTCTTGTAAATATTTTGTGTTCATGCAGAGGGACTTCTTTGAGAGTCTAGCTGTCTGCGCAGAACATACTCCACTCACCAACGCTCCTGTGCATGCCAGCGTTACTGTAGCGATGCCCCTACCCCCTCTTTCTTTTTCCCCAGAAAGCAACCAGTACACAACAAATAATGCAAAAACCTATTTAAAGTAAGTGCTTATTTTTAACTTTATGATATGTGGGTGGTTTTTTTTTTTTACCACTTTGTTTCTGTCTCTTTCTGTTTGTTACAAAGCCTGGGAAGTAGCTTGTGAAGCATCGCGCTTGAAAAATCTGCACCCAGGCATGAAGCCTCGCTGCCTGTAAGCTGTGGGATGCCACAGTGTCCCCGCTTGCAGCAGGGCAGCTGTACCTGCAGCACATCAAGGGCTGAACTGGCACTCCTTGTGTCTTAGCTGTCCGCTCTGCTTTCTCTGACTTGGGATTTGTGGTCCCATGTCCTTTAGAGCTGCCAGTGCTGTGCTCTTTTTTTTTTTTTTTCTTCCTCTTTTTCCTTTTTGATGCAGCTTCATGCAGAGAGTGTCTCAGTTTTAGGCTTGGGGAGAGCTGGCAGAAGTTTGCAGGAGGGCACAGGTTTTGTCTTTCATAGTTGCTGCTGTGAGGCGCATGTGCGGTGGGTATTTGTGACACAGTTAAACTTCGATCTTAAGGTAGAAACAGAGACCAAAATACTAGTTTTCTATCTAAAAGTACACGTAACTTATCTGTTCCACTTCTGGTCATCTGAGCGGGTGACACTGTTACACAGACATATAGTTGTACAACTTCCAGTTGAAAATACAACCAGATCGTACTTGTATGACGATATGGTAGTACAAATATTATGTATGCCTTTGGAGGGATTTGTGAACAATTTTCTCAAGGGGGTAGGAGAAGTCTTCATGTTACAGGAACTCAACAATTGTTCCGGTCCATCACTAGCAGCCGTGCTCTTCACAGTGCTACAGGATAACAGATGGTGTTCTGTGGAAACAATGCCTTTTTTATCTTTAAAAATAGAGTAAGAGGGTTTAAGGGGGGGGGAGGCAAGCCATATATGAACAAGTCAAAATAGGCTGTGTTATCCCAAGAATTAGTATTTGTTTTCGAGCACTTGCTGTTACCCCTTGTGTATTGCAGTTCCATGTTGAGGAAGGTCTGCAGACTGAGGAGCCACATAATGGAAAAGTTTTAAGCCTTGGCTGTTTGTTCAATTGAAATTTCTTTTTCATAAAGGTAGAGAATGTATTTCTTGTCATGAAGACACAATTGCATCTTTAAACTGATCATCAGCCTTAGTAGGTAAATAAAACCATGTATGTATGTAGCACGTGGAGAAGAATAAATAGCATGCAGAGTAAGATTAGTTTGATTACACCATTACTCTTCATGCTTATTTGTGACCTGTTTTTAGAGACTCAGCTGCTAGAATGGTTATCATAAAAATGAGAACTTTACCTTTTCCCTCTAGACGTATGATAACCCTATCTTCATGTGGCATAGAACACCTGTTACATTCTGTGCTTTTTTTAGAGCCCATGCTCTGAAATGTCATGGTAATGGGGTACGAGGAGAGGATGTGAGAGAAACAAGGAGGTTAAGATGAAGTGTGAACTTAGGGTGATAAGCTTCTGAACGAAGAAACCCTTGAGTCTGATGTGAAGGTGTGGAGGGCCAGTACCTTTGTCTAATACGCGCTGTAAGTGGGGACTAAGTCTTCAGTTTTATTTCATCTCTTTTTCTCTGAGGATGATTTCTGTAAGACTTTTATAAAAATTATTTTAAAACTATTTTGTGTTTTGGATCACAGGTGTTTTATGTACACTAAGCATGTTTTGCAAGGGCTCTCCATCAGATGCAGAGGTGAGAGCTGAGGAACGAGCAGAGCTGAGCCTGCCTGAGCACGTTACATCCCCACAGAGGTTCTGCAGCCCTTGCTGCAGGCGTGGATCTGAACCTTTTGACCTGGAGAGTAGAAATTATATGGGTGGCATTTGTTTTTCTTCCAGACTTTGCTGCACCTTATTCAGCTTGTTTCCTACCCCTTCTCTTGATTTCTGCACCAAGCACAGCACCGGTGTTAACCGTCTGAATTCTTACATATTCTGTTCCCAATTAAAATGTCTGAGTTTCAAATCCATTTGCTTCCTTTGCAAACTCAATCAGTGCAAAGCTGTTGTTACTGAAAAATAATAATGGTGCTCAACAGATAATATGGGCTTACACTCCCATGGTGGGCTAAACCTGTGGTACAGCGACCTTCACAGATAACAAATATTGTTTGTTTGTGGTGTTTTGCTTTTTTTTTTTTTTGCCAAACATGCTTGTATTTTGCTATTCTGTTTTGCCAAACTGTTGGTACTCGGTGTAGTGTAAGATACTTCTTTAATTTCAAAATATTTGCTGGTGTTATCATACCTTGACTGTGGTGTACTCTAGCCTTTCATATTGACAGTTCACTGTTTTTGTATAAATTAACAGGAGAAATCACATACTTTGGCAACTCGGAAGAAGGTAAATTGTGTTTTGACAGTTGTAGAGACTTTGAAAGAGGCTTTGGAGTGTCGTGAATTTTAATGACTAAGTTGGCTAAGGCAGCTCCTATCTCAACCGATTGCTTCAGACTCCGTACCTGCTGCCCTAGGAATGCACCTTTCTTGATTTGTAGTTATCTGTTGCTTTAAAGTTGCATCTGCAGCTCTGAGTGTGATGTACAAACCAAGACTTTCTGCCTGGGGAAGTCAAAGTCAAGGGATGTCAGAGCTGCTTATACCACCCTAAAGCTGAATTAGTAACTTTCACATTTGTATGATTTTTGTGGTCTTCCATGATTGTGAGTCTGCATGCATACTGTATGTGTGTAACTGGAAGCACTGGAGTTACGGTTTTGTTTCTCTTCAGATACACTAGTGCTGTGGCAAATTTTGTATTACGGATTTTTGTCTTGAGGTCTTGTTGTATTCAGGGAAAGGTGGTTGACTCATGGGGTGATACATCTAGTGAGAACCTAGCGCATGGCCATCCTGCTGTTAACATAGTCTGCTATTTTTGTATTTTCCATAACTTACTGCTTGAAAAAGACACTAATTTACTACTTAATTTTTTTCTCACTACCGTAAAGGTACTTGGCTGACTATGAGAGCAGAGGAGTACTTCTCATTCCTATTTGAAATTTGAGTTTAGGAACTGGCAGCCAGCTCTGTGGAGGTCCCAAAAGAAACTACTAAACTTTTTGTTTGCTAAACTTTTCTGTAGCTGTATTGCACAGTGAGAGGTACTTATGATTTCTTAAAAATAAGTAAGTAAGCCCATAATATATGTGATTTCTAGTTTAAAAAAAAGTCATAAATTCTTCCAAGCCCCATAGCAAAAAGTATTGCGTAGGCTGATGCTCCTAAATGTGGAAAGTAAAGGCAGAGTGAAAATTAGAACAGCTCCCAATAGTTTGCTCATGCTTTTACCAACTCTTTTTTTAAACATCTTTAAATTCTAAGTGTGAACTTATTTTATTTAACAACGCGTGACAGAAGGCATAGGCTTTTCTTTCCATTTTCTAGCAACCCACACTTTTCATATGCTAGTGGATATTAGTAAGATGTGGTTTCCTCTGTAGGAGAATAATTCTCAGCAGTGTTTGAGGGAAGGTAGGAAGAAATGATCTGGATCTATGTATTCCATTTTAGTTGAAGTACTGACTATTTAGTTTCCCTTCTGGCATTTGACTACAAGGAGTGTCGTGTTTTCAATTCATGAAACCATCTTTGATTTATTCCATAATGATCCATAGTGGATGCAGTGCTTTGCAGTTGAAGTTACACGGTATGGTCATTCATCAACATGTTAACCTTTTAGTTTGTCTCAGGAGCTCAGTTTTCGAGTCCAGTCAGCGCACTGGGAGTTGAGGCTAATCGTGCCCACACTGGTGTCTGATGTGGAGCAGTCCCAAGAGCACAAACAGGGTTCGTTTCAGCTAACACCAAGCCAGAAGATTCATATCCAGAGTACATTTACAGCACTTCATCTCCCAGTCCCCTCTCCATCATGGGCATATATTGGAGCTGATCTGAAATAAAAATCCTGAAATGTGCATTGTGCAAATGTGGAGTGCTTAATACCAGCTGTGTTGCTCTACACGTCTGCTTCTAGCGGGCAGCCTGTCATGATAACCTAGGTGTAGCCAGGAGGCCTTCAGAGTGGCCTAAAAAGAGTAAGAGGAGTGGTATAGATTGGGATTTCTTATCTAGCTTGGATGAACTCTGGAAAAGTTTTTGTTTTTAGACTTAATGGAGATTTTTTTCAAGTTGTATCAGTGCCTCACTTGGAATACTCCTTTGATTTTGAGTAACAATATTTAAATTAAACAACACTTTTATTTTATTTGAAATCACTAGATTGTGAGGTTTCTGGAGCTCCTCAGTGAATTCTGGCAGTTGCCAGCTGGCTGCTTTTCTGTGATGGTAGATATAATCTGTTTTACTTCTAAGTTGTTTTTTTTTTTGTTTTTTTTTTTTGAAGTTCATTACTAAATTGAGTAGCCTAAAACTTAACACCATAGCTGCCACACTAATGCCGATAAAGCACCAAATATTCATTATTAATAACTACTTAAGCATAGTTAGCATTTCTCTTGCTTTGGTATCAGGTAAGACTGCCAGGCAAAGCCTGCCTTGAATACTTTCTTACATCAGCTGCTTCAAAGCCTTCCGTTATGGGCTTGGCTTTTTGTTGGTCTTGTGACTCCAGGTACCATTATAAAAAAGTGTACTTCTGTTGCACTCATGACCAGAGTTATAACTGCTGTGACCCTACTTGGGAGGTCATCAGCCCTCGTTTGGCACTTGCTGCATTAGAACAATATGAAAGAGTTGTCTTTTGCTAATGCATTAGGAGGGAAAATGCAAATAACTGTCAAGAAAGCAGTAAAACACAATAATCGTGCAGGTTACCTTCCGAGGTAAAACTGAAAAAAAAGCAATAGTTTCTACATACTCAGTGTCTTAGGAATAGCTTCTGTTCCACTTCCCATTGATTATGTACCTCTCACTTAAAAAAAAAAAAATACCAAGTACCCACACATTTATGAAAACATGTAAAAAACCAACCAGCACTAATTTCGTGGAAATGCTTGTATTTTCTTTGGAAAATAAAATAAAGACTTCGAAGGGAACATCATGTGACAACCCTTTCCTCCTCGCTTTTACCCAACTCCACTAGCCCTTCAAAGATAGGGATGCTATCTCACATTGAGAACTTCTGTCAAAGTTCAGCCTGGAAAGACTTGTTTTACAGTCCTTAGACCAGGGGTTTGTAATGAAGATAGTGATGACATTGCCTTTCTAATGTCGTAAGTATAAAGCTTCTGTCTTTTTGAAGGAAGAAGCTTGAGCATATTGTTCTAACATCTAATTTCCTTCATAATTCTCATACCACAGTAGGGATTCAGTAAGTCCAGCTCTCTTGGTCTACAGCTGTAGTTTAGCCCTGTTCTGCATTAATTTATGCCATATGTGCTCAGGGTTTTTTTTTTAATTGAGTTAATGAAGCTTCATTACTTGAGAAAGGTGACTGTGTCATTGTCTATGGAAAAACTGTTCTTCTGAAACAGAAGAATTACACTTATTCAGGCTGGTGATGCTGCCTGTGTTATTTCATCTCCCCAGTCTTAAAAGTAGTTTGAGCCTTCTAACTAATGAAAGCTAGAAGTTAAGAATCGCAAACTAATGTTGAAAATACCAAGGGATTTTTTAGCTCTTCATGACTCTGAGTGACTTACTGTGATGCACCGCTTTTAAGGAGACTAAGAACCCTTATCTACCTCATACTTGACAAAGCAGCCTAGTATGGTGTCCTTTCTGCCTTTACTAATAGGAGTCCTTGTTAGCTATGGACAAGTAGAATTCACACCTTTCAGACATGACTTGGTTCATAGGAAATGTGGCTTAATCCCAGTCAACAGCAGTGCATCCTTCACAGAGACAGCTTCCAGACCCTCTGGATGGCAAACAAAATGTAAGATGGAGGTCTGCAGTTCTGTGAACACATCTGAGACTTGTGGGCTATGTGCCTGCCTGTGTTAGTGACACTGCTGGCCAGGCTTTGCTTAAGCTCTTACAGATATGGACAAGAGCCTGTGCTTCCTTTTCCAGAGGTGCAGACGACTCTGTTCAGTCACCCTGCTCCCCACTGTACCCTTGGACTGACAAAGTATCATAGAACTAAGGGCAAGGAGTGTACCCCCATCCTTGGTCTCATTTCACCTGATAGCTTGGGTGCAGGTTGGTTGACTGCCATCAGTAGTGGCTCCACACTGTTCAGTGAAGTAACGTAACCCATGAAATCCACCCTGTAAAAGCAGAATAGGCCTTGTAAGAGTCAGTTTCAGACAGTGCCGGGAGACTCTGGTCTCCTTTGTGCTAGTTACTCTGTTAAAGGTACTATGCTCAGACGAGACCTCTCCTTCATCCTTTTATAACTTGGTAGTTTTCTCCAAGCCAACTGTTGTAGTGCATATGCCCTTTTGTGGCTGTAGTCTCACCACAGAGACCCACTGAGTGCCAGGCCTGTTGACTGGTGCTGGTTTACTTTACACCTTTTCTCTAAGGACAATGTCAGGCAGAAGATGTACCTTCAATTCCTTCTGGGGGTGACCTTAGTACCCACTTGCTACAGGCAACTAGAAGGCGGTCTTGTTTCCCAAAAGTAAATTCAGTTCTTCAAGGCTTTTCCTGTCATACACAGATTCTGAATCTGGTCTTTGGTCTTGCTTTCAACCTCCTTAATACCTAAGGTGCGAGAGGGAGTAAGAGGAGGGAGAGGGACAGACCTGTGCTTTGTTCCTTTGAGAAACAACATGAGGGAAGGCGGTCAGGCGCACCAAAAACAGGAGCCAGGCTTCTGCCACTCAGGACCTGAATGTACTATGTTGTAAGTGACTGGCATTTGCGTTCAGAATTGAGAGATTTCCCTTTAACTTCTCCAAAGACATCAGGCTTATAGGACTCTGGAGCAGTTAAAATGTCTCCTAGGAAAAATATCAGCACTTAAGGGCTTGCAGTCTCAAGCACTACTAAGTAGTGTCTGCGTCGCAGTGCATGAGGTGTAGGGTGCTATTTACTGAATGTCTTCACGGTTATTGAACACTTTGTCTTGGTGCTTGCTTGTTCTGTCACTGTCTGGGTTTTTTTAACATGTTCTAATTTAAATTTGAATTTGGTTGTTAGACTGCCTTTGCAAACCTCTAATCATTTTCAGTGTTACCTGTTAAAATTAGAGGACAATAGCACGTTATGACTGTCTATCTCATGATGCAATCCTGCTAATATTTTAATTTTAGTGAAACTAAAGGAAGTACTTTAGCTGTCTAATGCAGCTAACCACTGTTCAAAGAGAGGGAACGAGCCTGCTGAGATGCAGCTTCGGCCTCACTGGCTTTGCCTTGGCTTTATGACGAAACGTTACTCTCGGAAGCAGAATTTTTATTTCTCTTCTTTCATCAAGCAGAAAATATTTAGTCAAATATTCTTTTCTGCCTTGACGAGTGTTTTATTGTAGCCTCAGATTTCTGTGCTTGGAGGCAAACAGCTTTTTGAACCCAGAGCCTCCATTCTGAGGTAGACCTGCTAAAGAGGCAAAAAGCTTCCTCATGAAGTCTCATCAGCACTTTGACTCATAATGCTCTGGCTTGTAGTGGGAGGTGCCTTTCATAGAAATTAAACAGAAACTCTAGTAAATCAGTACATTGCACTAATAAGAAATTAATGGCATTAGTTTCTTCCATGTCTGGAAGACTGCAAACATTGCATCTTTGACACGCTGAACTGCAATGTCGATGTGTTAAAAAGGAACAGTGTAATTGGCATTTTCAGTACCTAATGAATGAACATTTGATTTTTACAGGCTGCGGACAAGTAGATTGAACGCGTTTGTTTTCTAACTGACTTTCCGTGCACTCTCTAAATCTGTAAAGAATAGTAGTATTTTCTGAATTTATTTAGTTAAATGTCAGTTGAAAGTCTTAGTATTCTGAATTTGAGAAGAAACTTCACTTTTTTATGCTACCTACATGACTGGTAGGCAGTTGTTTTCATTGTGCGCTAAGCTTCAGAGTGGACTTTTGAGGACTTAGATTGTAACGTTCTGAAGATATTTAAAATAAATTTTGCTTCGTCCAAGCTAGCTTGATCTTCTAATAGATATTCATGGTTGTTAGGTCTACAAAGCAATTTAAACAGGTAGCTGCTGCCTTAAACATTTTAAGACCTCTAAGAGTCCTCTGGCATTCTTATTGGCCTTTTGGAAGGGAAAATACACATTTTAATGGTTTTGTAGTTTTTGGCAAATGATCTGTGTAGACGGTTATCGAAAAAGGTGCTGCTAAGAGCCTAATGAAATACTGGGTAACATTTACTTTCATTCACAAGGAAGATCAGTGTCTATCAAAATGAGTTGTATTTGAGGCTATAATGACTACTTAGACAATTCAAGTTAATGGATCAAGGTGGTAGTATACATTGGTTACACAGTCTACATGTGAATAAGGGATTGCTTTTCTTTATTAAGAAGCAGCAGAAACAAAATAATGGTATGTATGTTGTCTATAAATATGCCAGCTAAATGTAAAATTGCCTGTAGGATCTGTTGATCTTTTCTCTGTTGGCCTCTAGAAGTCTTTCCTGGCAGAGTATTAAGATAATAAAAAAATTAGAATATGAACTTTAAGCCCATAAAGTGCCTTCTGAGAGCAACTAATTTCTTAATAGTGAGAAATGAAGCATATGGCACTTAATTTTGATAAAGGCATGTTCTTGTTTTAAGGCATTTTATTGATGGTTACTTAAAGTAGAGACTTGATATAACTTGAGATACAGATAGGCACAAAACTTCCTCCTTTCTGCCAACAGTTGTCTTGACAAAATAAAATCCCACAGAGATTCTAAAATAATTAAAAATGGATCTTGACATTTTTGCTTGTATTACCAGAAAAGCTAGAAACGCAAGTGATAAATGTCTGTGAGCCCTGTTTCCCCTTCACTTTGGGAATATATTACATTATAAGACATGGCCTAGTCTGTGCCCAGTCAAAGCAATTGCATCTGTGTGTCATTCTGCAAAAACGTAATGTCTTCCCAGAATTTGAAAATGAAATATAGTAAAGAAGAGACACTGAGGACAGTCCATTGCGATGCTTATGCTTTCCAGACCTAGTTTTTTCCTCTTTTTCAATGTCGCTGTGTGGAGCATGAAGTACTCATTTGCTGGCTATCGTAGCCTTCAGTGGCGATAGCTGCATTTTCCTGGGAGTACCTACGTGGCCCATGAGTAGAGGGAGATTTTGATGTATTTAGAGCCAAGTCTCCGTAAATTCCTGAAGGCAAAGACTGGATCCTTGAGCTAGTCTGGGAGCCAGTGGAGTGTATGCTGTACCTCCTGACATGCTCTTTGTAGGGCTTCGTACTCAGTGAGTACTCGCACATAAGCTGGAGCTTCTGCTGTTTTCACTCTGTCCCACCCAATAGCAACCCCAGTGGCACCTCATTTCCTGGCAAGCTGGAGACAACAGAAAACTTATCGTGGTTGCTAGGACATAGTTAGCATTGCTAGCAACACTAATCAAATAAGGTTCAAGGTTACATACTGGTGTGATCAATGCAGTACATGTGGCTTAGACTGAAGGAGAAGGTTGATTTTTGGGCTTGGTTCTCCAAATGTTTCCTCTGTTCTTATCAGCGTGACTTCCCTTGTGGCAGTTTCTTTCCACGTGGACACAGATCTCTTGCTGTTCTGTTGACATTTTCATGATGGGTTGGGTGTGCTCGCTAACAAGGGGAGATAAAGCTGGGTGGTGTGTGTTAGTATATTGCTACCAGATGTGACATCCAGCAGCTGCACAATAGCATCCAGAAATCTGAGGGTGGAGCAGAGTTTCAGACACCCCTCCTTCCCTCTGCCCTTCCTCTGCAAAGTAGCAGCCGGTGGTGTTTGGATGGCGTGTGCGTGTTGGCTTGTTCTGGTTCTGTCTTCCCCCCTCATTCTGGGATGAGGGGTCTCTGGAAACACCTTCTCTTGCCTTCCAGGTTACCACCTGGCTAGCAAGCATGAATTTAACCCCTCAACTTCAGCTTGCCTCGATTTCCACCCCTCGCCCTTTCAAACTGGTATGTGGGATGGCTGGCAGCTATTCTGTGATCCTTGTTCTTCCTTAGACTAGCTTGTCGGACACTAGTGTGCGGGTATAGTGGGGTTTTTTTGCCTCCATTTGAGGTAGTTAAGGTGTTGGGGTGGGAATGCGTGAGTGCTCAGGACCACAGGCGTGAAAAATTCTTGGAACAAAAAGCCCAGAACTGTTGATGTACCTGTAGCTCTAAGCTGTCATGTAAATTGCAGCACCAGAGGCCCTTATTTCTAACTGATGGAGATTTGGAAGTGTCGCTTGCACAGATCACTCTGGGTGACGCTTTCTCAGAAACTCCTAAAACTTGGTCAAATCTTTGTTGTACTTAGAGTAGCAGAGATTCTGAATTTCTTTCCCTTCCCTTAAAATAAAAAGGCATGGATATGGCCTTGCTGATCAAATTTAATCACAGTCCTGGAATCAGCTTATGTATGCTAATGTTGTTTATGTGATGTAAACACAGAACAGATAAGAAAGATGCTGTGTTGTTTGTTTTTTTTTTGCTTGAGGTTTTTAGACTGCAGAAGCTAGTGATCGGCCCATTTCTTTTAATAGCAAATCAGTTTTCTCTTGACCTGATTTTTAAATAACAATAAAATTGCAGCATGCCTTTCATACAAAAGCTGTGGTATCAGGTAAGGAAAAAACCCTCTATTCTTCTGTTATAACTGATTTGAACACTGTCGAATAGCTGATTTGAATACTGCTGAATAATTAGCATCATTAGTAGAGGGGCACACAAGGCCTTCTGTAATAAGATGGAAAAAAATGCAGACTTGGAGTGTCCTTAGGAGTCTTTAAGAGTTATGCCATTGCTATGAAAAAAGAAGTGATAGTCACTGTTCTGCTAGCCATAGGAGTGTCAGTCTGTATTCCGTGAGACGTATTCACAACTTTTTTTTCCACTTGGGTTTCTCTGTCTTAACTTAATGCAGTGTTTTGTTTTGGAATTCATACCTAACATTGTTTATGATAAATGCTTATTGTTAAAAATGACCGTACGCCATCTCCTCTTCACGCTATAATCTTCCCAACATTAAGTAGTACAAATGCAGAAAATTGGGTAGCAAGTCTGTCTACATTTCTTTAAAAGCACAACTTTAGGCTTAAAACACCCACCTCCACAACACCCCCAAAAAAGGCTCCCTGCTACGGGAACTCACAAAAACTTAGCTCTGGTCTGCAGTGACACCAAGCAGTGATCACTACATGACGAATGCATTTCAGCATTCGTGCTGCTCAGCTAAGCATGTTTCCTAGCAAGTAATTATACATCTTTAGCTGCTGCAGCAGAGTGAATGTTGGTTTGATGCATTCATGTGTTAAATTTAAATAGTGAGAAGTGATTGTATTTTTTTTCCTGGTGTTCTCTAGACTTCAGGAGCTGCCGAAAGAATGTGGTTTAGATGCGCTTAACAAAGTGGCAATGTCAACACACACGCTTTAAATGGGAAATGTATTGCAGAGCTGAATTTTTAATTTTTTTTTTTTAAATTTACTAGTGGAAGGAACTTCCTAAATGGTTGTTGATTGTATGCAGTAAGAGCTGTGAAGAGAATTAACAGTTTGCTGTATTTCTCTTCAGTGAAGTTGTCACCATGTTCCTCCTGCACCAACTGTAGGCAGTGGCTTGGGTGATGGTATCACACTTGGGAATGTCAACCAAGTAATGCAGTTTCAGAAGCTGCTGGTTGTTACACCCCTCTCCCAGGGTCGCTGCAGAGAGACCTGGGCTTGTGAATGGATCTGAACTATTTTGCTGCAATGTCCAGTGCCTTTAGCATGAACAGCAGCTGGTGGTGGTAAAGCACATGTGCAGCTGCTTCCAGGGCTTGGCTTGCTGGTCTGGCAAATCCTAACAGGCAAGACAGGAAGAGGAGGGTGGGAGAGATATGAATGCCTTAAGCTGCTGCAGCTGTTTAATTAAGAGCGTGTCAAAAACTTAAAGTTAAAACCACAGGCTGCTGCAGTGGGCGGTGTGCCTGTAAATTAGTAGCTCATCTTCATAAAGTGCTGTGGGTTTCCCACACTGAAACACCTCTCACTCTACATTGATCGGTAGAAGTGTCCCCCACATGGAGTGCTTCACAGGACCAAAGCTGGACACCTAAAGTATATGATGTGCAGTGTGTCCACTCTGCTGCTTCTTTGTCACCGAAGACCAGAGCTAGACATGGGCTGACCATTAAAGGGGGTGACCGGAGGGGGTGCAAGCAGGCAGAGCAAACCTCATTTAGAAAGTGGGATTACAAATGCTCCTCAGCCCTCCCAAAACCACTGCGTGTGGTGTTGCTAGACGGTTATGTCAGAGGAAGAACAAACAGTTTTGTGGTTAAGGCACTGGGCTGGTGTCAGGAGATCTGGTTTCACTGCTATAAACTCCCTGTTTGTCTTCATCTCCCATGCTTCTGTGTTCCCTGATGAAGAAGAGGTGATCATGCTTCTCCCCTTCCTTGCCTGTTTTGCCAGCTCTCTGAGGCAGGGAGCGTTTGTTGCCTTGCCTGTAGGACAACAGGGCTCTTGAGGTGAGTCAGTGTTGTATTCTCGCCTGATGATGTGGGGCAAAAGCATACCGTGCAGCAAGCTGGACAGCGTGGTAAGGAGTGTTCCTGTAAGAGAGGGCAGTGTCACCTCCAGCCTGGGAGATGGGCAGGAGCTAGCACTGCTTGTGCAGCAAAGGCTGTGACTCTGCTCGAGTAACTGCAACATGGTGGAACAGCACGCAGGATTGGAGTGCTACGGTGGACAGATAGGAAGGGAAGGTGAGGACTGAGGGACTCCTCTAAGTGAAGGCACAGTTTGCGTGTATGGAGCTCAAGTGGGACAGATGACAGGTGGGTAGAGAGCTTGTGGGTCATGACCTGGGACAGGCAAGTAAAGGGGACATTGTGATGGGAGTTTCTTACAGATCACCTGATGATTATGAGGAAGCAAAGTCTTTAGACAATTTGAGGAAGTCTGGGTCACAGCCTGTGGATCTTACAGGTGACTTGAAGGTCTTTGTTATCTACTGGAAGAGTGACATGGTTGGATGCAAATTAGCCAGGACATTTCTTGAGAGTATCAGGATTAACTTCTGCCATTCCCAAAGAAGATGGGTGTGTTTGGGAGAGTCATAATGGCAACCTTGGCTGTAGCCACCACAAAATAGAGAAGTTCAAGTTCCTTAAGGGAGTGAGAAATGCAAGTAGTAGGGTGACAGACCCTGGACTTCAGGCAAGCAGGAGTCAGCTTACTCAGGCAACTGGTACCAGAAAACACTGAAGATCTAAAATACAGAAGAACTCATGAAAGTTGGGCAGATCTTGAAGGACAATTTCTTCCAAGTGCAGGAGCAGTCCTCTCTCAGGAATGCAAGCAGATGTATTGGGAGACCAGACTGTCTGGGTGGGCAGCACATGATGGAGCTCTAAGGCAAAAAGGCCATAGACAGGAGGAGGAGGAAGCAGTAAAAGAGGAACTTAAAAACACAGCCCAAGAGCACAGGGCTTGTGTTACAAAAGCTCAACTGATGTTGATGCGTGCAAGTGGTGTTAAGGGCCACAGGAAGAGTTTCTACCACTTACCCTAGTAGGAAAACCTGAATGAGGAAAGTGTGGGCCTGCTGCTGAGTGGGGAGGGTGAATTAGTGGCAGTGGGTCCAGGTAAGGCTGAAGTACTTGTGAGTTCTGCAGCTCAGTTTTCACCAAAGTATTTAGTGAAGGGATTCAAGGAGGACAAGTAGTCTGACTGGGAGCTGAGGACAGAATCATGGATTTCTTGAAATCTCAGCCTATGTAAGCCCAGGGAGACGGTGCCATCTCCATCCTTTGAGGTTTTCAAGACCCAACTGGACATAGACCTGAGCAAAGTGATCCCATAGCTGGCCCTGCTTTGAGCAGGAGGCTGAACCCTGACAGTCTCTACCAGCCTGAACTGGTCCGTGATTCTGTGTGATGTGAGTAGCCGGGAGGGTTGCCTCCAACCATTTAGCTCATTTTTTAATTTAGAAGTGTGTGTTGTAACTCCATGTGTAGAGGATAAATTGCTTTAGCTGTTTGTATAGGAGGCAGCTAATTTTATAGCGTGTCACGATACGTTCGGCCTTCCCTTACAGAAGCTGTGTCATAGCGTGTGAAATTCAGCATAGCTGGAGTAATCGATCCTTTAGAGGCGTGTGTGTGCCCTGGTCTCTTGAGCGGTATGGTTGGTTCAGCTGGAGGCTGTTCCATGCCGTCACCACTGACTCCAAAACCCAGGACGGTGCCAAGGTGGGCCTCACGTGGAGCCTCTCCACTCGTGCTTGTGACCGCTTGTCAATAAAAGATTGCTGGAAACTGCTGGCAGCAGTTCGTCTGCCCAAATCTTCTCTCGTAGGGACAGTCCCAGTGTGAGGAGGGCAGTGCTGCCTCTCTGACCTTCTCCTTTGAGCCTCACCCGCGTGATGCTGTAGTCATTTTGCTTCTTGTCCTGAACTTCTCTGAGCTGTTCCTTCATGGTGTTGAAAAGCTTCTGACTGTGCAAAGGACTGCGTTTCAGTGGTGAATGGGGTTTGTACTGACAGTTTGCTTGTAAAATGCTTTGGAAGCCTTCACAGTCAGAGGCTTTGCATCATGGTGGGAGAAGCTGAAGTGTGAATCACCACTCCGCCTTGTCTTGCCAAGCTTCGTGTGCTGAGGCTGCGGGACTTAAATTCCAAATTGTTCCAGCTTTTCTCAGTGGGCTTGTGAAGAGCTGCTGCTATTTTTCGTACGAGTAGCTAGGAAGGAGTTGCACATATTAGGCTATTTCAGGGTAGTTTTTAAAAGTTATTTTTAAATGGCAAGGCCTTTTAAGACCTTTTGTAAAATTGTGTGATAATGAGGAACACCCCTGCCTCCCCCAAAGAAAGGATGGGGTCAGGTCTTCGTTGGGACTACAGCATTCCTGCCTGTGTGCAGTCCGCAACAAAAAGCTTAATTGGAAGTGCATTTTCCTGGTGCCTCCTTTCTTCACATACTGAATTTTTGATGTTTTTTTTTTTTTAACGCCATTCAGCTGCCTGTGGTGTTACTTTTAGCAGTGTTTCCTGATAAATTTGAAGGCATTGTATCTGTTAATATATTTTTAAATGTTTCTTTCCTCATGTGTGTGATTACAGTCTTGGGATTTTTTTTCCAGTGTTCTGCCAATGTCTTTAACATTTGTTTTACTCTTAAAAAAAATTCATAACGGATGTATTTCCTGGTTTTGAACTCTGTAATAGGAAGAAAGGAACCACAGTTTTCCCGTCTCGGTGATAGCCTGAAGCAGGATGCGTGGCGTGCAGGCGTATACCAGACTTTCACCAGGAGGAGGGAATTAACTGGCTACAAAGTAGGGGAAGTTCCCCAGAAATTCTTGCTTTTCATTTATCCTTAAGCGAAGCTTTGAATGTCTAGGCAAAAGGACAAATTTCTATAATAAATGGAGTCTCCCAGCATACTAATGTGCAGTGTTTAGATACCTGTGTTGACTGTGACTGTGGCAAGATTATGCAGCCTCATATATTAACAGTGTTATCACTGAGCTCTGTCTCTTTCTTTCTTTTTTTTTTTTTTCTTTTAAGGAATGATGTTTTAGTGCTATTAAATGAAGTGCTGATGCATGTTTCAACGGTCAGATTCTGCTGTGTTTCCAAGTGGTGTGTAGTGGGAGTGTATGTAATTTATCCAGATATGTCCTGTCAGCTTTTTGGTCCTTATTCTTTTTGGTGTCTGGAAACGTGAGATAAAGCAGCTTATATTTACTGAGACCTGTGCCACATTCAAAGCTGCTTCAGAGAAGAAAAGCAACACTCAACAATTTTTCGAAAGTTAATATAGACTAATAGCAGAAAAAAAAAAAAAAAAGGTCAGAAATGTTACTATTAACGAGACTCGAA
>Ga0065711_1036119_pt1 | contig 21420 bp, 12 predicted proteins | sample Hoacrofraction12_FD_59098 | JGI IMG/M metagenome (GOLD analysis project Ga0065711, IMG submission 59098) | Hoatzin crop microbial communities from Cojedes, Venezuela - Epithelial fraction 12 v2 (version 2) | ecosystem: Host-associated > Birds > Digestive system > Esophagus > Crop | place... | reverse complement strand
CCTCTGCTGCTCGGGCACTGCAGGCTCATGCCCAGCTCGCTGCCCACCAGGCCCCTTCGGGCAGAGCCGCTCCCCAGGCAGCCCGGCCCCAGCCCTTGCGGCTGCCGGGGCTCGTCCTCCCCGGGGCAGGGCTCTGCCTTCAGCCACGCTGAGCATTGCTGGGCTCCGGGTGGCCCCTTCCTCCCGCCTGGCTGGGTCCCTCTGGATGGCAGACCTTGCCCTCAAGTGTAGTGAACCATCTTCCCCCCTCCTACCCCCCCCCAAATTGTTGTGATCTGCAGACTTGGTAGTGCCCTCCATGATTTCCTTTGGGCTGTGGGTAAAGAGCTATCTGTCCTGCCAGTTCTCCCTAGTTATGAAAGAGTTAGCCCTGCCATTAGGGAACTGAAAGAAGCTGAACCCCAAGGTTTCACAAGCACAACAGAGAAAGAGGCAGAGTAGATTGGTAAGAAGCCTTTTGGGTTAGTAAATTGAAATTGTCCTTTTTTTGTATTCTGTAATACATACGTCCCTACACATGCATACTAAGATTTGCAGTGAATATGTATGTCCTAAAAACCAGGATAGGATGGGAAGGATTGTGTACTGAGACTTGCTTGCTTCTGTGTTCTGCCCTGGACTTGCTATAGGTATACGGAAAAGCACGCGATGTAATGATTAAAACAGTGAAAGTGAGATCGTAGAGCCAGTCTCTAGAAATAAATGAGTTTGAAATTAATATTATGAAAAGATAGAACTATCAACCTTATGCAGTCATTAATTCTTATTCCTGAGTGTTACTGTTTTCATCATTTAGGTTAAATGTTGCAGGTATCGTAATTGAGTTGATACTGGGGTAGCCAGATGCATTGCATTTATGACTCCTTGGAAAGAAAATTGTGAGGATAGGCGGTCTGAATAGGAGCAGTGAACCATAGTTATGTGCTGCTGCAGTGCAATTAGTCCTAAATCTACAGAATATTGAAATTATTTAACAAATAATAAAGGAAATTACCAGCTAGTGGAATTTGGATCAATGATGGCCTTTAGATATTGTGAGCAAAACCTGTAGCAGCAGGAGACGCTTCTGCTTAGGATTGTTCTCAGGGGTGTGTTTGAAAAAGAAAATTTGTGAAAGCAATTGGAAATAGGAGCGTGTTGGAGGTGGCGGGGGAGATACAGTTACCTCCTCTTTGGGACTTTAAAATGAAGTGTTTCAGTTCTGACCCTGGGAGTTCACATTATAAAATCTTTACATATAAGTTAGCGAATAAGTTGGGAGCTTCTGGCTCATGAAGGTTTGATTTGCCTGGGACTGGACCGTTCTGTCCCCTGGAGAGACCATGCTTCCTCCCTGTCAAGGCTGAGGTAACTGGGGAATGTTACGGCAGGTTTGCAAGCTTGAAGTGGAATTTAACATTTGTATTTGTTTTCGTGCAATACATTAGTTTAGCAAAACAGCAAAACCTTTACTTACGTTTTTCCTCACATGTCTGTCTCTTAGCAGCAGTGGTTCTTTTATTTTCATGGAGAAAAATATTAAAAAAAGTCTTCTAGACACAGAATGGAGAGGGAGAAGGAGGAGAGGGAGGCATGAATACTACTCCAGAAACTAACAACCTGTTCTTGTCTTGACTGCGGATTTTTGTAGAGCACGACTGAGACTGGGGAAGTCTGGTTTGTTTTCAGCCCTGGCAAGACTTTGGGGTGACAGTGGGCAAGATGTTCAGGATGAGATTCACAGGGGTACTGAAGTGCTTTGTAGATAGCTTTACAGACATTACTGAGCTCTCCACAAAGAGCTTGCTCTTAGCATGCCTTGGGTGTTCCTGTTGTCTGAAGGTATTACATTTTTGTCTGAAGTACCTGTCACCCTTAAAGTGATTTCTTCTTGCTGTGCTCCAAGTGAGTTCTCAGGAGCTTTCTAGCTTCCTTTCCATCTAGTGTTTTATCTTCAGCATTGAAACACTGAGCACCATCATAATTTTTGTGTCTTTCCCTTTAGTTCCCATGGTTAGATCTGTTCCTCATCATAAATACCTGCTTTGCGTGTGAGAGACCAGAACCTGCTGAACTCCCTAAATTTGTTTTATGACTTACGCTTCAGCAAATAGCTTGCTCCTTTGGGTGGTTAGACAGAAGGAGCTGCACCATTACCTACTACTGTTTTCTCATGTAGCCGTTTCCTGACTTTCTGTGTGCTTCTTTTAAGCTACTTATTTTGACCCTTGATCTTTGATACCCTCATTTTCTTTACTCAATAAAAGCTCTGCTTCCTTTCTCTTTTTCTACCAAGAGATATTTCTACCCTTTTCCTACTGCCTCTTGCTGACTATCTGAAAATTTTCCCATACAAGGTTATCTCCATGCTTACTTACATGCTTCTCTTACATGGTTGCTGATTTGTCCTTTCCACTGCAGAGGTTCTGTTGAGGTATTAGCCTCTTTTCCCAATAGCAATCTGTCTTATAATGATGATGGCTGAGAGATGAAGGGTTAGAATTGCAGAGAAATGAGACCAGGTATCTAGTCAAAAGGCAAAAGCCATCCTGAAGATGATGCGTGTGATTTCTACATGCGAAGATTTAAAATACTCTTGTTCTCCCATTTAATGTGCCCAGTGTCATTTTATTTAAACATTATTTAAAGTATTTATAATATAATGCTAATTTTTGACTTCTAAGTACGAATGAGGAATGGGAGTGACAGTCTTTTCAGTTTCAAACTTTAAAAGATGATCGCTTGGTCTCTTGCTTGAAAAGAAGTTTCATATGTAATTTTGGGAATTTTAATAATTATAGTCATGCTTGCTTTTTTTGAGAAAGGGGAATATGTGAACATACGAATTTAGCAGATTTAATAAGGGGTAGGTGAACTTAAATGAAGGGCCAGTACAAAAGGAGAGTCGATCTTTAGCAGCTCTTGCTGATGTTAACCTGGGTTCGCAGACTCAGGGAAAGCTGTTTGGTATCAATGTGTGTCTTCTTTGTTGCTGGGGTCCTGTCCCCCTCTTCCGAATCCTTTACCTAAGCCTAGACTTAAATGCAAAGAGTTTGGGTCCTGATTCTTGACTCCTGAATCTGAAACATAAACATGAAGTATCTTTGTGAGTCACCAGTCTCCATTTTCCAGATTCATTCTGTAATTGGTTAGGATTGTTTTTATCCTCTTCCTTTGATGTATACAGCCAACTGACTACAGCATTTTGATGCTTCCTAAGTAATCAGAGTGAAGTTTGTCTAGAGCTGTGGGTTTTAAATGGTCTATTTATAGAGAGTGTTTTTCTATAAATTTTTGATTGACTAGTTGAAGTATTTAAAATCTGTTTTGAAATGAAGGCCACAGATACTTATGTGAATGGTGGTAAGGTAAAGACAGCTGTAAGACATAAATTTGCTGGTTATGGGTTGTCTGCATTGGTTTCAGCTAAAATTATTATTCTGATGTGGGAGAGCAGACATATGTCTAAGAAGTGGAGTATTCCATAACAGTTTTGTGATGTAATGGAGCAGTTTTACAAAACTGCCTTTTCTGCTCCGGAGGGGGAAGAACTGTGCTGTCAAATAATGGAAGAAATACACTATTCTTTATCCTGTCCTGGTTTCTCACTGAAGTAAATTTCTGAAGTATATTCTTAGATTCTTTTGGTATGGAAAATTCTTCCATTCCTCTACATTATGATGAGCAGATCACTTGGAAGGCTGCTTTAAAAAAGTATTTCTATACCTAGACTTTTTCTGTCATTTCCTTATTCTGTCATTTAAGGGCATTGTTCCATTGTCACGTAACCATGATCTTACTGCAACCTCTTTGCACCTTCAGCTCTATGCTGATGTTTCAAAATGCCTGTTAATTTGCTTTTTCATAACATGAAGTGAAAGTTACTGTAAGGCGCACCTACCTAACCACACTTATCTTCTGTAATGCATTGCTTGTTGACTAAGTTTGACTTGAGACTCAAGGTGTCGTGAGAGCTTGCGACCAATGATGTGTTACTCCACTTGTGCTTTCTAAAGATAAACCTTTTCTCTTAGAAAAATCAATAGAAATAATAATTTCAGAGACAGCAAATTCATGTAGATGTTCAAAAGTGTTCAGGAATACTCAAGCAATCAAGGGCTGCTGCGTTTATTTGTGGATTACCTTTAGCAGAGTTTAAGCGTCTTACATGTAAGGCAGAAGTGTAGCTGGGGATGAAGTTCAAGAGTCCCAAGTCATGTTCTTGTTCCTCCCATCTCAGAAACAAATATTCTTCCCCTCTCTGCCCCGTTCTAATCAAGTGACCCATGGTCCAGCAAATGCGTGGGCGTGCCTGTCAGTCTTACTTGTTCTTAAGCCCACATTATCCTCATGTCCAAACTGCTTTGTCTTTAGTTAAGCACAAAGACACAGTAAGGAGGAAAATCTGAACATTGGCATGGCCTCCTTGCTTCCTCACCTCCTGTACAGGCAGACTGGTAGAGCCATTTGATGGCCCACCCGAGCCTTGCGTTTTGCACCCATACTTAATTTTAGTGATGGATCTGTAGCAGTGACGGCTGCTGAAAAAAACAAATCAGTTTGACTCTTTCCCACAAAAGCCTGATGATGCATATTCAAAGGTATTGTGAAATTTGTGGTCGTGCAGATCTGTGTCAGGGAGGCCACTGCAGCTCAGTCTGGTCTCCAGCTTCTTGCACTGATGGACAGAAGCAATGTAAGTAGACGTTGATTCCTGTGATGTTAACCCTTCCTTTTGATAAGTTTTTGGTAATTCTAGCTAAATCTTTGAAATATGTACTACTGAATGCTCTACCTCCCTAGCAGTAGACTTATTTTTAAGTAGTAGTATTATTAGTGATTTGTCTACTCAACTAAGTGCTGAAAACATTTAATTTTAGAGTAAGTAACAAAGTAGCTTGAAGAGCCTCCATGCAACATATTTTCTAGAAAGTTTTTCCTCATGTACTCTAACTTAAAGGGGGGAAAAAGGACTCAAAGCCTCAGCATGGCCTTGGGAACAGAAGTGCATCTTACAGTGCTGTGAGTTACTTCTAAATTGCTGTAGACATGTTCATTTGATCTCTGTCTGCTTGACTTAATTAAAACACTGGAATGTTTGTTCAGTAGATAAGAACATTTCTGGGAGTTATTTAAATTAGTAAGTACTCTGCTTACTGTCATTAAATGTCTTTCCCCCAGCCCTCCTCCCCTGCTCCTCACAGTATGTAGCAATAAGTGATATATCACTATAAACTAATAACAGTTAAGTCACAGATGGTTGAAGATAAAACTTTTAAATGAATGATGTCTTCGCTGTTCATGTCGAAGGTTTTGGTGTGGGGGTGTTTCTTTTGTTTTATTTTTCTTTTTTTTTTTTTAAAACGCTTTCTAATTGAAAATACTGTTGGCTTTACTTTTTTTATGTACAGTTTTCATTCTGTTGTTCACATTTTTATTAGTAGCTATGTCTATATGTCCTACTGCCTGCTTTTCCTCTTTCTCTTGTGGCTGTATTTGCAGCAAGATAGTGATCGTGTAGAGGTGCCTTAGCAAATACCAGGCACATGGTAGCTGTGTCATGGGCTGTTTTAGTCATCCAGTTCCCCAGGAGCCGTTCTGCTTCTGTGAAGCGTTACATGTGGTGGGATTAACATTCATGTCTCCAGTACGAACACTGGGATAGATTTTCAGTCGTCTTTATTTGAGAACACAATCTCCTTGCATGCCACTCCTTTCTACATTTTTCTAAGGATTTAAATAGTGACGCATATTCAGTCCTGTTCATATTCTCGTTCCCAATTGAACTGGTATTTTTGCCTTGCATTCTGAATTGCTCTTGCCTTTTTAACAGCATCGAGACTTTGAGTTTAGGAAGATTATAACTTCTCTCTCTTTTGTCAGTAGCTTTGGATCTTCACACGAGCAAGACAATTTTTTTGGAGAGGAAAGTCATGTGAACTGGAATGACACAAGCAGTTCCCCACTACGCAGCTAGAAAGAACAGCATATTTGCTTTATTGAGTTAGCTTCAGTTCTGCAGGCTATCATGAGAACATTTGCTGAAGCTTATGGCTTCAGGATGTTTATAGGTTCTTGCAAGATCAAGGTCTTAGTGGCATGGTCGTGCTGCAGGGCGGAGGAGAGTCTGGTGAGGTGTCTGTTGTAGAGCATTTCACTTCGTTTTAGCTGTGGTGAAGTGGTAGATTGTCTAAAAACATATTTCGATATAGTAATAGCATTTGGAATAGGCTGAATAATGCTAAAATGTTTTAACCAAGTGTTTTGTTGTTGTACATTACCATTTGCTTTTCAGAGTATATTTTCATTTGATTTTTTGCCATCCCCTTTATTTTGAAATATTCAGCAAGTGTTTGTATTTTTCCATTTCTCAGATCTTACCGTTGCAGCTGTGGAATTCATTTTTGTCTTTTAACTATAAACGGCTTGATGTTTTACCTGTCCTTGTAAGGCACCCACTTGCTCATCCTTTGTGAAGGAAAACATTATTTAATGTATCCTGGTCACCACATGAATATCAAGTATAAAGAGAAAAGACTGCTGTATCACTTTTTTTCATTTTGTTAGTTGTTATTTTTAAATTTAATTTGGAAGAAAAAACATGGATTGGAAAGGCTTCCTGCATGCCAGAAGTGATCCTCTGTGTCAAGAGGTTAATAGGCTTATGGAAATGCCTGCTGCTTACAAAATATGCAGGGCCCAGTGACCAAATATTTAAGGTTTCTACCATTCTTTTCATACCTGACGGCTTGGAATAAACCAGAGGCTACGATTTAATTCATTGATGTGAGTTTTGTGAGTTCAAAGATAATTTGTGAAAATTCACTGTTTTTACCAAGGTTAGTTGTCTAAAGTGTTTCAGAAGCTAGATGTTTTCTGAAAGGCATGTTTTTATAAATCTATATTGCTGTCTAGTGAAAAGCATCTCAAAAGCAGGGAAATACAGATTTATTCTGAGTAGGCAGAACTGGGGGCACGTTTGTCTACATTTTTCATTACTTTTCTCTTTCCCATGTTCCAGATCAGTATATGTACATGGTCTTGTATTTTAGCTGGATTCCTCAGGTCTTTTCTGAGTTGGCTGCGTGCCCCTCACTTTTGCAGCTTGTTCCCCACTGTCAGATAACCATTATTTGGTGCATTATTTCATGTTCTCCAATAATATTGGCTCCTTTAAAAAGAACTTAAGAAGACCTTGATTTTTTTTTTTCCACTTACAGTGTTTTGATGAACAGAGGCGAGAGGTTTGGAGTGGCTCGTTGGGTGTCTGTGTAAGAGAATTACCTCCCCAAAATTTCATTGTTGCTTTGTAGTGTATATATGGAGGACTAAGTGTAAGTAGTGGTTGCTATATCACAGAATCACAGAATGTTAGGGGTTGGAAGGGACCTCTGTGGGTCATCTAGTCCAACCCCCCTGCCGAAGCAGGGTCACCTACAGCAGGCTACACAGGACCTTGTCCAGGGGGGGTCTTCATCTCCAGGGAAGGAGACTCCACAACCTCCCTGTGCAGCCTGTTCCAGTGCTCCGTCGCCCTCAGAGTGAAGAAGTTCTTCCTCATGTTCAGATGGAACTTCCTCTGCTTCAATTTGTGCCCGTTGCCCCTTGTCCTGTCGCTGGGCACCACTGAAAAGAGTCTGGCCCCATCCTCCTGATACCCACTCTTAAGATATTTATAAGCTTTATATATATATGTATTATAACATATTGTATATATTTATTATAACATATATTACATATATGTTTCACTATGGATAATTTCTGTGGGATCTTTTCATTTAACATGCAGAGGGCTACAAAATGCTGTAGGAAAAACGAACAATACTGTATTATTTGAGGAGTGGTACATGATATTTACACAAACCTGGTTCTGAGGAGTATAATTCAGGCTGTCACTTTCTAGTTTGCTTCACTGTGCAACTTCAGCATTCTTTGTGTATATTTAACTTAAAAGTAAGTGCTGTTGTTTTAATTACACCTTCCCCCTCCCAAAGATTATCATTATTTTTCTGAAAGCACAAAGAATTATCATTGCACTTTAGAAAGTACGTAGTCTGGGAGTGGCTTTGCTAGGCAGTGCTAAAATGCATTGTCCTACTTCACAAGAAATTGTTAGCAGGGAAGGTTATTAGCAGAGAGGGGTAATCTTGCGTATGGATGAGGGGAAGAGCAAAGCTTTCTCCTGGTGTTTCACGCTTGACCTAAGTATAGTATGACTGTTGCTCAAAAGTTAGGATGCTCTCCATTGCCCATGTAGTCCGCAACAATTTATCTGCATTTGAGTGGCCAACCAGATTTGTTCAGTGAGCAATAAATATGGGTGGCGCATGCATAGGGTGACAGCCATATCATTTGCAAATCTGAGCAAGAAGCAGGATGGTTTTGTACCAGGTTCTTCAGGCAGACAGTCACCATCAAAAATATCTCCTAAGTATACAGAAGAGTTTGCTGGTATTTAAACATTGTGTTTATCTAGTGAAGGTTTCTAAGAGTCTTTGCTGGAAATGATATGCAGGGCCCAGCGGAATAACAAGCATTGAACAGTGCAGATTAATGCAGCAGCCTCTGCATCTGGTAAGGACTTTCAGCTGGCTCACTTCTCAGCTTTTCCTCATTCTGAAAGTCACATGCACTCATGCTTTCATCCTTGTATTTTTCCCTTTCAGTCATTTCTACGTACAGATGTGTGTGCTGGATAATAGCACATTGTTTCCAACGGCTTTATTTTCACTGAGGGTTTTCTTTATTCTTGGTATGAATTGTGTTTGAAAACTACAAGGCAGTATAATACCATTCATGAAGTTGAATAATTGGAGAGGGGGAGGATGGGGGAGGAGAAGAGCTGTACAGGTGTAGATATGCAGGAAGATGACTCCAGATAGTAAGAACTGCAGAGGAGTTGGCTTGCATAGCAGAAGTGCTGAGGTTATGTGGAGAGCAAAGAAGGCAGCCAGCTTGAGAAGAGTGAAAATTTGTAGTGGGGGAATAGAAAGAGAGCAGATCGACGATGTTGGGTGAAGTCCATAAGGAGCTTTACAAACCAAGAAAGATATTACTTAATGCTGGGTCAGTTTTCTTTCCAAGCAGATATTGTGTTAGCTTTTGCATTGTCATTATCTTGGACCTCTTCAGTGTGACTAATATTGCACAAATTTGGGATCTTCTTTTTGTCTCCATGCATGCTCAAATGCAAGAAATAAACCTTGCAAAACTTTCTCTATTGCTTGTCCTTCCACTACCCTGAAGTAAAACTTTGAAAGAACTTCCTCTACTGGATTTTAAAAGTTTAAATGAGCAGTGAGTATACTTTAATTTACAAATCAAAACTAACCTACATGCTTTGCAGTTCCAGGTACAGAACTGCAAAAAATCAACGTGTCTTTTATAGTCCGTTGTATGGTAAGAATAAGGAAAGTGATTTCTGAGCTACCTTGCTGTTTGTCTGTGATAGCTGCTTTAAAACTCTGCTATGAGTTAAAGGAACTGTGGCTGGGAAGAGGCTGTGGACGTGACAATATAAACTCTATGCTAATGCCTCATAAGTGCCAGCTCTGTGAAGAAACCCCAATGTTTCTGTTTCCTTTGAAAAACTTAGTCTGGTTCATTTTGCTTCATGTTCTGTTCCTGTGTTTCTCTGTCATTCCTTTCTCTTCTAGCAACAGCTGGCTTGGGAAGCGGCTTTTGATGCTGTATGGTATTTAGACAACGTGTATCCAATGCCATGATCAAACCTGGCTTAACGTAACTAGCTGGAGTTGCAAGCATATGGTAATGTCCGTAAGGAATTAAACTAAAGCCCTGAGGACCGGGCAAAGAGTCTTCCCAGAAGAGTGAGGGTCTGTCAGCAGAATTGTAGCCCATATGTAATTCCTACAAATCTGTGAGCGGGAAATGCCAATGCTTATTAGACCGTGCATTAAATATCATTGAGCAGATGTTCAGAGAGCCTTTCATTCATAGCGCTGTTAGCAGTGAATGAGGTATTATGCCTCCCATTCTACATTTTTCAGTGAAGTGTAAAGATGTGTTTGAAAAGGAGAAATAGTGTAAAGTGCACCCTGCTGCCATTCATGTTCCAAGACAGTTTTTGTTGTTCTCCAGTATCTAAAATTAATTATGCTGGAAATAAGTATTTAACAATACAGTCTCAAATTGTACAGAATATGAAATTACACACGGAGTATTGTTTGTTTGTTTTCAATAAAATTCATATACATCTCATATGGCAGAGAGAATTTTTCAGAAACAACAGTTCTTGAGGTCTAGCCTTACCATTTCCAATATATGTGTGGTTTAATCACGTTGCTTTTCAAGAGTTTAGAAGGCTGCAGGGAAAATTAGGTGTGATATTTTCCTAAATTCTATTCAGAAAACTTCTGTTATTCTTCTTCACTTTCTTCTCCTCTCAGTTCTCTCCTTGTTTTACACTAATGTGAATACTTTCTGGAGTTTCCTGTCTCTCTGTACGGATTATAGAAAAGTATTGCCTGTCTGACTAAATCTAATTCCGATGCTTAGTCAGCTCAATTTGTACAAAAGGATCCACATGAGATTCCTGTTAAAGGTCACACAGGAGGAAGGCGATTTTCCCATGGGTCACTGGCAGGAGCAGTGATCTGACAACAGCCCAGGTGCATGCATCTTAGACTTCAGCATGCTTGCACCTTTGTGAACCTTATGATGTACAGATAAATTTATCATGTTATTTGTGAGCTTCTTGGTCTCTCTCAACTACGGTGGTCTGAATTTAATGAGAAAAAATAATGTTTAGTTTAAAAAAAAAAAAAGAGAGGAAAAAAAGGCAAAAGAGTCTTGGAAAGGAATACAAACCAGCATTCTTGAGAACTATATCCAAGCTCCCAGGGCTTAGGAAAAGACCTTCCCAGAGGCTAGAGAGTACCGTGTCTGACTGTCAGGGAGCTCTTGCACCATCCTCTCAGATGTCTGATACCAGCTGGGTGAGGGACACGAAGCTGAAACACTAATGAACCGTTCAATGGCTGGCCCATGCCAAAAGTGTGGCTTCCAGAGGCTCACAACATGGAGGAACTTAGCATATAAAGATATTCCCCTATTTGGTTTATTTTATCAGTTGCTGAAGAATGGTGTAAAATGTCTGCGTTTTGTACCTCAGTAGAGTGAAAAAAATGCATTGAGAGAAAATGATAATTTTGAGACACCAAAATTACCTTTGAGGCACCATCTGTCACCATCTTATTTTCCTGTCTAGGGTCCATATCATGCCTGCTCTTGGACTTTAAAGGTGTTTTGTAAAGGGAGAGTGTTAAATCAACAGCAGGTAGCCTAGAAGGCACTTCAGAGTGCTTGCGTTTTATTCCTTTTCTTTTTATTTGGTTGACTTGTGTGCGATATTTTTATGTAAGTCATAAAGACTCTTGATATCCCTTTGTAAATGATTATTGTGGTGCTTATTCTTGTTTTCTCTTTGAAAGAGAAGTATGAGCAAAACATAAAATTATTAAGTTGGCTGTGCTTTGGGTGGAGTTGGACCAGATGACCTCCAGAAATCCCTTCCAACCTAAGTTATTCTATGATTATAAAATAATTTAAAGATTCATGTTTTCTTTCTAGCTCCCCTCTCTGTAGTTTCCCTGTGCAGCACTTCTGCATAAAGCCATTTTTGATCACAAGATGAGCTGTCTTTTCATGTTCCCCTGGTTTTTGTACATTGGCATCATTATCTGTGTGTCCATAGGTTTGCGAGTGAAGTCTTTAAGACTCCTGTGTCACCTTAGTAGCATTTGCTGACTTGTGCAAAGAAAACTATGGTCAGTGGAGTAGCACATCCCTTCTGTCACCCTGTCAAACAAACCGATTTCTTTCTTCTGTGAAATGGATCTGTAGCTCGAAGTAGCAAGTTCTTAGAAGCCTCCTAAATTCCACTTCTGTACTAATAAGTTCAGTATTTCATATTATATTCTGTGACACAGAAATGCTTGTTACCACCAAGTGGCACATTCATTTTGAAAGCACCCCCTTAATGTGTGCAAAGATTCAAGAAAAGTAAGAGGACTAACGTGATTCAAATAGTTTCAGCCAAAGAATTAAAGATGACAGTAGGAGGAATTCTAGAAATATCACACTAAGCTAGTTAAAGAATTTGTTGGACCTAATTTCAGAACAGAATTTTTTGTTTGTGCTTAGATGTTAACTTATGTTTCACTTTTTAAAGATTAATTAAAAAAATGCTAACCAATTGTGACATAAAGAACTTTATTTTGAGACGAATCTACTCTTGGGGTTGATTTGAAATACTGCTGTTTCTTGGCCTAAGGTGATTTCTGTTTCCCCCTTTCCCTTCTTTATTTTAACGGAGCTGCCAAACCAGAGAATCTTGGTAGTCATTTAGCTCTGCTTTCAAGCTCTTAACCTCATGCTTAGGTTAACCATACGATTGGGTGTTTTTGAACACTGAGCAGATTAATTGATCATTGAAAGTATTATCCTGTTTCACCAACAAATTACATCAAACTTAGAGCTCTGAAGTAATGTACAATTTCCTGAACCACGTTTCATTTGAGGTTGAATAAACGAGAGAAGCTGGGAGAAAATACACTAAATTGGGAAGGAAAGGAGGAATAACGAGGGTAGGATGGCAGACTGGCAAATAACCATCTAGATCAGCTTGCTTTCAGTATCCAGTCGTCTTAAAATCTTAGGTCTGGAAAGGACGTAGGGTGTGATCTGTTCCAATTCATCCCTATCATGGTCAAGCCTGTTGTGCATTCCTCTTCATAAACCCAACAAGTTTCTAATTGCTGACTTACTGAAGATGTGTGGAACTCTGCAAGCATTGCAGTGCTTTGAGTGTTTGCTTGAAACTTGATTTCTTTTAGCTTCAATGGGAAGCAATCTGGCAATGGTTAGTCAATATCTTTTCATCTGCGTATGGTGAATTTTTTGGTGGGAGGTATTCATCAGGCTATGTGTTAAATTCTGCTAATTTGTCTTACGCAAACAGGAATTACTATGGCTTTGTCTGTTTGTTATTATTTCAGAGTAACTGCTCTTTTTTTAAGGTCTGTTTCATGTCCATTCTGTTGCAAATTCAATGGAAAGAATGTCTCAGGGCAAAGGGAAAACGTCAGACAGTAGGAAATAATGCAGTATGCAGTCTCAGATTGTGGCACTGGTGCTCTTGAATGTGACTAACAGCTTTTTGCATCTATTTTGGTAAAACCATTAAGAACTCAGTCCTGCTGTAAAATGACACCAAAAAAAGACAGCAGACCAGGTTATCCTTGAAATGCATGAATAGGCTGGTGTGGGTTTCAGCCGTTTGCCCCTTTCCGGACGGCGAGAGTGCTCCCCTGCCGGCTCTCCAGCCGAGCCTCAGACAGCCGCGTGCCGCAGGAGTGACCCCATCCCAGACTCTGGAGTGCCAAAGCCTTGGAAGACTGAATTTAAACCACAGATGTACTGTTGATGCAATTTTATTGGAACTGGGAATTTTAAATTTTCGGGGGATCACTACCACTGCTTGTAAAGCAGACATGCTGAATAAAGTGGGCTGATGATAAAAGCCCACAGCCTTTTCACGCTGCTAGGGATGACTGAAGCCAGTTCTACCTATGTGAAACTGTGGTGTAGAAAATTTTATTTTTAGATGTGGAATGTCCTTAAGAGAGAATTTTATCCTAGAACTAATGAACAAGGTGACACAAAATTTCATATGGAGTGTGGCAGTAGTGGTTTGTGTCTGTTTACTGACTCAGAGTTAGATGAGGTTGAATGCAATATACCTTTTATTATTTACTTCTTAACTGTCTTGTTCTGCCTGTTTTTAGATTCCTCCTAGATCCCTTTTTAAGGCAAAGGCTATTTTTTAGTACTTATCTGCATAAAAAGAATTTCATCTTTGTTGAAGGACTCTAGACTCCAGCTCATTCCTCATAATGCTATTGAAATATGTGGTTTTTTGCATTGTTTAAAATTGCTATTGAATAGACACACTGATTTTTGCCCTAGAACAAACCACATTCCCTTTTGAAGAATAAAGTTAGTGATTAGATAAGCACTTGTTTCCGAGTATACGTGCTATCCATCTATCCAGTCTCCATTCTCAGTATTTCTGTTTTAAATTGTTGGGTTTTTGTTTGGCAAATCGAGTTAATTTAATTTGCAAAGGTAGCAAATGCATTTAGAGTGGTTCTGTGTGTTTGAAAGAGATCCCAACGTGGCTGGAGAAGTAGCTGTGGTGATCTAAGGATATAAAAGGATTTGTGTATCCTAGAGAGAGCCCATTTTGTAGACTTGCTTGGTTGTTTATTCAACACCTGCACTGCATCAGGTCATCCGATTAAAAAAGTGTGTATCATCTATCTCTGTATCTGGAGCACTGTGGAAATGGTGCGCTGCTGAAAGCTGATGATGATGTGTATTGGAAAAGTGGTTTCGAAACCTCTTGCGGTATGAAGACTAGTTTAAAAAATTAACTAGTTCTTATATTTGCATGTCTGACGTATTGCCTTGTGTTTTCAAAAAGGAGGAAAAGAAAAATGAGGAGACTCATTTGTGAGGTGTGTGGGCTGAACTTGGGGAATATTTGAACTGTGCCAATACCTTCTTCTGTCAGTTCAGAGCAGGAAAATATGGAACCATTATTCTGTGTTCTGTCTTTGCGGTTCTGATATTAGCTGTTTTGGTAGAAAGCAAGTTGTTCATTTCACTCTGGAGTCCAGAAGGGACTCTGTATAATAGCAAATTTGCATGCATCATCTGGCATATTTATTAGTGAATCTTCTAAAGCTGGCTACTGCTGCTCTGGTGTGTAAACTCAGTAGTCCATTTTACAAAGTAATGATGTGTGCCTACATACTAGGGAACAAAATTGAACTCAGACTTGGCATTGAGCCCTGATTGTGGTCACTTGTGTTTCCCCCCCCCAAGTCTGCTCTCTTCCAGGACTTCACTCAGTGCTTTTGGATTCCCCTGTTCTGGGACTACTTGATCACCTGGTTTTGACAGGCTTATACACAACTTATTGTATGGTTCTGAGCAAATACTGAGACAATTTTTGCCATAGCCTTTGTTCCTGAGAGGTGTTTGGGGAAAGATTTGGAAAAAAAAAAAAAAAGGAAAAAAAAAAAAAGATTGTTTTTATTGATATTCACTGTAACCCTTAATAATTTCTAGGCTTTAATTTGGGGCCAAATGTGAGCACATCTTGTATTTATTTTTTGGCTAGCAGGGCGAAGTGTGTGTTTGGAAAAGGCTTCAGATTACACAGAGGCTGCTTGGACCACTGGCTTCAGCAGATGGAACTGCTTAACAGATACTGACCCCTGGTCTGTGTTCCTCCTTAAAAGGTTTTGGCAATACTCATGGCCAGCATTTAGATAGCAGGATTTTAAATCTCTTGCGTAAAGTTGAGAAATAATACAGCAGATATCATAATCTGCATCGCCTTCCTCCACCCTTCTGCGATAATGTTGATTGTAAAACCAAAAAGCTATTCATTGATAAAATCTTTCCTGAGCAGGGGTCAGTTGTCCACTTCCTGAGCCACGCATAGCTCTGTTGAGAATACTATTTTTTCTCAGGAACAATCCTTCCTTTTTGTAATCTCTGTTCTATTTTCCATATGCTGTCCCTGGATTACTTCCAGGGAAGAAAAGAAGCCACCAAAAAATTTCTGACCAAACCAAACCCGCCAAATCTCAGCCTGTCTTTGGTATTGTTGCAGTGTCTGTTCTCAGACTCATATGTAAGTACCTTCGTTTGGGGTGATTGCCATACAGTTTCCATACGCTGACACATCAAAGCTCCGGTTTCTACCTCTTGTAAACCGTCCTAGACTTGCAGTAGCTTTAGGGTCAGTTTGCTTGATTAAGGACAGCAGAATTTGGTGTTGCTTTGTGCTTCTGCATCTGTAACTTTTAATCTGGAAACACATTTTGGTCATTTTAGAGTGTAGTCTTGCAGACAAGCAATTTTTTACTTCCATCACTTACAAGGCTTATTTGAACTAAATTCTATTACAACAAATAAATATAAACAGTACTTCTGCGTATAACTCTTTATCTTATGATAGCAAAGCACTTTACAAACCTCCAATTCTCAAGTTTTTAGTTCTTGGAATTACCATACTCCAAAGCCAGGAAACAGTGGAGCATGGTTTGAAATCTTTATCTAATTATATGCAAAGCTGGCATTCCCACTGCTCCACCGTCAGCAGGACAGTCAGCCTGGAGTCTGAGAAAGAGAAGTGCTGGAGAGATAAGTCATGTTTAGGGGAATGGGAGGACTCTGAGAAACAGGATATGACACAGAGGCCATGGGAAAAAGTACAATCTCCTCCTTTGCCACAAGCCCAGACATTCATGTTGATGCCAGGCTTTCAGACTGTAGCATCGTAGACCTTGGCGAGGTGGGCTCCGTGTAGGCATAAGGACAGCTATAAGGAACAGCTGGCATTTGGGGACCTTAGACGGTGTGCTCACGTGTATGGTCATTAGTATACAATGAATTTGAATACAAATAATTGTTATTAATGTTTGGCAAAAGCAGCTGCTTGTAGAAGCTGGGACAGCCACAAAAATGAGTAATTTTATGCTGAGAAAAGATCTGGGCCTGGAACAAAATGCTGGGGATCTAAGGAGGAGCCCTGAATGTTGCTAATAAATATCCACTTAGGCAGATTTGTCACTCATGTTTCTGAAAGTTTTGTGGCTGTATGAAAAGAATGTGCTTTTATTTCTTGAGCAGCTGTGCTTTTAAATGGGTGCAGCTGTGCCAGAGTGTCCATTGACACCAATTGCTTTGTGATTTAGTGTAATGGTTGTAGTGAGTAAGTATAGTCAATCAAGTAGAGAGGGTTAGTTTTTTCACTGGGAAGTGTGGAAAATCTTGTGAAATAGCTGAAGTTGATTAGACTGGAGTAGGCACAACTGCAGCATATCTGTGATGTTACTGCAAAAGCTTTAGAGGGATATGGTAGTCGATTAGCGTTTGATGTTAGCCGACACATAGCTTTGCTGGAGCTCTGCTGTGTTCCAGCGAGGGCATGACCTGCCACATGCAACGTGGAAGTCAGCTCGGAGATTTGCTATGGCAAGAACAACGCTGCAGTTATGTAATGAAGTTTTTTTGTTAGACCTATGTGAAAACGGGAGCTGTGAACTCGCCGGCAATTCAGAGCGGAAATCTTTCCTCCTTCTCACTCCAGAAGGTTTTTTTGGAAAGTTTAATGGAATGCTGTTTGGCATTTTTTGATGGAAGTGAGTGCGCGTGTCTGTTTTGAAGGAGACTTTTTTTAATAACCATCCCAACTAACAGTGGATCCCAGCTAACAGTGAATTTCCTAAATCCACAGCATTAGAAGAGTGAACGTTTTAATCTTGGCTCTGCTGACTGTTTGCTGAGTAGCCTTGGAAAAGGCCTTCTGTCTTCCTGCTGTAGGGGTAAATTAGGAAATGTGTACAAGAAAGTTTTATAGGTAGATTCTAAGATATTTCAGCATAGTATTTTATAGGTAATATTTTATAGGTATATAATCCTATATAGGTACATATATTTTATAGGTATATATCCTCATCTTAAGGACTTTTTATAAAAAGTAAAGTTCAGGAAAACTTTGCTGCTATTCAGCTGTCAAAAATGAGATGAAATATCAGGAGGTGAAGTTTGTTGAGGGAGGTTGCTTTTTGTATATAAAAGACTACAATTTCTAGAAGATTAACTCCTCTAATTCTGCATGTCAATTATTTTGTGTACTATTTTTAAATATCTAATTTTCTCCGTAAATAATATAGATAATGTGACTCCAAATAAAGCCATGCCATTGCACTGTTTTCCTTGAATGAAGATGCCCATTTATTTTCCCTTTCCTCATCCAAAAAGCAAACAAAAGCCTGTTTTAATCTGTTAGGCAGTTGTAGTTGCCCTGAAGAGAATGCTAAAGGTCTTAAATTTCTATCAGTTTCTGAAATCCAGGTGGCCAGGTAAGGGAGAGAAAGGCACATTATGTTTGAAGTCTGGAGACCGCGGAGAAGGAGGAGCATTGGGAGTGCACTACTTATCAGACAGCAGAGAATCCACCAGCAAGTGGGGTTTCAAACGGCCCCATGGCACAAACTTCAGTAAGTGCTTGGATTGCCCTGAGCAGCAGAGGCAACAGGCTCTTGCGAGCCAAACCTGAGGGGAACCCCCCTTTCTCATTCAGTGGGACCCTGCCAGGTTTGACCTGCGACTGCACTTCGTGGTACATCAGGCTTTCCAGCTCCAGTGCTGCTTTAAAAGCTGTTTAAGCTCGTGATGTTGGAATGGAAGCAGCTTGCTGCAGTGCTCAGGTGCTTGGAGAGGCTGCTGTATTCATCTGAGCTCAGGAGATGCTACAGCTGCTCAGTGGTGTTGTGATGCCTTTTTTTTGTCAGTTTTGATTTGGAGCTGGTTGTTGTTGTTGTTTTTATCCCACTTGTGTCCAACTAAAGTTGAAGCTAGATTGGATTTAGATTTTTGACTCTGCTTTAAAGACTTGTGTTAAGTGAAAGTGTGAACTGAATGCGAGCTTTCTTTCCCGTGTCCATTGTCACAGGGACGTTGATAGGCAGATGGATTTTCAAAGGAGAAAATTTCACTGTGTCCTGATTTGTGGTCTGGGCTGTCGCGTGCTCGTGGGCACTGGAACCGGCAGACCTTTCAGTTTATCATGGCCCTGAGAGAGGCTGGCTGAGATGTCACTGCACAGCAGCTGCCAGCAGCGTGACATTGCCAGCGCTTCAGTAGCTGACAAAAGAGCTCGTGTCTGGTAATGTTTAACGTCACAGCTACAGACACTTTTGGTACTGAAAAAAGCTAATCAGACGCTTGGGGGATGTTGCCTCTTTCTAACGGAGGGCTCTTTCAGGGTTTTTTGGGGTTTGTTCTTTTTTAGGGGGGTGGCGTTGTGGCAAGGGGTTTTTTTAATATTTGAACCTGCTTTTTGTACTCCCTTAGACCTCTCTTTTGGGAAGTTGTGGGGGTGTTTTTTGTTGGTTTTCTTTAGTTTTGTTTAAATTTTGTCACTTTAATTCCTGTTTGGAATAATGCCTATGAAATTTCTTGTACTGTACTAGGACTTTGCAAGCTGCTTACTGATTGATTAATACAGACATTTTGATTGAAAATTCAGTGTAAACCACTGAAGCCCAGTGGAGTTACTTTTACTTGTTATAGGGCAGTGTCTGCCCTACTGTGGTTCAGTGGGTAGAAAACACAAGTCTATTTTCCTCTCAGTAGTTAATGCTTAACTTACCTAAAATTCCCAGGAATTACTTGTGTGGTGATTTAAATTCTACTAAGGATTAGAAAACCTGGAAATTTTATGATCTGCTTGCTTTTTGATTGCATTTATAATAAAGTGAAAGCTTTCTCTTACACAAATATCCCTTCTCCCTTTTGCCTGAAGAGAACCCCCACAGAGGACAGGTGAATGTCTTTGGAAATTCAAAATAGTGACAGTTTTTTAATAATTCCAAAAAACATTTGAAATTTTTGTGACCAACAGTGTATTCAGGAGCATGCCTTACAAGCAACACTGTTTTAGGGAACCTCATATTATTTTAAAGACTGCAACACTTGGAAGGCAGAGGCTTTAAATCGATTTGATGTGCCAATCCGGAGAATGTGCTGTTTTAGTGTGCTCATGAGCATCCTAGTGTGAGTTGGGTTGTTTCCTTTCTTCCTTTTTTGAACATTATGTAAACTAGGACGATACCTACCTTTGAATTCAGTATAATGAGCACATACTGAGAGTGTGAACAATGCTCAGTAAGGTTGGTAAAGAGGAGTGAAGATAACGTATACTTCCTCCATAAGCTACTGCCGTGTTGAGATCCATCAGTAAACCTGTAGACTGGGGACACAGATATTGCTGTAGTGTAAATGGAGATCAGGCATGCTGCCATTGGAGGCTCACTGTGGAAAATATAAAGCTGTACCATATTTATTATTTTATAGTTGTCTGGATATTAAGGACCATTTAAAATCAGTACATAAGTAATTATTTTAGGCAAGGTGGGAGTTTGGTAGACCTGAAACTTCCTGAAGCCAGTGGAGTGGTACGTAACAATTAAAACCATTCCTTTTCAGAGCACTGCTTTGGTTTTATCATTGCAGTATCAATAGATTATTCCAGGTTAAATCTAATCATGCGATACTTATCAGGTATCTAGTTCACCTCATTTTCACTCTGGCCATGACTGCCAGGGTCTCGAGTCCCACCATATGCAAGAGCTTCTAGCTCCCAGACCAGCGTTTAGAGAATTTCTCTCTCTGCTGTACTATGAAATGATTGAAACAGATGTCCTTCTTCAGCTGCTTTCCCTGTTCCCTTACGCCTTTTTTTTTCTTTCCCTTATTACAAAGCAGCTATGGTATTTACTATGTTTCTCCTTAGTCCTGTATTCTTCTGAGGAGTTATCCTTCTGCTGCAATCTCACCTGGAACTTCATATAATCATTTCAAGTTCCTATAGATGCTCTTTAGAGGTGACTCTATCTGAAGCCCACATTCTGTGCGAGCAATTTGGCAATTTTAAAAATGTTTTTTGTTTTTGCTTTGTGTTGAGCCGCTGAGCCTGATACCTGGTCTGTCCCTTACAGTGAATTTTTTGGATCCACTGACATCACCAGTGAATTATAGCAGCCCCCATTCAGCTGGACAGCAACTTACGCACAGTAACATCGTGTGTTTGTGTTAAACAAATAAGCCTATGCAAATGCAGAAAAAAATTGAGTTTGCTGTATGATTCTCTCTCTTCATGTATGCATACCAGTGTCTGACATTCAGATGTTGGATTAGTTTCTGCTCTTCCTCATGAGGACCGGTGCCACTTGGTTGTTTCTTTTCCTGGCCCCGTTTCAATGCAATCTGTTCTGCAGTGTAGGGGAGGGCGTGTGTTTTGTTGTCGCACGAGGAAACAAGGAAGGCTCCAAGGTTTTGGGGGAGGGTGCCTTAAAACGTGCTTGCTGACCAGTCTCCAGCCACGATAAAGCAGTAAATGTCAAGTACGTTAAATAGTCACAAAAATACAATTGCTAAGAAAAGAAAACAACTTGTAATTAAATTCCGTAAACCAACAATAATTGCAAGCATCATTAATGTTTTAATTCTCCGGTCTGACTATATGAATCATTTCAGCCACAGCTTGAAGTCTGTGGAAACTACCTGAATTGTGGCCTAGGGAATGCTTGTGACTCGAGGAGAATGTTTTCAGCCTGTTTCTCTTGGGAATATAGAATATTCCCTTCTTTTTAGTTGTTGGATCACCGAGTGGACCCGTATTGTAAACAACATATGCTGCTATCATTAATGGTATTTTAGGCGAAAAGCTGTATTGGAAACTTTTCACTTTACAGAGAGGACAAGAGTGGGAGCCTGGAGGAAGCACTGCTGTGCCAGTTATATGTGGGTCTGAAAACAAAACAATCTCCTCCCCCC
>Ga0065711_1006031_pt1 | contig 21420 bp, 21 predicted proteins | sample Hoacrofraction12_FD_59098 | JGI IMG/M metagenome (GOLD analysis project Ga0065711, IMG submission 59098) | Hoatzin crop microbial communities from Cojedes, Venezuela - Epithelial fraction 12 v2 (version 2) | ecosystem: Host-associated > Birds > Digestive system > Esophagus > Crop | place... | reverse complement strand
CCTTCTCTGGAGATATTCCAGCCCTGCCTGGACGCGGTGCTGTGCAGCCTGCTGTGGGTGACCCTGCTTGGGCAGGGGGTTGGGCTGGGTGACCCACAGAGGGCCCTGCCATCCTGACCATGCGGGGATTCTGTGATTAATAGGAGAGACCGGAACAAAGCGAGAAGCAGGTGGATAGTTTATAGTTCTCTGCATTTGCAACCTGCTCAGCGGTCAGCTCTGTTCAGCTTCACCCCTCATTTTCCAGGGGGTAACACGTACCCCGAGACCCTAATTTTGCACGAGTTTGGGGCTAGGCTGGCCTTGACCACAAACTGGGTGCAAGGATGCAGCAAGTCTCACGTTCAAGTCCTATTTCCAGCTGGACATGGGCCATCCGAGGGGCGAAACGCACAGAGAGCGACGGCAGTGCCGCGGGCTGGGCTTGCACCACGCGCTGGGCACCCTTACCCAGGCAGGCGACAGCGATTTGGCTTGCAACTACGAGAAACTCCGCGCCTCGCCTCGCCTCACTTCATACGTCAGCTGGGGCTTCATCCTGCTCCGGGTCGCGGCCAGCTGCGGCTGCGCTCGGAAATGCACGGCGAAACCCAGAAACGCTCGCTCACGGGGCATCTCGGATTTGATTCCCCGCACCAGATGTGCCTCTAGGAAAAAAAAAAAAGGCCTTTGGAGGATCATGGCTCTGCCCCAGCTTTCCCAGCGTCTCGCCCGCGCAAGCAGGCTGGAGCAGCCGGGGGCGGACGGAGAGTCCCGAGAGTCCGCGTGCAGCTGGGCGGCAGGGATGGGGAGAAACCCCCAGACTCGCCCCAGCTCCAACCCCTCTCCCTGGCACCCTCTCCCCTGTGGGAGAAGGGCTTTAAAAAAAGAAAAAAAAAATCCAGCTTTCATTTAAAAAGACAAAAAAAATTATATTCTGCATAGGTTTTTAAGAGAGGATGAAGTCGTGCCTGGTTTTTATCGGATCTGCAAAGAATCCCATTCAACCAGGCAGGTATTTCCAAACATCAGAATAAACCAAAATGCTTTTCAGTATAGAATCACAGAATCATAAAATCATGCATTGGAAAAGACTTCTAAGATCACCAAGTCCAACCATCCACCCAACACCCCCATGCCTGCTAAACCATGTCCCCAAGTGCCACAGCCACATGTTTTTTGAACCCCTCCAGGGATGGTGACCCCAACACTGCCCTGGGCAGCCTGGTCCAACGCCTGACCACTCTCTCAGTAAAGAAGTTTTTCCTAATATCTAATCTAAACCTCCCCTGATGTGACTTGAGGTCATTGCCTCTCGTTCTATTGCTGGTTACCTGGGAGCAGAGACCAACCCCCCGCCTCACTACACCCTCCTGTCAGGGAGCTGTACAGAGAAGGTCCCCCCTCAGCCTTCTCTGCTCCAGACTGAGCAGCCCCAGCTCCCTCAGCCGCTCCTCAGCAGACTTGTTCGCCAGACCCCTCCCCAGCCTCGCTGCCCTTCTCTGGACACGCTCCAGCCCCTCAATGTCCTTCTTGTAGTGAGGGGCCCAAACTGAACACAGCACTCCAGGTGCAGCCTCACCAGTGCCGAGTACAGGGGCACGATCACCTCCCTACTCCTGCTGGCCGCACCATTCCTGATCCAAGCCAGGATGCCGTTGGCCTTCTTGGCCACCTGGGCACACTGCTGACTCATGTCCAGCCGGCTGTCCACCAACACCCCAAGGTCCTTTTCCGCCAGGCAGCTTTCCAGCCACTCCTCCCCAAGCCTGGAGCGTTGTGTGGGGTTGGTGTGACCCAAGGGCAGGACCCAGCATTTGGCCTTGTTGAACCTCATACAGTTGGCCTTGGCCCATTGATCCAATCTGTCCAGATCCCTCTGTAGAGCCTTCCTACCCTCCAGCAGACCAACACTCCCACCCAACTTGGTGTCATCTGCAGACTTACTGAGGGAGCACTCAATCCCCTCACCCAGACCATTGATAAAGATGTTAACCAAGCCCGGACCCAAAACTGAGCCTTGGTGGACATCACTCGTGACCGGCTGCCCATGGGATTGAACTCCATTCACCACCACTCTCTGCGCTCGTCCATCCAGCCAGTTCTTTATCCAGTGAAGAGCACACCCATCCGAACCTACTTGCTGCTGTAATGGTTCTGTGGAACACTAACAAAGTAGATCTGCAAATGTTGTATTAACAGTTTAGTTGACAAAACTCATTGTGTTGCGAGACACTGTCTTCAGAGGTTGTTTTTCTCAAACTTTCCGTGATGAGAAGAGGTGGCAGTAATTGGTAAGCAAACAGCTTTCTCTGTAGGTTCTCCAGAAATGACTGGTCATAGTTCGGGCAAGTTTTCACAACCGAAGAAGAAATCATTGTTTCTGTCTTCACGGGGAGTTGTGGCTGTCAGTAATCTTTCAGTTTCAAAGGCTTTTTGCTTGCCCTGTCTCATTTCATACCAGAATTTTAAAATGTAGCGTGAAGGCTGTATTCTGAAACTCCCTGGTTCCAGCACTATCACAGGCTGAACTGCTGTTGTGCACAGCACGAACTACCAGTGCCCACAGCTGGTCACTGTCTGAGGCTGGATAATGTCGGTCTCGGGGTTAGCACATTACGCCATTCGGGCTTCTTGGCTTTGAATTAGCGCCTCAGTCCGCAGACCCTGCTCTTGCCGTAAAGGAAGGCTGCTGGAACGTCACGCGGCCGTCTGCCGAGGGCAACAACCAGGAGTTGTCTGCAGGAGTGAAAAGTAGCATCCTGTGTCAAGACTAGTGGTAAGAGCTGCAGAAAGACAGCTTCATGAGTAGGTCAGAACTTTCCTTTATCAAGCAGTTTGATAACCTTGTTTAAAATTCAAATCTTTATATGCCAGAAAACATTGGATAAACTCAGATTAAAAGCTTTCTGTTCTGAGAAGATCAACTGTTTTAAGAAATAAATGTAATTTTGGAGAAGGTAGTAGTTCTCATAAATGAGGTCATGGAGTTTGGGCATTTTGTTGTCCTGCCTTTTGAGGGCTCCACGGGAGTGGAATTCCTGCCCTTCACGAATTTGGTCTCGGAAGCTGCATACAGCAATAGAGCATGACTGTTGGAGTAAGCTGCCCACATTGCTGGAGCTGTGTTAGTCCTAGGGAGAATTTTTGTCTAACACAAATACAGAAGAGTGCACATGCAATACAGGAAACTGAATTTGATGAATTCTGTCTATAACTGAGGTCTGGCATTAAACGTACAGTGTTTCTGAAACACTCCTAGGACGCAACTATGACTTCTACTGAAATGCCCAGAACTCAGAATAGATAGACCCTTGACTTGGCAGCGTCATGACATGAAAATAGTGACAGATCATGCCGATGGTGTTGCTGCTTTTGTCTGTTTATCAGCTTTGCGGGCACCTCACGGACTTGGACACGTCGGGCACAAGAAGTCCAGGCACTCACGGCTAGTGTCTTTTGCTCTGCTTCTTCACCCGGTGCTTATGCTGACCCTCTCATAGTCTCCTCAGGCGAGTCATGGATTTCCAATGGTTGATTTTATGATGAGCAATTCTTTGACTGGTTTTTGAAGGTTTTTACAGTTTACTTGCTTTGAAGTTTTTGCTCTTAGGCACAATAGAAATTTAAATTTGGAAAGTATCTTAAGCATCATGACACTGAAATAATGCACCACCTCAAGAGTTTGGCTCTGCAAAGGACGGTGGAATCTCCAGCTTCCAAGTTCCTTGAGGTTATTTCTCATAGTTTTCACTAGAGGAAATGGCTTTCAAATGAGAATGGCTTGTGCCTTTTTTTTATAACTTTGTAGTCTGCTGTTAAGGAAGGTTTCTCATTATTTGCCACAGCTGTCCATTAACTGTATTGCTTAGAAATTTCTCCACAGATAAAATTGTGTTCTCTATTAAAATGTACCAATAATTGTTTTCTGGTAACTAAGCTGAGGTGTTCTGTAGAAATCGTTTTTTTGACATATGTTTGTTATACAGTGTTTGAGCTGACTCCCTCTGTTACTAGCGATGTGCCAGCATCCCCACAGTAACTTCAGTCTGATGTAGAAGACTTGACGCACAACGCAGAACCTGAAATTGGGTTTGTAATTTCATTTAGAGTCCTTGCACTCCATGTAGAGCCTTCCCAAAATACTCAGTGGATATTTGAGGCTTTTTCATTGAGTGATTACTTAACTTCTGTGGATGTTTCATTGTTAAGCTGTCTGCCAGCGTCACCAGTGTCTTCGTGTTGACATTCATTTTGATGGTCTTCTCAAATAAATAATTTTTTTTTGTTTTTTCTGCACATTGCTCCCACTCCTCTAATGCCTGTGAGCTAGAGGAAGAGATCTGAGGCAAACAATTAAAGATATCCTGGTGCTCTGTTCTAAGACTTTTTAAATTTAGGGGTGGCAGCTATGTTAAGCATGGCCAAGCATGTTTTCTTTTCAACAAATGTCTGCCTGCTGCCTTCTTAGTTTCACTTTCAAAAATGCTGTCCGTATTTTGAAAGATCTTTCACTAGATAAATGAGCAAGGCTTTATTTTTTTACATACTTCAAATAGGTCGAGTAATGAGCACAGCTAAAAAGATAGGAAACAGTTAAATTGACTATCAAGTTTGAACAGAATGCGGAGTTGTAGAATGTGTTTTTCCCCTGTTAATCATTGTCGTGACTACTTGGAAGAAGAGCAGGTGTCACTCCTTTATCCATTAAAATAGCTCGAAACGTTTTCATTTCTTAATATGTTAACTATAGGGGTGGGCTAAACAGATTTATATATTAACTTGGTAAATAATATAAATATTAAATAATACTTAATACTCATTCAGGTATTATGTATCTATTCTAAATGTTTTCATTTTTACCCTTGATAAGAAAATAATCCAAGAATTTAAGTAGGTAGTCCGTCTACATCTCTCCATATACGATGAGGAATGTGTAATTCTGGAATCACTTGTCTACGGTGAAGCAGAGGAATTGCACACCAACGGGCAGTAACCAGCCTGATGAGTTCGATGCTCTGCGTTATCTTCTCAACAGTACTCGGTTCGCTTCAGCTTTTCAAAATGTTGCCTAAACTGAAGTCACCAGTAGTGCCTGGTTGCATGGTGATGGATTTATTTACCATGTAGACAACCAAATCCCTGATTTCTTCATTTATGAGGTTATAGAATTAGATACAATTGGATTCAATTTCATTAGTTATTTAGTATATCATTAAACACATCGTAGTTATGTTCCATTACATTAGTGAGCTATGGAGAGCCCTTACATTATCTTTCTTAGATGCTTAATTTCGTTCTTAGAGATGGTTAATTATACTTAGCCAGCTCGTTTAAAAAGTTGACTTGCGTTCCTTACTTGTCCATAACTCCTCTGCTTGGGTTAAATCCAGAGTAGCTTTGTGCTTTATAGCAGCACCTAACTTGAGGGATATACATGTGGTGTAGAAAATTCTTAGAATCGATGCTCAGAACCTGAATTAAATATCTTTTCTGTGATTGTTTTTTCTTGGATGTAAACAGAGGAAATGCTTTAATGCAAGAAGAAACAAAATAGAGACTCGTGATAAGTCCACAGAGATTTAGGTGACACAGTGTCCTACCCATGAGCAGTGTCTTGCTGGGGGGTTTTGGTAGAGAAATTATACGTTCCTGGGAAGGGAGCAAATGTGTGATTGGAATTGTATATAATACAACTACCGTTCTTAGAAAGCTAGTTGTTTGGCTTTTTTATATGTGTAAGTAATAAAAATCAGAGTTGTTTTGTTTGGGTTTGTTTTTTTTTGTCTTGTCAAACCCGCTGACACTTTTTAGGAACAGTAATCACCAGAAAATAAAAGCTTAGCTGCATTTAACTTCTAGAATTTTAAATAATAAAAAAACCCACCTCTGCCTCTGTGTTTTACTCCAACAAAGGAATTACATGCAGGAAAGACTTAGTAAACGCTATTTCTTATTTTGCAAAATTTGCAAAACGTTGCTATTTCCCTTCTGCTCAGCCAAATGGTATTGACTGATGGACAGAAAGACACAGAACCCCCCGGTGTCACTGCATGCCGAGCACGTGGGAGGAAGCCGCCAGGGCAGAAAATGCTGAGAACTTCCTGGGCGGGCGTTCGGGAGTGCCCTGCCCTCAGCTCGCAGCTGGCACAGGCCCGGTGTACAGTCCCTGCCTAGAGATCCTGCCGTGACCGTGCTCTCTGGCTCTCCAGCAGCCTCGCGAATCGCCCTCCTGCTCTATGTTCTTGAGAAGTTCTCCCTCCTTCCTGCTTTTGGAGAGCCTTAGCACTCAGCTCGAGTGCAACAAGTGGCCAACAGTAACGGCTAAATTCTTGACTATATTTTCACTCTGGGTATAGACTTACGCTTTTTTTACATGCATAGCTCAGATACCGGAATATAAATTTTGTTTTTAAATCTTGTCAGTTCTAAAATTAAATTTAAGACTTTAATCCAGCTTGTTGCTTCATGCGCTTAAAAATCGGGCACAAAAGCCAATACTGGTGCTGTGCAGTATTGGCTATCTGCTTTACAAATCAGTTGTCTCATCATGTCCCTAACTATTTGGGTTTTTGAAGGGTGAAGAGTTTTTAGTCAGCGTCCTCTTTCTTTAATTTTTGCAGCATCTATCACATCCATTTTTGCTCCAGATACTGCTTTCGTATGTGTATATTCAATTTCATGTCTTCACTTTCTGATACCCGCCTGTGTAATTTACAAACTATAATCTGTGTTTTGAAAGATTTTGTGCTACTCTGTCCTAAGCATAAAACATTGGTAGTAAGGATTTTGTTGGCTAATGATAGCATCAGTAAAATAAATATTCCTTGTCATTGTCTTGGTTTAATCTTTCCTAATTCTTATTAAAAAAACCCCACAATCAAACAACAAATTATTGTTACTATTCAGCTTAATAGTTTAGAGTTAATGGTGTACATAAAGGAAAATTAAACGAAGGAAGCCTAGTACTTAAATAACGTTTTTCTTTTTGCAACAAGGAAGTCTCAGTTACGGGAATTACAAGCCCAGTTTATCCATCAGACATAGTTCTATGGACCTTCTGCTTTCTAAAGAGAACTCTTCAGGGATTTCAATCCCGATTAAGCTGCCTTGAGACTATTGGGTGCTACATGGCCAGAGGGCATGCTTTATTCTCTTCTCTTTTTAGGTCGGGGAAATACATTTTGAATCTGTAGAGAACAGAAGCAGTGTTTAGACCTGAATGTTGGCTTCCGAAGAGACGCTGGTTTTTACACACATCACCATCATGCACTCCTTGGAGGAAATTTCTATTTGTTTTGATCTTTGTATTCCCAAATATGTTGCTACTCTGAGTAGTCGGGTTTGATTATTGCATGATTTTGTTCTGTTTTTATGATGCTAGAATATGGTCCCATACCTGCGTTCCAAAGATGTATTTTTTCAGAATACTAACATTTTCCCCCAGAAAAAAACCCAAAACAGAAAACATAAGAAGAAAGGAAACATCAAACTTTTCTTTTCCAAGGGGGAAGTTGAGCAAATCGCAATGATGAAACCGAAAGGCCAGACTGAACACGATGAAGGCATGCTCGAGTACTTAGAAGACTTAATAGGATCTGTGCGACTAAAAGAGCCTATCCAAACTCTGTGTCGCAGAGTAGAGAGTCTAAATGAACAGCGAGGAGAAAAGGTGAGTCTTGGAAAGTTTTGTTTGAATTGTAAATAAAAAATATAAACTTCCAATGCTTCATTATTGTTTTTTTTTAGAAAAACGGTTAACATAAAGACTTGGTTAGAATTTGGCACTCCTCTAGAAGAGCAGAAGTACAGAGAAATTCGGAGTTGCCTTTATGGCTTCTGCTTCTCTCGATGGTAACAGAAACGGGCAGTCAGCATCAGTTGTCCTGCAAACACTTTCAGCGCTGGTGGCTTTCGATTCCCAAAGGTTTGAATGCTTGAGCTGGAGCACAGGGTTTTAACCCGGAACGCTCCTTGATGATACCCACACGCACTAAATGCTCCGCAGACTGAATAGAGAAACATGATCATTATCTGAGTATGTCCACATAGGGCTTTTTAGCTGCCTTACTCCTGTTGCCACGTAGCAAGCGGGAGAAGCAGCGGGGAAGCCTTTCGTGTGCGAAGGAAAGGAGAGAGGAGGGAGGCAGAGCGCTGGCGAAGTCATGCGCCCACAGCTGCATCAGGAAGCTTAAAAATACAGAAAATTAGTTGTGACTGGAGCTCTGTAGCAGAACTTGCTTTCATAGCATTTTATTCATGCATTGAGTTCTAAAAGTACTAAATGATATCAAAGCTCTTTTTGCTTGACGTGTCCTTGGTAAATCCTAATATGTTGCAGACTTTTTTTAAAGGCTAGGAAGGAAAACAAGACCCGTAGTTGCAGGAATTAACTTAAAAGGGGCCAGCCTAAAGGTTGAAATACAGAAAATAACATATACAGACTGTCTGTATGCGACTCCTCTTTATTTCTCACCTGCGCTTTCCTTGATTTGCCTGAGCTGTTCCTAGCATCCGTAGGATCCCTTTTTAGTTTTAAATTACCTTTTGGATTGCCCTAAAAGGACAGTCTCCGCTGCGGAAGCGGTGATCTGTTATTTCAGAGAGCTTGTAGTACAAAGCTGCCGTGCAGAGTTAATTGTTGAACACCATCTCTCCAGAGGACACGCGTGCTACAAAGGGTCTGGGGTTTTTCTCCTCGTGGTTTGTTCTGTAGTGCTAGCAGTAAAGTCAGCTCTGACTCTCTGTCTTCTCTAGTTAAACAGAGTCAAAATGGTGGAGAAAGAAAAGGATGCCTTGGAAGGGGACAAGAATAAAGCCATTGAGTTTCTTTGTTTGGAGAACAAAATGTTTAAAGAAAAGAATCATATCTGTCAATACTATATGTAAGTACTTCTCAAAACTTGTGATTTGGCTTTAAGGTGGTAGTAAACTCTGCTTCCATATCTGTAATTAGAATTATTTTGCATTTCTTAATAGCAGTATCAGGCCTTCAAAATTAGTTGAATAGCATGTGGCTAGTGATTTTTGTTGCAAAGTATGAAGTTAAACATTTTAAATAGTGAAAGAATATTTTCAATAAAATGTTTAAAAAAAAGACAACAACAATAACAAAAATCCCAAACCCAACAATCTATTTGCCAGCTTTTTGCAAAGTAAAGTAGTCTGGCAGATTAGTCCCTTACACCTTTATACTTAAATTGAGGAAGTAGATCATTTAAAGACTATTTTTCATCTAAAGTATCAAAACTGTTAGGTTTCCTTGCTGTTTTGTATTAAATTGGCAAGGTTACTCAATAACAGATATTAGGATTTAGTAGTTTGCATAATGACTTTGTTACACTGAAGACTGGCAATATATATTCATTACGAATGTTAGCTTTATGGAAAAAAGTGAAGTTTGGGGGCTTACTTTTTTTTTTTCCTCTAGCTATGACCTAAAGAAACGAATAAATGATATAGAAATACAGAAAGAAAAAATTAACGAAGAAACCAAAGGTGTTAATGAGAAGAGTAGTAAACTTGCAGATGAAATGAAAACCAAGAATAAAGCTTTGAAGGAACTTGAAAAGTAAGTACCTCAGGTATAGATTCGTAAGTTGAGAGCACCGTGTTTTCTGTCTTCGGCATACGTGATGTTAGAGTTAGCAGCTTTTTCAGAAAAAGCTGTGGGATTCGTATCGCGGGGGGGGGGGGAAACACCTGAGCAAGCAGAAGTACACAACAGTGGCGTGGGAAGATGATCAAACAAAGGGAGCACAGCTGGGGTTTTCAGTAGTTCTTCGACCAAAACCTTAAATTATCTGACGAGGAGAGTCGCTGATGGTATAGCTAAACATTCCCTGGCATGGATTACATGATCTTTTGCACAAAAGTAAATAAAAAAATCTCAGTTGTTTGATTTGGTTGGTTTTGTTGCTTCTCTTGGAGAAATCTGGGTAATACAATAAGAAAGCGTCAGATTTTTGATGGATTTTAAAGTACATGCTTTTTTTAATATTGACTATACAAAAAATAATTGGGAGATTGTTCCAGGTTTTTAGATATGCAACCACCATATGCTTAGGTACACAGATGTTAGGTTTTTTTCTCAGGTTTCCTTATGAATCTCTTGTTTCCCTAAAATTGATTTGTCAGGGTGCTGATCTCCAACTCAACTGCAGTATTAAGCTTCTCATCCTCTGAGATCGTAGTAAGTGATTTGTGAGAGATGTGAATTCTAAATTCTATCAAAGAAAAGATACAATTTCTGAAAAGGTGTTTAATATTGCTTTGTTGGTTGACGTTTTTCTGATGAAACTTCACTTCCATGGGGAAAATACTGTAAATATAGTAAGTATTGGATGTTGGGATTTTTTTTTTTTTTTAAAAAAGTAGTATTGGTTTGAATTCTAGATGCTTACTTATTAAGCTAAGCTCTACTGACATTTTTATAGGGCATGAAATAGGTTATTCTTTCTTTTTTTCTTTTAGGAAACTCGAGAAAATTACAAAGTTCATAGAGGAAAACAAAGAAAAATTTACTCAGTTGGATTTGCAGGATGTTAAAGTAAGGGAAAATCTAAAACATGCCAAAAGCAAGGCTAAAAAACTGGAGAAGCAACTTCAAAAGGACAAAGAAAAGGTAGTGTGGACTGCAACTTCATAGATGTAATTGGCTGCTCTAGAGGAGAACGGCTTTGTGCAGCTGGGATCAAATAGCAAAGGACACCCACTATACTTTGTGCAACAAAGAAGATGGAAAAATGTGGTTTAAATTCTTTTTAATCAGATATTTTCTGTCACTTAAATCAGCTAGGGATTTTGTCTGCAAATCTCTCACTGAAGTAGTGCGTTATTCTCCCTTCAACCGCTGCTCATTGCACATCTTGCTACGGGAGACTGCGGCCAGCAGGACCAGGCTGTTTCTGCCTCGAGGCAAAGCCAAAAGCCGTCCTGTCGCTTCTCAGCTCTGTTGGGAGGTCTTAGGGCTTGCAAAGCCTCTTTTTATCATGTTTGTTGAGATTACAGGAATACTGTGTGCCTTTTCCAGACATTACTTTTCCTGTTTCCCTAGTTAATTTAGTTAATTTAATGGATCTGTTTTAGCAAGTTGGTTGTTGCCAGCTGTTACAGATCTTAAATCACTCTCTGGGTCCAGACTTACCTGCTGAAAGTAGGTACTTAAGAATTAAGCCTTACTATGATTCAAAGAGTGGAGTTCCTGGGTGTGAGGCTGTGTTCTTGTACTGCTATGGCTTGCTTCTCTCTGATGGGCTCTGGAACTGAACGAGCCTTGCAAACAACATCCTGGCCTCCTGCTAGAGCCACCAGGTATCTTATCCTATGAGAACTCGTGAGCTTCGTTAGGGCTGATGCTTCCTTTGACTTCCCCGTCGCACTTCAAAGGCAGGGTTGAAAGATAAGGCAAAATTGTTTTGTTTCAGTGGGAGAGGAAGTTAAAAGTCTTTCCCTTGTGTAGGTAGAGGAGCTGAAGAATATACCTTTCAATAGCAAAAAAGCTATCAGCGAAGCAACGTCTAAGAAAGAGCTTCTTGAAAAGAAGAAAGAGAAGGAAGAAGAAAAACTCAAGCAGATTATGGATACCCTTAAGGAAGAAACACAAGGCCTTCTAGAAGAAAAAGAGGTTTGAACTGTTTTGACTTAGTGCGCTTACTGTATTAACTGACGTATAGCTTTTACCCTTACGAATGATGCGATCATAAAACAGTTGTAAAATGTGATTTTATATGACAAATACACTGTTTCATGTGTTAGTGTAATGGAACCTAACTGGGAGATTAATTTTTAATTTGTAATCAGAGCGAAATTGTTCTTGTTATTTGCTTTTTGTAGTGATCATGTGTCATCAAGTATACAATTCATATATGTATATTAAATAATTCTGCACTTCCATTATTTGAACACACTTGAATTTTCTCCCATCAAAATATTTAAGCCAATGTGTTGCTTAAATAAGTAAGCAAATTTTGAAGTGCTATGTTCCAGGCCTTTCACACAGCTCTAGTGTCTCTTTGAATGAGTAGACAACTGCTATAGCAGGTGGTAATTGTTGTTGATATTAGCTGTCCAGTCACTAGGCACCTGGAGGCTGGAAATTTATCCTGTAAATTTGGGGGGATTATTGTCTGTACTTGAAAACACAGTTTCTCCATTTGATCTGTAATTTAGCGCTACGTTGAGCTAATGATAGAAACTTTAAGTTGAGAAAATGATACAAAGCTTGTATGAAAATGCTCTCTGAGAATTCCCTGATGTTCTTTATAATTATGAAAAATGCCTCATTTTGTTTCCATATATTAATAAATTAAGAAATATTTGTTCTTCTAGGTAACATAACTGTTTTCGGCTGACAGGAGCCTAGTAGAAGAGCATGCCTGTCTCCTCTCTCTCTTTCATGCAGCGTGACTGATGTAATGAACCCCACAGCTGCCTGGCTTTAGTTGTAATGCTGTCCGTCTTTGCAGGGCAAGGAGAAGGAGCTGATGGAGTTGAGTAAAACAGTGAATGAAGCGCGTTCGAAGATGGATGTAGCCCAGGTGGAACTTGATATCTATCTCAGCCGTCATAATACTGCGGTGTCTCAGCTAAACGAGGCGAAGGAGGCTCTGCTGGCTACTTCAGAACGCCTTAAGGAGAGGAAAGCTGCTATCAAAGATATAAATAGGAAATTACCCCAAGCTGAGGAGGAATTAAAAGAGGTGAGACTTGACTTTTGTATATAATTTCTTCGAGTTACAACACAACGCACAAACCAAAGTTCCACTCTTTGCTTTACAAATAATAGTGGTGAAAATAAATGAAATACTGACTCCAAAAAAACAACATTTAAAAACTGTATTCTAATGCTTAGTTAACCGGTGAAGTAAGCATTTAATTTCAAATTATTTTGGGTTAAGCAAATGTTAACATTAAGCACTGACAATTAAATCCTATATATCCCTGCAAGGGAATCGGTTTAAATATCATAATGAGTCATGTTAAAATAAATGAATGGTTAATGTTTCTGTGTTACTTCGAATTTCACTTCTTGCTCCTCTCTCATTCCCCAAAGAACAGAAATCCCACTATCTCATAAGCTGTCACATTTGCATCAAAGTTTGCTAAATACCAGCCAAAGTGTATCCAACTACGGCCTTTCTTCTGGTAAATGTTTGCTGGTCTGCTTTTCAGTGGCTGGTTTCTTTGCCTACACAGTCGTGAATCTAAAACTCCCCAAATATGGTAGTTTCCGTGAGGCTAAGATAATGTCTTTCTTTTAACCATTAGAAAGATAAGGAGCTGGAGAAGCTGGCAAGAGAAGAAATGGGTGCTAAGAATCTTGTTCGAAATCTGCGTCGAAAAGTAGAAGAAGCCAAAAGTGCTTTAGCGCTAAGTCGCAATCGAGGAAGAGTGCTTGAGGCTCTGCTTCAGCAGAAGAAATCTGGAAATATTCCTGGACTATACGGAAGACTGGTAAATTTGGAAAGGCTGTTGTACTCTTAGTCTTCAACTTCATAGCAACAGAGTGGTGTTTCTGTAACTGAGTACAGGGTAGAATCCCGCACTTCTCTGGTGCTGTTCATTTGAACAGCCGAGTTGCTCATCCTGTGAACTTGCTGTAAATTAAAAAAAAGAAGGTGGTTGAGATTCCTTTATGCAGCACTAAGGAGAGGCAAAGGCTTTGCGAAAGCTTTATATTTTTGGTGGGCTGATCTTTAAGCTACAGCAGTGAGCTGCAGTCTCTGCAGGAATATTCTGGAGCCAAGCACACGACCAGTGTCGCGTAACCTGTCTGTGCTGTGCTCCTGTGTCAGGCTACGGCTGTAGGGAGGGATTCTGGCTCCTTTGAACGTGAGGAACGTAAATGCTGGAGAAGGGGAGTGGAGCAGTGGTTTTACCTTCTGGTGCGGCAGAAGGCAGAATCGGTTGGCAACCGCATGCTTGGTAGAGCTGCCGTGAAACTTAAAAAACCATCTTGCATCTTGTATGTAACTTCATGTGAAAGTGTACACGTTTGGGGTTTTTTTTCTTCAAAACTTACGAAATCTGGTGATCTCTCTGCTGTTTGCTCTCGTTATACTTGCATACACGTCAAATCAAGAAGAGCAATATTGTTGTTTCAGAAGACCAAGGAAAGCTATGTCACAGCAAAACGTTCCGTGCTACCGATTCTTTCCAAGCAGTGATCGTTTAATGTTCTGAAAACATGTAAAGTAAAAGTGCCATTTTTGTATTCTGCAGTTTTCTCTTTTTTTCTCCCACCTGCTTGTCCAAGAAGTATCTCTGCTTCAGAAAACTCAGTTTTAGTGTATCCACTTTTCAAAAGTGTGTGCATTGATCCGTTAGGAAAGGATACAGTTCAAAAGCAGCGGACCACTGTCGAGAGGTTGTCTCATGCTCTGTCACCGCTTGCCCCAGGGAGAGGACGTGAGGTTACTCTGTTCCTGGGTAACTCGCAGGTGGCTGTGCACGCTGGTCTTACCTGCAGATACCCAAGAACGTTTCAAAGATGGCGAATACCCCTGTACCCATTTCTCAGATCAGTAAGGACGGCACACAGAAGTACATGACTTGCTAGGTCCTGCCCAGCTGACCGAGGGTGGAACCATATGCAGAACACATTAAATTAACCTCGTTAGGCCAGACTGCCTAGCTAAAATGCTGGCATATGAAATGTAATGTTTGTCTACAGAGAATAAATTGATGCTACCACGTTGCTCTACCAGAAGCACGGCTTTTGAAGCTGTAAGCTTATGAATTTCTCCGATGGAAACAAGTACATTAGAAACGCATGAATAGTAACGTGCGGGAGAAGACAGGTGTGGTGTTACAACTTGTAAAATAATGAAGGTTTAAGGTCTTTCCCAGAAAATTGCTTTATAATTTGTTTTTATCTCATTTCACTTTGTAAAGTTTTGTCATTTATTTCTTAATACCAAGAGAAAATGTTGATGCCAAGCTAATCAGCTTACTTCTGCCTCCTCCCCTCAATTATTAGGGAGACCTGGGAGCGATCAGTGAAAAGTACGACGTTGCTATTTCATCCTCTTGCGGTGCCCTGGACAACATTGTCGTTGACACGATTGATACCGCACAGCAGTGCGTGAATTTCTTGAAGGCAGGAGGAATAGGAGTTGCCACATTTATCGCCCTGGACAAAGTAAGTACGAGCACTTCGGCCGAGCAAATTGTCAATGTACCCTAATGTGCACAGAGTTAATACTGTATGTGCATAATGTATTCATATGCGTGGGTACAAATATGTATTATATATTAGTATATTACACTGTATATGCATTAATACAGGTAAAGCTAAAATATGAAACATTTAAATAGGCTGTTGGTACCTTAGAATGTTCTACTAGCAAATGATAACGTTTACTTACAGAGAATGACAAGGCTTTGCAGATACCTGTATGTGTACAAGTTTGGTGTGTCTCTTATATTTTTATATTTAGATTTTTTTTAAACAAATTAGCAAACTTAATAATCCAAGTAATCTAGCAACTGTGAACTATGAAAAATATGAAAGAGAACAGTGAGTTATCAATGAGTTTTTAATTATACTGAAGTAAGTGGAGATCCCCAGGGAAGGAAGCTTTTCTCTTAATTGCAGTGCAATTGCATTTGGTTTAAAGCCTTACCATGCCTTAGGAAAGTGAAATGACCTCATCAGTTATCCTCAGGAGTCTCTCATTCATTTGTTTACTTTTTTGATGTAGATGGCTGTATGGGAGAAAAAAACCCAAAAAATCCCGACTCCTGAGAATACTCCTCGGTTGTTTGATCTGGTGAACGTCAATGATGAGAAGGTTCGCCTGGCTTTTTACTTCGCCTTACGTGATACCCTAGTAGCCCACAACTTGGAAGAAGCTACCAGAGTAGCATTCCAGAAGGATAAAAGGTGGAGGGTGGTAACACTGCAAGGACAAGTCATTGAGCAGTCAGGTACTGAAGTGCAAACTTACAGTTCTATTTTAGGCCCTTCACAGATAGTATCTAAGCACAACTAGCTCGCTAACTTCTTTTTGTCCCTTTTACTTTAGGAACAATGACTGGTGGTGGGGGTAAAGTAATGAAGGGCAGAATGGGTTCCTCAGCCGTAACGGATGTTTCGGAAGAAGAGGTTAGTATGTAATTTTGATTGAAAGCAGAGTTTCTTCCTTTATGTTCTGGCAGTTCATACGAGCATGTGCTGTGGCCTTTTAAATCAGCACGAGTAGTTAACAAACAACCCCTGATGAAAGATTAACAATGCTTTATGAAGGTAAAGCTCATGAGGTTAGCATAGATTATATTGCTCTTCAGTGCATTTGTTCACAGCCCAGCTATCCTATACCTATTATTTAATTTTTAGTCTCACAGTACTGCCTTTGATAGCTTGGAAATTGAAGGTAGGGATGAGAACACAGGAGATACTGATCGTAAGGAACCGCTGAGCTGCAGAGCAACACGCACAGACCTCGGCAGCAAGAACAGACAGATTCGCTTCTTCATTTCATGTCCTTGCAAGATCTGTCAGGGAGCGGCAGAGCTTTCCTTTAAATTTGTATTTCGAGAATGTTTTGGAATATCCAGATACAGCTTGCTGTTTCTTCTGAAGTCTTTTTGGTTTTAGTCTGTATTTTCTTACGCCGTGTGTGTTATTTAGCCTGTGTCTTTTGCCCAATATCTGCTATCAGCTTAACGGAGATCAAACATCGGAGCGTTAATAGCTCTTCAAGCAGACCAGCTCCTCTGTGCCACGGCCCAGTAAACCACGGCTGCTGACATCAGTCCTCTCCCTGCAGGGGAACAAACTTCTGCTCTTCAGGCATGAGAGCTATAAGCCAACGCAAGAGTTGACTATTTGCTTACCACTGAGGACCCAAAACCAGTAGTTAGGATTTTTTAGGTGAAAATACTTTCAAATTGGAGAACTCCAAAATCAAACTCAACTTGAGGGTTCTCTCTATCTGATTTCTGTGCTGGAGGAGATAACCATGTCACCACCTTTGCTGTCGTTGCTGATGTCTCTGCACTTTCTGGTTTTTATCACTGAGAGGTGAAAATATATTTGTGTATATATTCTCTCATTTGGCTTCTGTATTTTCACCTGCACTTGGCTGGGAAAAAAGGATTGCATTGGCCAAGAAAAGATAAAATTCTGCAAATCCTGCAGAGCTTGACACGCACAACTCTTTTTGGTCAAGCCTGTTCAGCTAATGCTGTGCTTGTAGAGAACTAACGAGCTAACCTCCTGGACAAAGCGTTACTGCCCTAGACTTGTAAAGGGTCAAGAAATACAGAAGGCAGCTCATATTTAGATCTTGCTCATTAAGGGACTTTGTTATTGCCTGTCTTCACACTTCAGATTTATTCATTGTTTGTTCTCTCCAAGAGAAAGGCTTATGTCCTGTGTGCTGTCTGGCCCATGAGAGATACTGTGGCACGCGATAAAGATCAGTAGCTGCAACTTAAGTTCTCCATTTTCAAGAGTTTTGGCTCTGTGCTTGTCTAGCACAGTGGACAACCCCAGGGAGAACAAGTACATTCACACCTGCACCCGTCAGACAATAAAACTACAGCAAACTTTCAAGTTTTTACTCCACTTACTTCTTGTGTGTTAAGAGATCATGGAGCGTCGGGCACGTGGATGAGATCTTGCTTTGTTTCGTAGTGGTGACAGTAGGCAAACGACGCTATCTCCTTTTTGTGTAGGTCAATAAAATGGAATCTCAGCTGCAGCAGGACTCTAAAAGAGCAGTACAGTGTGAAGAAGAGAAAATGGAACTTGAAGAAGCCATAAGAAAACTGCACCAAGATATTCAGGAAATGCGAAATACTTTAGAAAAGTATACAGCAAGTATCCAGGTGACCAAGTCATTGTTGAGGCAGTGTCTGGCTTCTCCGTGAACATGCGAGGGGATGACTTCTCAGCCTCACCTAGTCCTTGTTAGTGCCACGGAGCTTTTGGGAGTACAGGATTCTAACACAGTTGTGTTTTCTGTAGAGTTTGTCTGAACAAGAAATTCATCTAAAAACCCAAATTAAGGAACTTGAAGCAAACGTGATTGCTGCGGCTCCGGACAAAAACAAACAGAAGGAACTGGAAAAAATCCTTAATAGTTACAAAAAAGGTACGTTTTGTGGAGAGGGCATTACAGATTAATATTATAGTCATGTTCTTTTACTAGTACAGGAAAGGATGGCTACGGCTTTGTTCTCCCAGGTTACCAGTGTGGTACTGTGTCTTGGCTTGGAAGCTCTTTTCTCCTCGGGGGGATAAAAGGTCCTGCTAGAGATGAGAGAGTAAAACCCCTGTTTGGAATGGCTCGAGTTCATGTTTCAGTCAATCTAAAGTAAATATCAATTTTAGTGTGTTTTTTTTTTTATTTGGTTAGATTTCTGTGGCTGCATTACATACAGATTCATGGGGAAACGTAGTTTAATTAGGGATAAGAATTTTTAATGTGGAGGGTGATGATACTAGAGCCAAGTAAAGGCTTTTGCCGTGCTCTAACTGAACTGTTACATGAGTCTGCAAAGCGAGGAGGACGCTGTATTCTGCTGGGGGCACGCTGTACCCCAGTTCTTTTGGTGAAGGATGTTTCCTCTGAGCACCTGAGTGTTTAACAGTTTCTCTGAAGAAATTGGTAGCTTAGCAAAGCAAACCTTGGCTGCTTCTTTGTGTTTCTTGCTCAGGGAATAATATGAGCGTGGTGAAACATAATTCCCTTCCCCCACAATTCTGCTTTTGTAGCATTTTAGGAAAGAGAACGCCTAACTCCTGTGGATTCCCTCTGTGTCTCTTTTGAACAGTGTAGCATCAAAAGAGTATGGATGCCTTGCTTTCTCCATCACTCTGAGGTTTAATGGTATAAATATATTCTCTAACATTTCTGCCAAATAATGGAGAGACACAAACGTGTGTTCTCCTCCCGGGAGGTGACTGCCTTCCACCTTGCCAGTCTGTGCTTCACCCCTTCCGTCCCCAAAAGGAAACTGTCAGTCTGTAGCAACCTTAGTGTGGGATTTTGTTTGTTTTGCCCTTCAAAAGTGAAGGTGCTAGGCTGTTTGAATTCTGAAAGCTGTTCAGCTTATTAGGAAGCAAGGAAACCTTGAATCTCCCTTGAAGGCAGAGTAGGCTATCTTACTATTCAGCATGTGTAGTAACTACGCAGTAATACCAACCACTGAGCAACAGTTAGTTGCCACTTCTTACAGTTTAACTTTTGAGCATTTTCCCATGAAATAAATGCAAAGAATGAGCTTGGAATAGCTTCTTGCGTACCATCTCATGTATTTAAGTACTCTATATATATTAAGTAATCCAATTAAAATTTTTGGTGGTTTACACCAAAAAATCTTCAGTAGTATAACAGTGTCACAAAGATGTGGGTGGTATTTTTTTCTTCTTGCCACAGTAAAAACAAACCCAACATTTTTTCACAATGTAAAGAAATACGTACCCTTGTCAATACAGTAATAGAGCAGAGCGTTTTACCAGGTAAATCTTGATGTATTGCAGCAGCCCGGTGTTCCTAGGGACAGCATGGTGACCTTAACTCGGCTCTGTGTGTCGACAGATTACGACTGCGTTGCTGAGGTGGCCGGTAAAATAGAAAAGGAAGTGAAGCGACTGCATAACCTCATCCTCGACATCAACAATCACAAGCTGAAAGCACAGCAAGACAAACTCGATCAGATCAGCAAAGAAATAGACGAATGCGCTTCGGCGGTTACCAAAGCCCAGGTGGCGGTCAAGACGGCGGACAGGTACGGTGGCCGCCCGCGCGCTCCGCGGCGGAGGTGAGGCAGTGACTGCGCGTCGCCGCGGCCCGTGCCCGACCTGTGCCGGGGAGGTTGTCGCGCTGGAGGAGAGGGGGTTCACCTCCTTATGGCTAGAGGGAAGCTGGAGGGAGGTCGTAACCTTGCTCTCTAAACTGATTTAACCTCACACTGAGACTGGTTCTTAATTAAGAACCATAATCGCTGTTAATTAGCGTGCTTTACAGGCAGAGGAGCAGAGGCCTAGAAAGCGTAGTGAAGCGTGACCGAGGAGAGCCATGCCAGCCTTCAGACAGCCGTACCTGTTGGCATCACTGCCTGCAGGACATCTGCTTGTTTTAAGTGGGCTCCGTAGCTAAAAATCCCTTGATCTCAAAAATCATAGTTTTCAGCTGCATGTCTAATACTAAATGCTGCTTGTGCCAAGGAGGAAAGGGAAGTAAAATTTCATAGTCTCTAATAGGCAGTTTAAAAGTCACGTTAAATTGGTACTTTTCTGCTGATACTTGCCTATCACTAAAATGCAATATTTCAGCATAAAGAATCAAAATAGCGATTGATAGCCATGCAGCAGAGCAGTTCAGATCTGAAGGGACTAATTCTATATGAGGCACATTAGGAAATAAATGTGATGTATATTTTTTTATGTTAGCTTAAGAATACCTAAAGAATACTCAGAACAAATGTCAAAACTGTCTCTGAAAGAACAATTTAAGTCATTTAATGAGGTCTGTCTGCTGTATGTTTATGGAAGACTTAACTTTGTTTTACTTGGGTATCTCAGGAGTGTGAGAGTTAGTGCATAAATCAGTGCTCCCTGTTTGGTTGTCAGTAGCTATTGAACAATCTTTAACGTAAGATTGTGTTTCTGGATTATCTTACATCATATTTGCACTCACACGGGGTATCCAAATGTCTCTGTACCCACTCAGAAACCTGAAAAAATCTGAAGACTCTCTTCTTCGCACGGAGAAGGAAATTAAAGAGAACGAGAAAGAAATTAAAGACTTAAAGGAAGAGCTGACTATGCTAGAAGACAAAGCTGCCGAGGTTGTAAATGACTGCAGGCAAGCCGAAGTAAGTGTCACGTTCATTCAGTATATATATAGGGTGAAGAAATACATTTTGGGTAATAGTAGTGTGTCAGAGCTGTCGTAATGGCCGATGTCTGTTCGCCTTTGACATTCCAGGCAGGCCTAGCAAGGGGTCGCATTGGCTGCTAGTGCCTTCGTTTATTTAAAAACAAACCAAACAAATAGAAACGCCCCAACCGGCTACCTTGCCATTTAAACCTCAGACTTGATAATGCTGGTATAAAGTGTCTTTTTTTTCCTCAATTACTCTACAACTCATCCTCCAAAAATCCGCATGGGAATAAAATGGCAAAAAATGTTCTTTTCTGTATCCCGCAATATATTGGGTGCATTCATATGAAATTAATAATTTTGTTGATTCGTTAATCAAAGTTGACCTTTAAATACAGATGCTGAGGGGGGGAAAAAGACAGGCTAAAACGGTTCTAGTAAGCAGTCTGGCCTGCAGGTAGAATCAGGATGTTATATCCTTATTCTGTCATAGTTACATCGTTCTCTTCTGTTCTGATGCAAATTTTGTTGTGCAGCCGCAGAGTGACATTCCACCATGGTCAGGGAATGGGAATGGTGTCCTCTTTTTTTTTTTTTTTTTTCT
>Ga0065711_1005070_pt1 | contig 21421 bp, 11 predicted proteins | sample Hoacrofraction12_FD_59098 | JGI IMG/M metagenome (GOLD analysis project Ga0065711, IMG submission 59098) | Hoatzin crop microbial communities from Cojedes, Venezuela - Epithelial fraction 12 v2 (version 2) | ecosystem: Host-associated > Birds > Digestive system > Esophagus > Crop | place... | reverse complement strand
GGTCCTGTGCAGCCTGCTGTAGGTGACCCTGCTTCGGCGGGGGGGTTGGACTAGATGACCCACAGAGGTCCCTTCCAACCCCTACTATTCTGTGATTCTGTGATTCTGTGATACTGGCTACAGCTCACATGATGGACTGAAAGTTGCTGAGAGAAGGTAGGTGTGACTGTTTCTGCCATAAATTTGTGTCTGACTTGGCAAGAAAATAACATTTTTTCTGCAGTATAAAAGGATATAAAAGAATATTTTGCCATAATCTCTGCACCAGGATGGAAATACATAGAAATAAATCCAAATGGAAATTGCCAGCTGGTCACAACTGACAAGGAAAATTTTGGAGAAGAAAAAATGGTTCTGTTGGTTTTTTGATTCCGTATTTGTTCAAATAAAACCAGGTTGAGAGCATGCAAAGNACTAGTGGAAGATTCAAAAGTGTAATGTTGGCCTTCATAAGAATCCCCTTCTCTGGAAGGAATGTTTTCGTCTGTCCCACTTACTTACAAAATGGATTAACCAGAAGTAGCATAGTGTGTGCCTCCTGGTAAAAGATCTAAGACAAACATCCTTAGACTTAACGACTTGGCCTTAGATTAGTCTCCCAGGAGGGAAAAAAACCACTGGTCCCATTTTTGAAAACATTCCAAACTAAATTAATCATATAGCTGTGATAATTAATGATTTATCCTTTCAGTGGACAGAGAGAAGATTAACAGCTTTATAACATCTCTACTTTGACATCTGTAATTTCATAAACATGGTACTCATGTTGAGTGTTCATCAAAGTAAATAATAATGCGTTTTGAAATCATGTAGAAAAATGGATAAATGTTCCATGACCACAGGTCTTCAGGGGATGGCAGAAAGCAGCTTGCTTTCAAAGGCTAGCTACATATAATAGAAGTTCAAATGATGCACAAGAGATTTACTTGGTGACTGCGGCTTTTTCTCTTCGCAAATGGTCATGACCAAGACTTCATTATTCCCAGAATTGTTCAGTATGGGAGATTTATTTGTGACTTTCTTAAGCAAGTAAATTCTGTTCCACAAATTATTAATATCTCCAACTGTTCTAGACATAGTTTTTGACAGTTTGGCTAGCCTGACATTAGTGTATGGGAAGCCTTACGAATTTTGCAAGTCTGTATAGCAAAACAAAAGCAAATAGATGGGAAGTGACTTCATTTTGCTCCCATTACAATCCTGCTTAAACATTCACTTTGGAAGGGAGAAACAGATCTTCTAGAGGCACCAGTCCTTCACCTCTGAATACAGTATGAGCCTAGAGAACTACAAAAGATTATATCTGTTTAAATCTTTGGGTAAAATGTTGTGAAACAAATTCTACCTCTAATATCCTATGCTGCATCTTCTCACTCCTAGCCACAATTGGATATGCGCTGAAAGTTAGTTATACTTTGTAGCAATCATCAAACATGATTGCCCCTCACCGATTTGAGATCTTTGTGGAGCACCTTTCCAAGAGAGGCTGAGCCTCCACGACTCTCAGGGAAATCCAAAGCACCTCACCACCTAGGCCCGTTCACTAGCCAGTGTCCTCGCTGCCAGCAGCATTGCATTTCAGTGGCATGTCCATTTCCACATGGAGGAATGCAAGTAGCTACACAAAGGGTATTAAGCATGTCTCCAAATCAGCATTATAGATGCAAAGCACAACACTGATTTCTTATTTACTAGTTATTGTGCAGATTCACATAAAGGAGGAGAGGAAATCCTATCTTTGGTGGCTCATCAGCCAAGAGTCACGAGGAATGAGAAATGTAATCTAGATACTACCACCAAAGCAAGAAGAGTGAAATTCTGGAACAGATGGCCTGGAAAGTCTGTGAAATCTCCATCTCAGCGGGATTTTAAGAGCAGTCCAGGCAAAGACTGCTTTCAGTTGAGTTGCTATTGTCTTGGGGAAGGTCAGTGCAGTGAACTGCTGCTTAGGATCCCTCCTATCTGTTTTCTGTGGCTCTAAAAATTCCTTTTGCTCTGAAGCATTTGAGGTGTATTTGCACAAAAGAGCTGCCATGCACTGACGTGTTCCAGAGGCAAGCAGCACATTGAGTAAACACTTTCTTGACAGATTGCCTTGCCTGACTGGAAAGCTGCATGGTTTTCTGGTGACTGAAACACAGACATTATCATGAAGGAAGCAGCAAAATCCACCACAGGTACAGTTTTTGGCTACTGCAGCTCTCCTTGAAGTGAATATCTACAGAACAGGTGTGATTAGCTAGGATAAGATTTTGATGGGGATGAATCCCTGTGAGTGTCTTCTTACTTCCTTCTCTTGAGGAGACAAAAGCCCAGTGCACTGACACCAGTCCCAGCGTAGGGAACAGACAGCAGCTCTCCCACCAGGCACACGGCAGTAGGATGCATGTCACCTCTATGCCCAGCAAGTAGAAACGCAGATGCAACCCCGAGCTGCTTTAATAAATATTCTGGCCCAACTCTGGCTAACAAACCGGCTGTGTCTCCTGTAGAATGGCATGCTGGACGTCACCGGGACACAGCAGCAATACAATGGCAGCACTACCAGAAACCCTTAGCCCCAAGTCTGAGCTGCCAGCTCAAGGTCTCCCAGCATACCCCTTCTGTCCCAGGCCAGAAGTGAGGGAACGGCAGCTCTTCTTCCGTCTGCCACAGCTGCTGACAGTTTTCTCTCCAGTGCGGATTACAACAAGCAGCCTCTTGCCCTCCCTGCCTGGTTCTTATCTGCGCAGCCCCTCGAAGTTCAGCCGTAAACCCCAGCCTCCCCCAGCCAGGCAGGGGAGGGGGATGTTTTGAAATGGCTCTTCACCGTTGACTCCTTGGTTTCAAAGCAGAGTTCAGTCGCAGCAGACTCACTTGTTTGTATTTAAAAGGAGGGGGTGGAAGGGAGGAAAGGAGGAGGAGGAGATGGGACAGGAGAGGTGCACAAACTTTTTGTTTTCAGGCAGAGCAAGAGCACCCTCTACAGCTTACTGCTCAGAGCACAGACGGGCTGGGGAGAGGAGAGCAGATCGCCTCTAGCCTTGTACTGTCTCGGGGAGAAGGGACGGAAAAAGGGAAAGCACTAACTGACCCTCAGATCGCAGGTGTTTCCTGGCTCCTCATGGCCTCCAGGCCCTTCGCAGTGTTCTCAGACCTGTTAAGCAGACCAGCTTAGCCTGCCCAAGGCACATGAAATCTTCTAAGTGTCTCCACAGCCAGAGGACCTGGGGTTCAGGGGGAGGGTGAAGGTCACTTTGGTTCATTTTAGTTTTGATCTGGAAAGGCATTTGTACCAGTTTCAAGAGCTGAGATCAAACCAAGGCTGGTCTGACACTTCAATTGTTGCAGTGTTTCCAGACATAAGTGTTGGAGCACCACGAGGTGGGCTCTCCTACACCAAAAGGAGCAGAAAATCCCAGGGTTGTCTTGGATGTCATGAGACTTCACAAGAATGAAAACGATGTTTCATTTGTTTATTGGACTCTGGGTGCTTTTTGTCATTAACTCAAGTTTTTCTTCGTTATTGCAGAAGTTAGAAGTTTGTTCTCTTTCTCAGAAAGTGAAAGCAAAGAGCCCTGTCTTATGAAAATCACATGAATCTCAAAGTTGCAGCTTCATGGCAACAACCAAAAACTGTTAGAATGAGGAACGAGGAACATAGCTATTAGTCTCCCCCCACCCCTTCCCATCTTCACTTATTAATATAGTTTAGTAACTGCTTGTATTAAAGAGTAGACAACTTTGTGCTTAGAAACAAAAAGCCCTTCCTCCATCTTATATCTGACCTTAGAGACAATGAGGAACTTCCCTCCCTGCAGGTCCACAGAGCCTCGGTTGCTCATCCCAACAAAATCTTGTGAATTTCACAAGCAGGGCCACCCTGGATATCTGCAATAGAACAAGGATGAGGAGGGACCTATTGTGTTGCAGAATCCAGATCTCTGCCACGCCAGGCCACCGAGTCATACCTTCTCCGTAAAATTATCAAACAAGAATATCCTAGCTGTGATGAGGGAGATAAAACTTGTTATGACTCTAGTGCAACCCTTTCTACCACTTTTCCTGACAACTTCCCTGAGTATAGGGCAGTTAACAAAACAGACTAGGGTGGAGTGTGGCCAACAGGAGATAAGGATGACTAGAGAAGACTATTTATTTAAATGTGGGGGGCAGCAGAGAAAGTTACATCCTTTAATATTTGAACTATATGGCACTGTAGATATGGCTAATGACACTACAATAGGAAAGTAGCAGAAGACCTCCTTATTTGCATTTAAAACACTTCACAGGACAGGTCTCCAAGAAGCTGATGTTCAACCTCTTGATTCAACTCTTGCTGCTAGAGAAGGTTGAAAGGAAATCCTCCTACAGAAATCTAGAGAGCTTAAACAAAGACTCCTTGGCATGTATATTCATTAAAATAGCTTGCCTTTTCCTGTTGAATACCAAGAATTAAATGATGTGGAGTGGGTGAGAAAAGAACGGACAACAAGTAACTTCTGGCTTAGAAAAGAATTTGTATGTTTTTCCATTTGCCAACAACAAAAAGTGGTAAAAGGGCACTTTCCAAAACTCCAGCTCCCCACTATGAAAGGACCAAAGCCATTTTGCCGTTGTTTTCAAGGACAGTCGCTCAGTCATCCAACATCTCCACAATCAGCTACATGTTACTAAACCATCAAAAAGAAGCCATATTTTTTGTCAGCAAATACCAGCATATTGTTGCACCTGGTGACTTGTGCAATAGTCGCATAGAAGTCAATGAACTATTCCTTGTTAAACTTTTTATCATTTCAGATCTATTTCTGAGGGTCAGGCAGGCTAATGAAGTAATAACCAGGAAACCCACTCTGTGGCTTTCCAGATCTAGGATTTGATCCAGTTTTTGTCTCTTGTTGTAATAGAAATTTGCAAATGGACTAATTGTCCCCAGACTTTCTTCAGCAGAAATATAAGCTGAATTTCGATGAGAGCTGGGGCCCATTTAGCTTCTTTGGAGATCTGAACCATATTATAACAACTAGAAATGACACAGCTGCACCCAGGGACTCCAAAGTGTCTAAATTCTGGAATCAGACCCAACTCACGAGTTGGCAGATGTCATGTCCAAAACTATGAACAATCCTTGCTTCCTCCCAGCTGAAAGGACAGGTTAACTTGAAAATGGACAAGATTCATTAGGTCCCATTGATTTTCATCCTGTATATCAGCAAACCCAAACTACTGGCATCTTTCTTCGCTCCCAGCTGCAGAACCTCTGGATCTCAGCATGTACTGAAAGGCCCTTGTAACTCCTTTTGCAGCTTGCCTCCATACACACATTTTGCCTTTGTGACAGGTCTTGGAATATGGTATGTGCTCCCTGCAGTATGGTTGCATTTAAAAGACACTCCTGTGGTAGTGCCGTGATACATGGGTGCATCTGCAGAACATTGCAACATCTCTACATCCCGTTAAGGCCAGGAACTTTACCACTGCTTCACCCACGTCCTGGAGGTGCTCTTGTTCCTCTCCAACAGCAGCCCCCAGAAATGCAGGAGTCAAGCCAGAAGGAACAAAAAAAATAACCTGGTGGCAGTCTTCTGCTTGCTCAGGCAAAAGCACCAGGTTTTCCAACCGAACACAGTGTCCGGTGCTACTAGGAAAGTCATGAGGCCACTACCACCGGGGTGCTACAAGAAAAGAATCCTGAGGTTTTTCAGTGCTGCAGAGAGTGTGGAGCTGTTTTATTCAAGCCAGGTTCATAGGTGCCCTGCTCATGTCTTGCACACACAGCTAGCTGCTCATGCCTAGCTAGTTTTCTACGCAACTTATCCCTTAAGCAGGTGTTCTGGTCACAGCCCCAGCCAGACAAAGCCTCTCATCCTAGCAGGGAGCAGTCCAGACAACCCAAGCAAAGTGCCCCTCAAACCACAGGGATCTGACTTTTCTTTTGGCTTAAATTCTGTGTTCTTTTTGCATAATGCCTCATTTTGCATTTCAAAAGCCAAGCCCTAGACTTTCTTCTTGCAGGTAATTAGATGGAGAATTGCCAATATGTCCCAGTGTCTTTTTCAAGGCCCATAAGGAGTTATGATATTCCTGATCCAGCTCTCTGTTCCTCCTCATTAAAGTCAAAGGCATCCTCAGCAGATGACCTTGAACAATTCACAGGGCGAGTACTTCTTGATGTATACTTTAAATTCCTAAACTGGGGCTCATGAATTGGTGATGCTCTGTTCACGGTTAGGTGGAGGAGCACTTCCAAGCAAAGCCATAGAATCCCAATGCCATCACCCGCTAGTCAAGGTGAGACAGCAGTCCTGAATGCTCATCCACAAAATGTCATTTGCAAACACCAAGCATCCTCTATCTGAGTTTCAGTACATGCCTTCAAATAAGCCCGAAATGAAGGTGCTGCCTGTGTGGCCTCGGCAGCAGCTGCTTGGGGTCACAGAAAGCAGCTTAAAATCATGGGTGGCTGTAGCTAAACAGTGGCCACATGAACCTCAGTTGCAACAAGAGGGGATTGTAAATTGAAGAGAAATGGACCCCTTCCAAAGGGAAAACCTGTGATTCCACCCATGTTTAGGCTGTGCCTAATTGATGAGGATAGTTAGGCATAATTACCCTCAATTCCCAAAAGAAGGGAGGAAAATATGGAGGTTAAGTTTTTCTACCCGAGGGCACTTTCTGTTACATAGTGTTTCAAAGACCAGCATTTTGAGTTTCGACTCTAAAGCACTGGTGTCAAAATTGGAATTTGAAAGGGTTTCCAGGCAAGCATCTTTGGCAAACCAAAGAACGTCACAGCCCAGAACATCAGTCCAGTCCTTCTCACTCCTGACCAGTAGCACAATGCTTTGGGCCAACCAGATCTTGTCTGAGATGTCTAATGTCGGGGATGATTGAACATCTAGCATAGTTGAGCCACTACCACAAATGCAATGACAAAGAGTAAGTAGAGTCTCTGTTCCCCATTTTATGCAATTCTCATAGATTCACAGCAATTAGTTGAGCAATTAAACATGCATTTTGCATGCACAATTGAACATCTGTACTGTCTGAGAATCTGGTACCAGGCTGTTTCTTGCCAATAGTATCAGTGTTTGAGCAGGATGCAATGTGGCCCATATTCAAATGATATGTCTCACTTCTATATGGATGTTTTTTTTAAATGTCTCCAACCAAACAGCAGCTTCGTCAGATCCCTGCAGCCCCAGCTGTCCAAGAGCCAATGTGTCTTCTGGTCACCCAAGGCAAGAAGCCTCTCTCACTCCGAAGCCAACTTCTATGCCTCAAAATTTTGCCCTCATTTCCTTAATCAAACTGGTGATGGGTTTGGGTACGATTTCTTCAGTCTGAAGACCCTCCTGTTATGGCCACATGCTCCTCATTTTGCATGACATTTTTGCTTGCACAAACAATCCTTTGTACATGCAAAAGCTCGCATTTGTGCTTGCCAGTCAAGCAAGCCATTGTCTGCTTAGCCTGTCTTTGTGCCTGCAGAAATTCTAGGGCATATGCAAAGACTAGACAGAAGAGCCTTTGGGACTCCAAATTTTCTTAGCAGCCGAAGCCAAACACATTTCTAACTCACAATGACCTTATCACAGTGAATGCAAGTGCGCATGCATCCAGCCTGGCACAAAGGCTGAAGTCCTGGTCCCGTCTAAGCTGATGGGAGCCTTGCCTCTGATTTCCAGGAGATGCCTGAATTTCCCTTCTATGGTTTCTTTCAAGTCTTCCCTTAGCAGAAACGCTGCTCCTCAGTCGCATGTGCTCTGCCACTTGCAGCAGTGGAGGCAGCCACATGACCCAAAGTAATTAAGGCACCGAGCGCCCAGCCGGCTTGCTCTCGCATTCTGTTTGGTCACAAAAGAGCAGTCATGGACCGTTTCGACTGAAAACAGACCTGAACACAGAGACTTCATTGTCCCTAGGCCAGAAGAGATGGATGCTGGGAAGAAATTGAAAGGCATAGGTTTTGGTATATAAGTTGCTTTTCCATGAAACTATATACACTTTTGCAAATTATAAGCCGTTTCCTGTCTATGTTCCAGCACTTTGGGCTCAACTTAAAATCTCCTTAAAATTGGACCAGCAGGAGAGGGAAGAAGGAGGAGGTGTTTGCTAGAGTTCTTCAGCAAATGGGAGGAATTTAAGGTCTTGTCCTCTCTAATTCCTCCCCTATAAAGGAACGTACTTCACCAGGTTGCCACATACTGAAATAAACTTGGCAGTGGTGAGAGAAGCAATGTTTTACTTTGGGTTTTTAATGCATTTGGCTTGGACTGCATTCTCGTTGCTTCTTCCTATTGCATTCTCCTGCCTTTCCATCCAGGTACCACTCAGCACACTGACCATTTTGCCCAGGGACATGGCAATAAAAGAAACTATTCCACCAGGCTGTGATGTTTTTCTTCCCCTTTGCCACTGGCGACTAGCAGGCTTCCAGGCTGGAGGCGTTGGCCAAAGGATAGGTAATGTTTTATATGCCCCTTGCATGGGGCTTGCTTGCATACCAATTACAGCCTGGCGCGCCTCTGTTGCCCCAAGGGCTGAGAACATCTGGAAACATTCACAGTCCAAGCACAATCTGGGCCAAGTCCCAGATTGGAGGGAAAACAAACCAGGGAGCCCGGGAAGTCAGCAGAGCGAGGTTCACTGAGGCACATTGGGGACTTACCTCTGATATCTCGGCTCTTCTCTCAGCATGTGATGGGAGTGCTGTGGGGTGAAGATACACACCTGTCTGCTGACCCAACGCTGTGTGTCTTTGCCATCTCCAGAGATCCCCCTCCTCAGCGCAAAGGGGCTAACTCATGGGCTGCTTTCCTTCTGTCCTCAACAAGGACTTGGTGTCCCAGTCTCAAACTCCATATTGGCACCTTTCAAGCCTTGATCTTTTCCAGCCTTCCAAGACTGATCTCCTGTTTCTCTGGATCACGCTTTCCAGTGCATCCTGGGTGCTTTGAGAGACCACACAGCCCCACCAAGACATGGACAGGCACTTCTGCTCCCAGGAGAGGAATGTTCCCTCTAACTCCAGTGCTCAGTCATGTCCCACCTTCAGGCACCTTTTTTAGCCATTGGAAAGAGCACAGCACCTGACAGAGAACAATATGGGCCATGCACTTTACACACTGTCCTGAAGTTGGTGTGGTGCCCTGAGGAAGCAGTCTGTCTTTGCTGACATTGCTCTGGAGGGATGGACATCAGCTTCCTAAAGTGACACTGCTACAGTCACTGCAGTGTTGTGTAGAGGTAGGGTGCCCAGCGGCAGCTGCCTGTGCGCCAGTGCAGACCTCAGCATAAGGTAACTCACCCTACTTCTGAGGTGGGTTTTCTAGGCCACATTCTGTTCCATGTTGGCCTGGCTGGATCAATACCATGCTCTAGACATCTGTTTTAAAATCTCAAACTCAAACAAGTGAGGAAGCCAAAGAAAATGGTTTGGTGTAGAAGAAAATATGGACTGGCTTTCACTTTGTTTTTTTCCCTGATAGTTGTGTTCGTAATGAAAGATAATGCCATACCAGAGGAATCTATGGAGAAAATATGTGCATGATTTATAGCCCAATATGAGTTCTCAGTTCAGATTTCCACCAAATATTACAGAAACCAGGAACAGTCTTTCTAGGTGTATCCTTGGTGGAGAAAAGTAAAAAAAAAAAATTGTGGAGAAAGCTTTTGGATTATTTTCTTTGGCTTCTGCTCTGTTCCACAGAAAGACAAAGAGACAAAGACAGCAGGCAGGCAGTTAATGTGTTGTTTTGCTACTCTAATTGGGGTTTCAGAGTCTTGCAAGGCAGGCAGCACAACCACAATCTTATCCCATCTCAGCTTTCTCAATTAATTTCAACTGCAACAGACCATTCCTTCATTTGCAGATGGTTCAGACTAAAGTACATTTCAGAGGAACAGCAGCAGAATCTCTGTCCTCCTAACCTGGAGCTGGGAGAGAAGACTGATTTTGCAGTGTCTGATGCCTACAGCTCACGCTCCCAATGGACTCTGGCCTTTGTAATTCCAATCTACAGTAAGATTCTTAGCTCTTCAACATGGTGGGAACAGCAATCTGTGTTTCTTTAAGTCATGGGGGGACAGAGGTGTCACTGCCAGCTCTGTTTGACCTTTGCTGATTTACCCCCCTTGCACACTCTTGTTTACAGCTCAATATTGTTCCTTTCTCTTTTGACATATCTGCAACTTTGAAGGCAGATTGGATGGTTGCTATCATGAATCCAGCCGAGGACAGAACCATGGGAAGAAACAGGCAATCTGGTGGGGAGACCATCGTGTATCAAGCGTAAAGAGGGTAAAAGTTCCTCCACCAGCACACAGGTAGCCTGGTAGACAAGGACATACATTCATTTCAGACAATATAAATCAGGATTCAATTGTGGCTTCATGTTTTATGTGGGAAATTCCATGGCAGCAGATAGACTTGAAGTCTAGGAGACTAAGTCCATTTACGTGGTCATCACAAGCAGGTACAGTATCAGCAAGAACAGTGTTTCCCTTCCTGTTCTCTCAACTTGCTTCAGCTCTGCTAAGGGAAGCAACGCTGAGAAAAAAGAAATTCCTTTATTTTTGCCAGCTTCAGCTGGAAGACTCTAAGGTCTGAACTCAGCTAAATAAGCCAATTTTTCTAAAGCTGAATTTTATAAAGGAGGAAAAATAATTCAAAGAGCACACTAATACAGAAAGCACGTTGTCGCTCCTCCATGTCTGTGGTGTGCCTTCTGCTGGAGGATGCAGAGGTGCAGAGTCAATGTATAGAACTCAAAGGAGGATCTTTCCTACTCATCCAAAAAAATTGCCCTGGGAAGACTATGTCTGTAGGCACATGCCTGCTCTGGCCCCACCCTCCATGCTGAAGGCAAAGCAAGCTGTAGCTGCAGTGGGCAATTTCCAGAGCTGCCCAGTTCCCAGCTGCTCTTCAGGCCACCTTAATGCTGTGCTTGCCCTGTCCATAATCAGTTCCTTGGAACGCGGTGTGCAGGTTCCCTTGCTTTGCACCTCATCACAACCTGATGCGTTAGTCCCAAAAGAGTTAATAGCTCTGCCATGTTGTTGTGGGGTTTTTCCCCATACACAGCAAAACACAAGAGCCTATGTTGAGAGGCCTGTCGCTGACAGGTATATTCTGTCTCTCGTTAGGGTGCTCAGAAAAAATACCGATGAGGCAGAATTTCTCCTAATGAGAGGAAGAAAGAGATGAAGAAAAAAATCCTAGGGAGTCCCCTTCTATTACACTTCCATTAGGTTTTCTACCTGAGTGAATGAAACAAGGTAACTTTTGGTACAGTGTTTGGGTTTTTTCTAATCAAGATGATAAGTGCTGTCTGAAACCAATGCAGATACGGTTTCCGTTTTGTCTTCAACATTCCATGTGTCGACCTCAAATCCTACAAGCAACAGAGGGTTTTAAGCATACAGTTGAATTTGGCCATGCCCTTCTCCCCATTTGCTGAGAGCTCCAGGGTAAAGCCTGGTCTGTGAACACCCTGTGCATGCTAGAGAAGGAGGAACCTCTAGATTTTCCAGTAGAGGCTGAATACGAGAGACATTTAAACTGATTAGACCTGTTCTAGGTCCATGACCATGTTAGGACTCTGCAGACCTACCATGGACGACAGCAGAACTTATTAGTATTATACCTGGTTGCCAAAGCTGTGCTTGCAGTCATCTCAAGAGATCAATTTACCCAAACTTTCTTGCTTCATTCCTGAAAGGTGATGAATCTTTCCAGTCTAAACATTCTATTCCCTATTAACTAATCCCAAGCTTTCCTATGCTAAGCATCACATGTCTCTATGTACCTCTATATGTTCTTAATTTGGGGTCAAAAACCAAACAAACAAGTAAACCACCAGTGGATGCAAATATTCCTGATTCCCCGAAGTGGCAAGACTCCTTTAATATAGCCCCCTTTCCTTGTGGAAGAGAAGCACAACTTGAACGTATCAAGTTCCAACCCACAGTGAGAGTTTATGAGCCAGCCGTAAAAGCCTGAAATGTGACTCCAAGATGTGTGTTTGAGAATATTGCCACTGAAAGCCCCTCAACTGAAAACCCTTCACATAAAAACCTTCACTGAAGCAGCCAAAGGAGAATGCTGGTGTCTGAGTACAGACTGAGGAATCAGCAAATTCATTTGAAATTCAGATGCCAGCACTAAAACACATATGGAAACAAGCCCTACCCCTTCTAATCTAGACGATCATGGGGATTGAGTTCCTTGCAGGACACAGGCCTCAGACAGACAGGGGATTTAGGCAATGGATGACCTTGAAAATGCCGCAGTATAAATCACCATGAAAACCCAGGAAGGTGGGTCTGTTTTCTCCATATAAATATTTAAAGAATATTCATTTTTTTTTAAGTGATAGATGACAAGCAGGTGGCCTGAAAACTGGAAATATTTTTGCCATTTGTTCAAGGAGCTTTCTTCACAGGTTTTGCATTTACTTATTTATCTATTTATTTATTTATTGGTGGTTTGCCATGTTATTCTCCAAGGCCAGGAGTTGGTTTTGGAAACTTTCCTGGAGAACAGAGCTCCTACTCTGGGATTGCTTTCTAAGCCTGGTTTTGATTTTAAGCAAGCAAGATCTGATTTCCCTGCTTTGCTCCAAGCTACCTTGCAGACCACGCTTTGGGCCAGACCCTCAGCAGTCGCTGCATGGTTGGGACTGTACTGATTTCATTAGTGCACGAGTACAGCCAGATCCGATCAGCCCAAAGGGCCCAATATCTTTTCTTCGAAGTTAGGCAGTAACAGGTGCCCAGGGAAGAATATAAGGGAAAGGCAAGTGCACAGTGATGCTTCCCTGGAACACTCTACCACTCTCTAATGACTAATGACAGTGGCTTTGTGCTCAAAAGCCCTTAATTTACCCAGTTAGTTTCTGAACCCATGCCAAGTTTTAGCCTTCATAGTCTCCTGTGGCAATGAGCTCCTTTGGTTAACTTTGGGAGCTTTTTGGGTTTATATTTGTTTGCTTACTTGTTTGCTCCCTTCATACTTTTTCTGCCTTTACAGATATCTATAAAATCCTCCCTTGGCCACCTTGTTTCCCAGCTGGAGAGTTCCAGTCTGCTTATTTCTCTTACGAAATCTCTTCCCCTGCTTCTAACCATCCCTGTCAAAGGAGCATAAGACACTGGTATGAAATCCTTGAGTAAGTCCTACCACCTGATGGGTCTGAGAAGTGGGTCAAGGCTGTTCGTACTTCCACTGTGGCAGAGCTTGCATCTATACATACACAACACATCTCTGTCTAGCACAAACCAATCTAAAAAGGGGATCTCTACCCCAGTGGTTTTATAACATCGATAGGAACTTGAGGGAACAAGGCAAGACACAAATCATAATGCAGAGGGCAAGATATTTTCAGATAACCTGGTGACTTCAAAGTCCATTTACAGGGTAGGTTAATGAAACATATACCTAAGATACATGATCCTAACATTAATGGAGCCACCCACCAAGGCCATTTCCCTGATCCAAGTATCGTGTTAAGAGTGTGTAGGCAAACAAGCACTGTAAAAGCTGTTTGGGACAAAGTGGCACCAGGACAGGACCTAGAGAGAGTCTGACAGCGAGAAAGCAGTTCATGAGCTTAAGTCTGCCCTAGTTTATTTCTTCCCACTCCTTGTTAGCATGAATAATGAGGAGATAACACAAGTAGGGTTGCTGGCAAGGCTGGTAGCAGAACTCCTGAGTCCTGAAGGAGAATGTGTGCAATTATCTGAATGACTTAAGACCAAAGCCAGAGATAACCTGTACAAATAAATGAGCAGAGATGAGATCAGGCTGACGTCATTCACCCCAGGCAAATTTTGGATGTCTCTCCAAGCGGAAGTTTCACTAACCAGCCCAGTGGAAATAGGAAATTAAAAAAAAAGCCTCTGAACCAAGAATTTCACCATTAAGTGCTAACAAAACTCTCTCCCCAAAGCCATATAAGAGGCCAAGTGGGGGAGAAAAGATCAGGTTCCCAGTTATCTCAGATCTATCTGCTGGTCCCCAGCAGTGCTTTAACATGGTTGAGTGGCTTCTGATGAGTCACTTCCCTCCAGCCTCTCCTTCCAACTTTCCTCCACCTTGTGTAGTTAGATGTTGGGCTCATGGAGGTAAGACACAACCCCCTCTCTAGTGGTCAGACCTAACAGTCCTGACATTTGCCAAGGCTCCAGCAAATGTACTAGCAATTTTTTGGAAGTGTTAAGCACTATTTGACAGCAACAGGAATCAGAGAGACTCAACAAGCTTTCAAAACCAAGCCAGAGGAAAAAAAATGAGCTACTGCTGTCTTTTTTATCTTTTTCAGTGGAAGCACATGTATTGAGAGTGAAGCTGCTAACTGATCTCCCAGTGACTGATATGTGACCACTTGAAGAAGCCATTGGCCATGGAGGCACAAGGGTTGTTTCCTTCTTTTCTTTTAACGGTCATATTTATAAATTTACAGTACACTCTCTACAGTTTGCAAATGACTACTTCATACAGCTCTCTCCATCTTTAAGATTTTTATGATGTGGAGCCAGTCCAGCGTCTAGACCAATAATGATAGCCCACATCTCAGCCAAGCCTTTTCTTAATTGTCCACAGGGCTGGCAAGGAAATATAAACATCCATACAAACAGCAACTTTACTAAAAAGTCTTTTACATGCTGGCATCTTTCCCTGCCAGTCCTGGGGCAGTTTCTTACTGTGTATTTCCTAGAGCTCAATCCAGTCTTGTCTTAAAATAACTCAAATGATGGTGGTTCCCTGAAAAAGAGAGTTTCTGCAGAAAGTGTAATGGCTGAAGACTTGTTTTCTGATTCTGTCTCTTGGGCTAAAGTTTTGTAACTCTTTTACTCACCTTCAGACCTCTCAGCTTCTTTATGACTCAGTGTGGTAGGGCCAGGTTTTTGGGGTGCGTGTCGGGAAGACCTAGCCTGCTCCCTCCCAAATCCTTCTTCCACACTGATGGGGCTACATCTCACACGTGGGAGTATCAGAGCCTTAGTATGTTCCAGTGTAAGCTGCAAAGTGCCCCTGGTTCCATTTAGGGTTTACAGGTACTGCCATGGTGCAAAAATATCCTTGTCTCAACATATGGTTGTTCATAGTGGAGGAAGATTTTCTGTGCCACCAGGGCACATTTCTATGCCACCTCTTCCTTCAAATATATTCTTTTCCTCTGGACGCTCAGTACCTCCTGAATAAGGTTATGTCCTTCGTTCACAGCACAGCTTTCTGTCTTATCTCTCCCCAGCCAGCTGTCCTGCAATCTAGTGATTTTTCTCCTCGTTGTTCCAGTTTCTTCTGCTCACTTCCAGATTTTTTTGATTGCCTGCCCTCTCACTTTGGCTACATACCTTTGCCAAAAGAACGTCCATGGCCAAGCGTTGTGATCCAGGTGTGGCTGTACCAGCAGCCCTGACAAATCCTACCCTAAATTCCTCCAAGACTGAGATGATCACAATGATTGTCAAGAAACCTTGAGATCACTTAGTCTTGTGCCTTTTTTTATTTCTCCATATCCACCTATTGTATCTCGCTGAGACTGTAAACTTGCTGGTATGGGATGTTACTCTTAGCTTTTGGATTTAAACAGTACCAGGCAAAAGGACAAAGGAGCAGGGAATGGAACGAATCAGGTTCCTCAGTGTCCCCTCCAGATCGATGATTACTAATAAGAACCTCTAAACTGGCCATCTCTCTCGCACTTACAGTGAGAATCCCACCTCACCAGCCCAGATCTTGTGTACCCCATCCCAGCAGGGGCTAAGCTTCATTTTGAGTCTAATTCAAGCTATACTTTGTGGCATTAAATGGGACTTCAGTACTGAGCAGGCTTTATGCAAACTCTGGGCAAAGAGGAAAGTTTTACCACAAAGGCATTATCAAGGATTGCTGACTCGACTGCTGCAGCACCTCATTTTTGATTGCATGAAAGCTGCAGGATTCAGACTCCCACATCGAGAGGCCAGGGACTTCGGGGTTTGGTTGGGGGCTATGTCCCCTTGCAAATTACCCTCTGAAGACACAAGCAAAGCTGTGGGCTGTCATGTAATATGAGGTATTTTACTGCAGCCGGGTTGGGGTTTTAAAATAACGTGATACCATGCAATGAGCAGTTGGGGAACAGAGCTATAGAGTGTGCCACTGCAAGCCTTGCCTGCTGGGAGCCAGCAGCAGAGCCAGGAAATAAACCCACCGCTGCCAAGACCCAGACTAGCAGCTGAGCCACAGAATCATTTCTCTGCCCCTCCTACAATCACAGCAACTACCCCACCCGAGAGCCTGCAAGCTCCCCAGCATATCAGGACCCTGCAGGCAGAGCAGGCTTCCGAAACGTCCCTGCCAGAAAGACTGAAGTGGCACTGGGGCTTGTCCCCATGGCATAGCAGGTCTCGCTGCTATCCAGGACATAATCATTCTGCACCTCTGTGCCATGCTTGCTGGCAGGGCCCTTCCTGCCAAGGAATCTTGGAAAGCTGTAGTAGCTTTCACCTTCCAGGTAGGAAGCTTCCTTTCTCAGACACAAGAAACTCAGGGAGTCTGGGTTCCTCTATCCTGTAGAAAGATTCTTCCCACACCACTAAAAACTGCAGCCATTCCATTTCATTCTCATGTTCAGAGAATGAACATATTGGCCCTGTACAACATCACGTTGTCAACATCATGGAGTAAGAAATGTGTAATTGGAAGCTGAAATGCATGGCACCCTGGATAGGAAAGCTTCAAGCTGGGTAAGTCCATCAAAAAGAGCTTTCACCAGTGATCATCATGTGTTCTCTTTGGTTCCTGGCAATCCCTTGGCAACACTCAGGTGCTGGGTTAATGCATTGCCAAACACTCACCCTATAGCTGAACCCAAGGGGAGGTGGGCACTAAATGTACACCACTGAGCAATGTCCACTCTGCACCAAGTAGTTCCGGGACCTCACAAAACAAAGAAAAAATTAAAAGTGTACTCCACCATGTCCAAATGAATGTTGCATAGGAAGTCTGTTTCCAGGTATTTCTGATCTCCTGACCTTGAGTTTGCAAGCAGAGCACTCAATTCATTTTTATTTGGTGTAATATCAGCAGAGTTCCTTCATGCCTCTGTTACTCAAAGGATTCTGTCAGCTCTTCTAACCACATCATTGCACTAGGAATGTGTATGCAGCTGGACATTCACCGTAAAACCTATGTCTTTTGCATACTCACCACCTTTGGGAGAACAACTTTTCATTTTTTTCAGTTTGACTTTCCTTTTTATTCATAGAGAATATGTGCATAGATACACACATGCCACCCTGTTAAAACCCATTTCCACATGCAACCAGCTATCACAGTTCAGCTGATTATCAGCAGCCAAGGAGTTGAGCCAGATGGACACATTACTGCAAACTTGTGGTAATGACAACATTGCCATGGCACACAAATGATAGGGTTTCTCATCTGCTCTGCTTCATGGTTCCCTAGAAGTCTAGATCTTCCACATTGCAACCTGGTACTCTAAGTTACTAGGGGCATTGGTACTATAGAAACAAAACAGATGGGTGGCTAGGTGGTGAAGGCTTGCCAAGCCAACAAAAATAGCTGAGCAGTGCCACAGCTTAAGCCAAGAATGGACAAATTCCGAATTCTTGAGAAACTCTTGTATCCCCAGCCAGGTGTTCAGGGACCAGACAGATGCAGCTTAATGCTGCAACTTTCCAAATAAAGTCCTACGTGACCTGATCTAGGTCTATATTGCTCCCACAACAAACACACCCCCAAGATGGTAGGTCCACCTGTGAACTGGATGCTGGGGCCTGCATCCAACTTTTGGGTTGTCTGTTAGTCAACCTTAAACAATCTAAATAGAGAAAGTGAAAGAGACAGTCCCCTCTCTCATGTTGACAATGCTCTTTATCTTGGATAAAAATGTGAAGGATTCCCAGCTCCATAAATCCTTTCCATTTGCATGGACACAATGAAAATAACACACATTAAGCAGACTATAAAATGCAGTAGGCATTGATTCCACACAAAAATTCTCACATTTGGAGCATGACATCGATTTGGTCCAGTGCTCACATGAATTCCCAGGCCTGCATCTCTTCTCTCCTTTTTGATTCTTGGGTCATTGCTTATACACAATCTCACATTGTCCCCGTTCCTCAAATACTGCAGAGGAAGCCAGAGCAAGGGCAGGGATGTTTCTTCCATGAGGCTAGAGGCAGCTCCAGAAGTGCAATGTAGAATTGGCAAGTCCATCTTGAAGAGACAGAAAGAAGCAAGCAAGCAATTGCTGGGGAAAATCCTGGCATAGCTGTTCTTTGCTTGCCATCTGGTGTCCGGCCTACCTGGCCTGGACAGGACTTTCCTGTCAGAACATTTCATTGTCTGTCTGCACACACCATGTGCTGCAGTCCTGGATCATGGGTCATCTGGTTATGGTGACACAAGACTGAGTTTAATCTGGTCCATTCCTCACTGGGCCACAATTCATTTTGTGGAATGTAAAGAAATCCCCTTTCCACTTGGAAACTGTGGATAATATTTCTTTTCAGACCTTCTTTGCCTATTAAATTTATAATCCATTTATGGCCAGTACTATGTCCATAGAGTACTCCACACCATGCATGCCCAATTCACGAGACACATCATCCTCCACCACCTCTGACTGCCCAGTCAGAGCAACAAGGTACGTTTCTGCTCACAGTTTGGCAGGAAGACTTTGTCGCAACTGTGAAACAAAATTTGAACTCACAGCCCCGGACTTGCAGCAAAATACTTGATACCAGCTTTGGTATCTCATACCAGCTGGAAATAGAAAATTACAAACTAGACATAAAGAACACTGTCAGTTCTAGTCCACGTACATGCTTGGAAAAATATAACCCATAGGTCTTCAACAAGTGCAGCTCCACCTAAAGTAACAGTGATGTAGGCTGTGGGTAGCTCTGAATCCACCAGAGCTCTTAAAGAAATGCTATAGTAAGCAGCGAATTGGGACAGTTATCCCTAGAGCCAGCAGCAGGAAATTAAATCTGACACCTTTCTGGATATAAAAAGTAAATTTTGAATACTGTACCCTCACTTTTGGAATAACTTCATTAGGACTGCAACAGATTTTCCATCCTTTGAAGTCTTCAGATCAAAACTGGGCCCATGTTCAGATGGCCTGCTCTTGATGCCTCATTTAATCATTGCACATGCTATGCACTAAAAAACCAACAAAAAATCATGGTCATTTTCTCTGCAGAGCTATAGGATCAGTAGATCCTTATGCTGTTAGTGAAGAGAGATAGTCATGACTATGAAGTTAGCTTCCTAGAATTGTTGGCCTGCAGTTGCTTGTGGGTGTCTTCCTGTGTGACAGGCTTTGGTTTCACCTCAAACAGGTGGACTGAACAAAAGAATCAGAGAAAATTCTCCAGGGTTGGCTTCTCTGCCACATGTCAGGACTCATTTCATAAGCGTCCTTTCCAACCTTACTGCTCAGGGACCACCACATAGAAAGCCTTCAGGAAGAACCGAGGAACACCATAGAGATTTTCAGCAAAATAAATGACATTCAGCTAAAACTTGATCTGTTTGGGGACTTTCTGCTGGGGCTACAGCTTTGGATTTTCAGTCAGCTATTACAGGTAGGGGAGAAAATCAGAACGGATTCTTCTCACTTTAGTGGCATGAACACATCTAACAGCTCACTGATCCATCCCCACTGGGGACCACCCCTCTACTCTATCTCTCCATCATGCATGAGCACCATAAGACTAACACAATCGCTGCCTGTCTTCAGCAAAGAAAGGGTTAAGCAGGGCCAAAGGCACCTTGTAAACAGACTGAAAGTGCAACCTTTGCTTATAAATCATGTGTTCGGCCCCAGAACATGCCTTTAATCCTGTAATTATGTTGAGAACTCGCTGTTTCAGTTTAGGAAATACGAGCTCCTCTCCAAATGGCACCAGGGCTGACCTTAAATGATATGTTAGCTCCCCAAAACAGCCACAGAGCCACAAGGCTTCCAGCATCCCATTCCGGGGCTGCAGGGCAGGGAGGAGCGCATGCCGGCCTGTGTCACCCTGGGTTTTGTGAAACTTCCTGTGGGGTCCCTGCCTCCAGCCGGAAGTTCCCCAAGAGAGAAAAAGTGCCCACAGGCATTGGGTTGGCATTGCAGCCATGGCTGGCAGGAGTCCAGACCCTCAGCAGACTGGGAGTAAGCAAGACCTTGGCCATTGGCAGTAGGGTAAGGGGATACACATTATTGGTGAAGCATGGCATCCCCTCTGGCTTGAGGCTTACAGGACATGAGACTGGGGTCAAGCCCTGTCTAACCAGCCCTTGCCTTTCCCCATCACCGTGGCACCAGGCTCTCCCTGCCCCTCCAGGGGCTTCCACTGCAGCTCTGCTTCTCAGGGCATGGGGGATGATGCCTCTTTTGCAGCTCTTCTTTTGTGGGCTCATCCTGTCCCCACAATCCCTGGGGAATGAGCAGTGGTCAAGAGTAGGACAGAGACAAAAAGGCAGCTCGCTTTCTGGTCCCAGCTCTGTTTCTGCACCAGCATCTCCCTGGGAGCAGGGTAATGTCTCTCTGGTCACTGCATGGCTGCAGCAGGCAACACAGCTCATAATAACACCTTGAGGATGGTCCCCAGCCAGGGTCCTAGCCTGTACCTCTCAGCTCCTAGTCGCAAATTAAAGGCCAGCAACTTAGAAAGAGATTCCACCACAACAGCAGTGTGCAGGCAGCTGACCAGTCCTGCATGAGGCCAGAGCAAGGCTCTTAGGCAGTGTTGCCTGCAGGTGCTGCACGCTGCTGGGGCAGGTTAGACACTGCACAGTTAACCCCAAAGGGCCCAGCTCCCAGCACTGACACCTGCCCAGACAATGTCAGCCACAAACCAGGAGTATTCCCAGGAGAAAGGCTGGATACAGCCCCCTCATCTCTGGAGATAAAAGATCTTGGTTGCACAAACACGTACTGTGTCATCTGGCTGCAGGGTTCAATTCCATTCCCCAGCCCATTTTAGTATCCATACAGATTCAAAAGAGGAGCTGGAGGACCTGCAGGCTGTCTGCAGCAAAGCAGGAATGTGAAGCTAGAGCCAAGGCCCCAGAAAGACCTTTTCCCCAGCCTAGCGTGCAGAGACATCTGTAAAGGAAGCTGCCTGGCATGGTGGGGTGGTCACCTACCCTTGGGTAGCTGTAAAACAGTAACTGTGCAACCAAGATTTTCATTTATTTCCAGGGCATCTGTATTACCTTCTTTTGGTTAACCACAGGATTATTTTCACCCCTATTCACCTCCTCTCCATATCTGTTTCCTGCAGAAAACGTGCACCAGAAACTTTTTACTTGTGCTTGGGAAGGTTTTCAGGTCCAGTCGGGGACCTTCCACGTGTGTTTTCTGCACTAATTTCAGATGTTCTGTAGGTGGACCAGCAAGAAAAAAAAAAAAAAAAAAAAAAAAAAAAA
>Ga0065711_1006370_pt1 | contig 21422 bp, 6 predicted proteins | sample Hoacrofraction12_FD_59098 | JGI IMG/M metagenome (GOLD analysis project Ga0065711, IMG submission 59098) | Hoatzin crop microbial communities from Cojedes, Venezuela - Epithelial fraction 12 v2 (version 2) | ecosystem: Host-associated > Birds > Digestive system > Esophagus > Crop | place... | reverse complement strand
CCCCCCATGGTTTGTAGCATTTTTCTCTACATTCCTCTCCTTTTATTTAAGTGTTCAGCTTTTCTTTATGAATCCCTACCAGGATTCATCATTGTCTTTCTCAGTTTTCCAGGTCTTTCCTCATTCCCTCATTCCTGCCTTCACATTTGTCTCTTATCTCCTTTTCTTTATTTCTCTTCACAGTTCTGTGTCTCATTCCTCAAGAGGTACCCTTCTGTTGCTCTTCCTGTCCCTCCTGACTAACTGTCAGTGTGAAGAGCTTCACAAAGAAATACGAGTCTCCCAAAAGGCAGTGCTTCTGAAGCCTCCAATACATGTCTGCTCTTCATAAACCTGAGAGAGAGAAAGCAAGAGGGAAATTTTATGTAGAAAATTGTTAGCTATTTTCTCAGCAGGGGAAATTTCACAGCAGAGACTTAGACCTTCTATTTTGACATATCCTCCCAGAAAGTACATACTATGTCAAGATATCAGAGCCTGATATTCCCATGTACACTCTGAGCTGTAAATGAAATACTGGAATAAGCTGGGAACAACTCTGATCCAGCCAATGCCTTGTCCCATGTTAGAAGAAAACTACCTGTTCTGGTCCTGCATTGCATGGTTTCCCAAATGCATATGAAGATAAGAATAAGTTATTTTACATCTGCTTCTTTTCACTTTTCTGCACCACACCCTTCTGAAAATGAAACTCTAATTGGAATTAGTCTGTTGATCGGAGATGTGCTGCGGCTGCATGTCTCTAGGAACACAAAGCAGTCAATCCTACAAGAGGGAAAGGATTCAGGTGGGATTAAGTGACTGTAGATTTTCAAAGTCAGAGAGAACAGGCCATGGCATGCCTTGAGGATCTTCTCAGCAAGCACCGCGATGAGCAGGGCTGGCACGAAAGCAGTGTGCGCATCGGTTACAGGCTCCCGCTGTTTTACTGTGTAGCTGTGCCACTTATGTCTGAACAGCTCTTGTTTTTATTGACCACGCAGGTGTAAATCTGTGTAAAAATAACATACATACCACTGGCAACACTGCCATCAAACATTCATGAGGTGGCTGCTGTCTATCTGCACAGCCCACTTGCTGTCAGGAGAGCGGGGTGCCTGCAGCGGAGCTCCAGGGGGTTTGCAAGTCACTGCCCCTGATTGCAGCCTGTCTTGAAAAATCTCCTGAGAGGTAAAAGGGAGCACCACCACTGAGACCGCAGCTTCCTCTTGGTATGGGTTACTGCTGTGTGCAGAGGCTGGTCGGGGAAAGCAAACAGCCCAAGGTGGCAGTGGAAGTAAAGCACGCTGCTTGCTGGCTTGCACCCTACAAACTCCAGGACCTCCAGTTAATGTTTCTTCTGAATGTGTTAATTTTGACTCAATACACTGCAACATGAAAATATTTGTAAACCATACTGAAAATGTTCTGTAAACCATACTGAAAATGTTCTGTAAACCACTATATACTCTCAAGTCTAACTCCGTGACGTTGTACATATCTCTGTCTATAATCTGGAGAGGTGTTGCTGGAATGTCTGTGTATTGACTATGTCTAAATACTTTCTAATATTCTTGTGCATGAAGTTGCAGAGTGAATGGCATTTGTCAAGGCTGAGGTCCAGAAGGATGGAAATGGCTGAATCATCAATCACTCCTTGTGGAAAGATGCATAGGAACTTCTTATAAGGAGAAGACACAAGAGTGATTTATTTTCTGGTCTGCCTGTTCATCTTTTTTTCTAACAATACAGAACATCTGCTACATCTTCTGCTATTCAAGACTTACAAAAGTGGATCTGTCTACTGATCTGTAACTATTTCTGGATTTATGTGTGATATAAGAATGGGCCATGATAAATAATACCTAGACTTCATTGTATTTCTTGTACATAAGCCTGAAAGCATTTTATGAAAGAGGCCAGTATTAGTGTCCCTCTTCTGCAGATAGAGAAATGAAACGATAAATAAATGAAATGCCATGAAGAAGAGCACAGGAAAATCAGCTCAGTGGCAGAACTAGACCAATGGCTGTTTTGGTGTGTCTTAAGCATACCACCTTCTTCCCCAGACCTATTGACTCCCACAGGTCAGTGGAAAGATTTCTGAAGTGTTATCTAGCTGGGGAAGATGAAGATTTTAGCCCTTCTAAATCAATTCTCAGCTCTAAATTCTCAAGATATATCATAGCTTTGTATATAAACTTCTGTTTAAACAATTGTCCAGGTAGTGAGACTTATGAGAATTAATATATCAGGACACACAGGTAATCATGAAGGTTAAAGCAATGAATATATTTACTCTTGTTTGACAGTTTACATCATCTGTGAACTCTTCTGTGATTTATTGTTCAGACTGGTTGATGAGAACTGAGTATTTAAAATAACATTTCACAAGCAACATGTGGCAGAGTTGATTCTCCTGCGCTGAGCTTGTATCACTAATGATTCATTTTCATTTCAAGGTAACTGTTAATACTAGATCAAATCTGAGGCAGTCTGAAGGAAAATATTCAAGTATGTCTTGAAAATATGCCCTTACAGTTTTCTTTTTGCATAGGAAATGTCACTATTCCATTAATATTATGCTCAAGTTAATTGCTTGGGAAAGGTAACTGTAAATATTTTAGTGCTTTCATAGTCAGTAAGTATCACTGTCATTATATTTCATTACAGCTCCATTAAAATCTAAGATACCTCAATACGCATCTTGGCCAGGGATCTTGGGCTACATTGTTGAAAATGCTACTGCTAGCTAGCCACTTTTCTGTAGTTTTGTAATTGCTTAGAATTGTATCAGACAGGGTTTTCAAAGGTAAGCATTTATTTTGGGCCCTTTAATTTTTGGGTGGCAAATTTCATTTTCTTTAAAGCACTGATTTTCAAAGGATGAGCACTGTATTTCTGACGAATCACACACTGAGAAAAAAAGCACACTTTATTCAGTTTGAGCACAAAAAAAATAGTAGTTACTAAAACAATGAGCCATTTAAAAAAACCTCTGGGCTCTTTCCTGGGCTGGTTGGAGGTATCTCAGAAGTGTTCTTAGCACTCAGGACTTGTGCATACAAATGCTAGAGAATTATACTGGAAGGGAAAAAGTTCTTTTGGGAGTTAAACAGTGTTATTCCAATGATTTCAGCAATTTTTGAAAGAATGGCTTCCCTGTATCTCACTCTGGTTTTACATGACTTGTTCTAATCAATCTCTGTTACTGGTAAGACTTTTCCTCTAAATAACAGTGGAAAAACAAAAAAGTAACTGAAACAAGTTAACAAGTAGTGGGTAGGAGTTAAATTTGGGAAAAGAAACTGGCTAATGCATCCTCCTGCCACAGCAGCATGTGGCACTGGTGATCATTGTGCAGTGGGTGTCCAGTCTATTTTCTGATTCTGCGATAATACTCATTTCTGAATAATAATAAAATTAAGACCCTGCTGTTTTATAATTTGGTTTGCAAAGGAGTTGTCTGCCTCATTTAAGTCAAATCACTTCAGATTTAGAGGGTAACAGAACCATGAAAATTTAACAGTATTGATAATAAATAATGCTAGACAGATTTTATTGCATTTTTTGAAAAAAACTTGAAATCAGTACATGAAAGGACCACAGGAGAAATGTACTTAGATTTTAGCGAAACACTTGACAGTGATTCCCATGAAAATAGATGTGGGAAGTTAATGTACTTTGTTTCAAATATGCACAATGTTGTATGGGCCAAGTAAAAACCCCATATAAAGCATGACATTTGAAGGACAATAAGGAGAGCGGTAGGTGTCCTTGGAGAAGCTGCATCTTAACGAACATCTTCATGAATAGTATGGAAGGAGTAGTATTCTAAATCTATCATATTCTAAAATGAAGTACGGTGGTCTGTATCCCCATAGAAGGGTGTTATCAGTTGCCACAGATGTGCCCACCTAGCAGGAGACTGCACATGTTGGTACTTACACGTGCTTGTTTGTGGCTCCAGGTGCAATTGCCCGTTGTTCATGAGGCACTGCAATAACTTTTCACTGACTCCTGAAGGCATTGCTACAGGATTTTTTTTTCTTTCAGAGTCTGGTTTCTTACCTTAGAAAATGTTGGGTGTCAACTCATAAAAAGTTTCTGCAGTACTTGGCCTTTTAAAATCTAGCCTTTCTTGCGTTTTGAGTTGTTTTCAGTTATATCTTTTTCTTTCTGACAGGCTGCTGGCAGTACAGCTATGATGACACACAGTGTTTGATATCACATCCCATGACTAAAGCACCTGCAGAATTCAGAAACTAGGCTAAATTAGGCTCACAATTTTTAATGAATTTTGAATTATGCAGTTAATCTATTTGTGAGTTTTACAACTCTTTCATTCTGAAAGAATAAAAAGGAAAGAAATGCAAATAGACAGTCAAAAAATGATATCTAGTTATTGGGCCACATGTGGTAGAATGCTGAGATTTTATTTTCTTCTGGAACTACTACCTCTTATAAAGCCCATCCATCATATGTAATGAGGGCTGTCAGGAATATTTAGCTGAGAAATAGCTACTTGATATGCTAATGGTGGTCCCTTAGTGAATTCATTTGGTTCTGCTGCCTGACATTAATGGTTTTCATAATCTAATGAATGATGTGTGTAATAGAGGTAAGGCCACAGGGAATGACGTTCTGAAACTAAGGGAAGTACTATATGTGTATTTTATAAACATATGCATTTTTAATGTATATGCGCATACGCACACACGTATATACACTCACAGAGAGAACACTGAGTTGCTTTTCCAAGCTAGGCAGAATAAACACCAGCTACAGAGAAACAGCATGGATTGAGCAAACCTTCAATACTGACGTTTAAAACTAAATTCTAAAATATCTGTATTCCCAGGATTGCATGAAATAGCTCGGAATGTAATAAGCAGGAGGACTCCACTTTCACAGCTCTTCCTCACTCGTATTTCAGAAGCGGAGACCTTGTCCCCAGCTCCTGCTGAGGACAGCAGCTTCCCTTTCCCAGCAGGCTCCCGATGGCTGGGAAGAGCTGGGACCCCCAATAAACACCCGCAAGTCTGAATCGGGGCAGTGTCCCTGCTGCAAGGCTGCTGGTTATACCCGCGGCTGTCGCGCTGAACGTTGCACGCGGATCAGTGCTTACAACGCCCTAGCGCCTGCCTGCCTGCTCTCACCTTCGGAGGAGATGGGGAACGCCTGCTAGTGCAACATCTGATGTTCCAGAACCAAAAACTTCCTTGTGTGCTTACATTTTGTCAGATGGTTGTAGCCACAGACTTCTGTGGCCATCTTTACCTGGCTAAAAAGACAGGGAAAGTAGGTTCTAAAACTGATCTTTAGTCTCTGCTTCTGAAAAAATCGGATTGGAAACTGATTTGTTCCTTAGAGAGAAAATTTCATCAGGTAGTGATGCTCTCAATGCCTGACAACCTCAGTGTTTGGATAGAATGTAGCTTTTGCTGCTTTGTGTCCCCCTCCATTTTCACATGTCAGAGATGCAGGTGTTTGCAGGACTGACGACACAATTTGCCCAACGCGCTGCCCACGCTTGCATTGCTCTGCAGCTGGATTTTCCGCTATCTCATGTCTGCAGAGCACCTGACTATGGTCTTGATCCTGCAGCTAACCCTGAATGTTCATAGTTCCAGTGAATTAAGCAGCCTAGCAAAGATCTGTGCCAGGATGCCTTGTACATACAGTAGATTATAGCACGCTCTGCCATACAAATATATTTGTTTAAAGCATCTGTATTGTGCAGGTCCAGAAACTGCATTTCTACATTAGTGCGGTCCTGCCTTCCTCTCCAGCCCCCATCTCCCCATGAGGGTCTGAGTGGCCTCAGAGTGGTGTTCGAGGTACAGCAGGTACAGATGGCAGGGTCTCCTACTTGTGATGCCAGAAAGAGAGACTACCAGTGCAATTCAACTGTGTGAAGGTGTTAGCCCCCGTCTCCCCCTACCCCAATTAACAAAATGACTACTGATGAAAGCCCTAATGATCTAGAGACATAAACAAGAAGTGATTTGGGTTCACAGAGGATAGACCTTGCCACTCAAATTCAAGTGTTGTTCTTGCAAATGAATTGCAGCATGAGGCACTGGGGAGAGCATGATGGGTGTGATATGAATTACAGGAATTCTTCAAGTATCTGAAAACGTGCTCCTGAAGCAATTGGTTTGTGTACGGACATGCAATATGCATCGAAATGTGGAAGAAGGATGAATAACTAAATTATAAAGTAGCAGTGTACAGGCTGCTACAAGAATGTTTGATGTGTTTAATGTCATCTTATAAGACACTTATGTTACTGCTTATAAAAAGGGCAGAAAAATAAAATTAATTAAATCCATAGATGACATTAACTTGTGAAGAGTTGCAAATACCAGAGCTCCAAACCAAAGGAAAAAGAGCTTTAAGTATAGACCAAAAATAACAGCAAAGCCGTAGAAGCCTTAGAGCCATTGAAAATGAAAGGTAAGTATATCTAGAGGAAATTCATACAAAAGAGATTCAGTGGGAGGGAGAGCCCTAGCAAAGCATAGCACCACCAAACTTCAGGGAGACAGCAGATCAGAAATCAGAGAAGATTTTGCAGCATAGCAGCGAAAAGTTAGGGAAGCATACAGAATCGTTCTGCTGTGGAGCAGAAAAGTAAGGTTCCCTTCTGTGGCTTTTTAGATATAGGGGTACATTCACTGGAGATAAATATCTTGGCAAATTGAATGGCATTCAAAGATGAGCTATTATAGTTGGAGGGATTTACTTAAGATGAAATATTAGAAGACTGAAACGTGGTTTGTTTGGGAGACAAGAAGAGGTGTTAGAATCTAGTAATGCCAAATGTGCACAAACAAAATGGAAATAGATTGCTTACAAAGGAATGGGAGGAATGTGATTAAGAAAAAGTTGTTGGGAAAGTCTCTAGGACATTAAGATGTATTCCTATCTGTAAGGAAGTAAAGGAATCAATGGAAACCTCATGTTAATGGATAATGCAGAAAATTTCTAACTAGATTATTCCTCACAGAATATTTTACACCGCTTTGTACAATCTTGCTGAGGCATGAAAGGGTCTGACTGGTCTTTCTATCTCACCTTCTGCAGGTGCTTGCCAACTATTTTTCTTGGTTTCTTCCAACAGCTCTATTTTCAGGGAACTTGTGCAGACAGGCAGCCTGACTGCCTGGTTCACGTTCTCTGAGGATTACTTTATCAAAGTGATGGTACTTTCTATTATTAGCTATAGTGAACAGACCTGATTTTTAGGAAGAGTTTTGTACAGCAAGATCCCACTTGCTTCCAAAGGCACCATGAGTCCCTGGAACCTCCCAAAAAGCAGTTCTTATGGCTTACGTGACTTACAACTTCCCCTCTCCCTTTACCTTTAGTTTTTTAGAGTTGAGAATGTCTGTTTCGCAGCACCTACAAGGATTCCAGAATCTGAATTGTACTTGGGCTCCTGTTTCCTCTTTACCTTGAAATTAAGAGAGGTAGGAATTTGGATAGCCTGTTCCCAGTCTTCTAAATTTACTACATAATAGAGAAGGTTTTCATAAAACCCTGTGGAGTTACTTAAGTGTTATTTAAGATAATTAGGTGACATATTCCACATTAAGTCTGCATCTGACACATAAATAGTGGCAACAGTATGTTCCTGCTTAAAAAAATGTAGTGATCTCCATAAATCTAATTTATTGAAAATATTTAACTATTCTCTGAAAGATTATTAATGATCTTTTTGGATTTTTATTTGTCCTTCTACCTGACATATGGCACAGTACAGATGGTTCTGCATCGTACCATCAATATTTTTGTTAATCTGAATGAATGCTGTAGTTTATGCATAATTTCTATATCACATTTAGTCCCTGTTGAATTAATATTCAGGCTTATTATTTAATATGTGGTGCAACAGAAAGAAGCTGCAACAAGTGGGACACCTATTCTTTTCCTCTTTCTGATAAAGTCAGCACCATAGTTAATTTCTTAAGGAAATGTCTGATTTAGAGACCCTCCCCCATTAGAGCCAGGGGAGCCAAGACCCCCTGCTGCAGGATCTGACTTCTGTAGTGAGTGGGAGTTTGTTACCAGATTTTGATCTTACAGAGAATAGTAGGATCTAGGCTTTTCTATATTACTATTTTAGCAGTGATTTAGGAGGAAGTCCTATCTGACTGTGGAAGCATATGTTAGGGCTCAGTCACCCACTTGAAAAGATCTACAGAGGCTGATGAGAAAAAATATTCCGGAATAAAAAGTGCTGAATGTGTCAATAGGCAGATTCAAAGAAGAATCTGCAGCAAAATGAGGTAGCTTGGAAGGTAAATAACAATCCTCATGAGAACAGCTAATAAGTACTGTACTTCCCCAGGGAGGATGTTCCTTTTTATTTAAAGAGCAATAAATAGAATGGGGCAGTGCTTGCACACCGTGTGAAGGGTGTGCAGTTGGGCCACTTCAGATCACTTAGTCTTGTGAATCCTGCTCATTAGCCTGGAACTGAGCAGTCACCGAGACGGTGCAGGGATGGCCCTGACACTGCCTGCTGTGCTAAAAATTGCTCAGGAGGCAGAACTGCAGTCTTTGATGCTCGTATTGACTAGTTATGTTGTTTGACTGATAGTCTCCTTCTCAAGACAAGGGTCCACGCTCTGGTTTAGTGTGACAGGAATGATTTCAACAGTAGGTCAGGGCTGAAGTTGCTAGAAATGCACAGAGGTTTCTCCTCTGCTTCTTCTTCTAAGACAGGAAGAGGAGAAACGTGTCTGACCCATCCCCTGGTCTTTCCTGGTCATATTCCATCCACTTTTCCATAGCTGCTCATTCATCTCAGCCTCTGTCTCTAGATAATGCAGGTATGATTTTACTCTCAAACTCTTTCCCACTCAGCAAATCATTCTTGTCCTTGCCCAGATCTCCAGCTACTTCTCGCTCTTCCTTCTCCTTCACATTTAATATCAGGAAACACATTAACTCCTGATTCATCCGTTGTAAGGTCCTTCAGGTGACTCAATGCATCTAAATTTTGCCGGCTCTTATTTACCCAAATACAGCTGCAAATATCACTTCCCTACCTTGCTTCTTTGATAATGTTACTTTTCGGTGTTGCATTTACCTTTGTTCTAACTCCCTCCTTTGTTAAAGAACATTTTTTTGCTTGTCTTTATCACCTATCTCCATCCTACCAACTTTTTTTGAGTACTTCAGAATGCTGTCTTTAGCCTATGATGTCAATCTTCCTTATCTTCTTGCTAAAATCTCAAACAAGCACGTTAATGTTTTCTGCCCTCCCAGCTTGGAACCAATCGGTCATGAACAATCAAAGACCTTGTATCTATCGGATTTCCCCATTCCACAATGCCTCCCAAAACCTGACGTTAATTCTCCCAGCGTGCAGAGACAGCTGCTTATCTTGCTGATTAAAATATTGCTATGATGTTCTCATGTGCTCCTCCAAATCATTAAGTGTCTTTTATGTTTTGATGGTAAATAGTAAGGACAGAGTTTGTGTCTCTCTGATTTGTGTTTGTACCAAGTCAGCACGATGGGTAACAGTCCAGACCACTGTCCCTAGCTGCTGTGAGAAATAAATGTGTTTAGTTCAATGGTGCTGTAAAATGAATGGCTGTCATTTGACTTCATGAGAAGCTGTAAGTGATAATTTTCCTTCACCTACACTGCACGCATCTGAGCTATTTCTTCCAATAATTTCCAATATTTGCTTGCTAATACTTCTTGGCCTTTCAATTGCCAGGTATCATATAAGCAAAATGACCTCCCAGTTCCATTATTTATTTTAAGATGCTGTTAACTGGTAAAGTCCTTTTTCCCCAAACATGCATAAACCAGACTCATTTTGGATGAGATTTAGCTGCAGTCTTAACAGGCATCGCTAGTTCATGCTGTAACATATATTATGTGTCAGAGGGGAAAAATATAAGTTGTGGCATCTGCTTTAAATTCAGATTATTACATAAAATACACAGCAATTAATCACAGATGGATTACATAGGCAAACAGCCCCCATTGTCATATATACTTTATGTTTGCAGAGCCAAAGTGTCACTTGTAAACAATTTAAACAGTAAGTCCCATATGCTGAATTCATGAAATCATTCCCTAATGGAAGTTAAATGGAAAACCTCATTAATACCCAGTGAGGCAGAGGTGCATGTGAGAGGCTCCCACTGGTTGATTTAGTGTGGCACCTGCCATGGGTATGGAAATAAATGAAAGAGTTATTTTCAAGTATACGCGTAGAGAGTAGGTGAAAATTAGGGTCCTCTGCTATCTAGGGGAATTCATACCATGAATGTTATGAACCATTGAGGAAGCTAGATGTGGGACTGCTAGCTGGAGGTGATGCTGGGAGTTGACTCTGATACCTCAGAGAGTCCCAGTTGCTAGGCTGGAAATCTCACGCATAGGAGCTGCATCAAATTTTTTTATATTTGGTTCACATAATTATAAATTACAAAAATCTTTGTCATGCTTTATACTTTGAAGCACCGTAGGACAAAAAGAGCTATTTCAGTGATCTTATGTATGACAATGCATTTTAGGTTAAGGCCTTCCTAATGCTACGCATGGTGACCACCTGCGATGTAGTAAACACAGTATTTTGTTAGTAAGTCGTTTGAAATGGTTCAGCCTCTCTTTGTGCTCACTTGAGTTTAATAGCATACATCTGAAAACTTATTTCAATGTGATCCTCCGAGAGGTAGCCAAGTGATGCTTACCAACGGTAGGCGAATCGCCTAGAAAATTCACATGCATCGATCTAAATTACACCCTTTGAGTAAACGGAGGTAGTGCTAGTTCTTTTAAAGTAGGCTTTAGCACTCTGCTGGCTTTCTAATTCACTGCTGGCTGTACTCAGTGAGTACTGCATTCGTCTCTGAGATAGGTAGATGGCATTTGACTGGGCCAGAGTCCCAAAGTGGCGTAAATCAGGGTGGCTGCTCATTGACTTCTGTAAGGCTTGGTTGCTTGTTGATTGCAGGCAAGCCACTCGTGTTTATGACTGACCTGGATTTAGCCCCACTAGAAGGAGTAAAGGAGTGTTACTTCATGCTCAGTATGTTCTTTCACATACATGTTAATTTTCCTTCTGATGTTTATCACACTGGAAGATTTCATTACTAGCAGGTGGCCAACATATATCCAGCCAGTTCTCTACATGTTATATGTCACCAGGTGCTGGAAAACTTCAGAAAGGCTGCTGCAGTGCCAGCCCTCCCCCCTTCGCTCAGCAGGCTAAAATGTAAAGCTCCGCTGAGGAGATGAAAAATAAGAGCTATACCTGATCGTAATAAGAATGAGAGCTAGTCCAGACATGAACAAATGTTGACACATCTAGTGTGAAGAAAATATACTATTACAAAAGAAGTGTCATATATGGTTTCAGAAAGCAAACAAGCAAACAAAACCAACAGCACAGGATATGAATTTGTTATTGCATTCACAGCATTATGGTATGGCTTCCTAAACTAATTTGTTGTTACCTGATGAAGAAAGAGGGAAAAAACCTCCTATCTCCAGTATGTCACCTTTCATTAAAATTGTGTTTGTCTGAGATTTTGTTATTTGCAGTTGCTCATCTGTTAAATTAGAAGTTTTAATTCTTCACAGTTTGTCACCTTTTTAATTCTGGTCTGTTGATGCATACTTCTCTGCAATGCAGAAAGGATTGAAAATGAAATTTAAAAGAAAATTAGCTGAGGAGAGGCTAACGAAGTAAAGCATTGGTTCTGTGCATTTTCTCACTAAATGTAAGATGGGTCTGGGAGTCTCAGGTAGACGGATACCAGTGGATGTTACCATCATGACATTATACATGTTTCTGGATCATGAATCGTTTCTGCTTTAGGAAAACCCAGTGTCTTACTTTTTGAAAGTTGAGAGTGTCATAGGTTTGGCTTAATTGCATTGAAGAATAGGTAGTTCTTTTAAATCTCCATTTGTCCAAAGGAATGGAGCGAATCTGAACTACACATGGACAGGCACCATCAGTCCCGTTTGCCTTTCGGGGATACAGCGTGGCCCTGAGTACAAGACGAAGGGAATTGCACCTCAGCTGCTTTTCTGTCTGCCAGGAGTTCCCTGGGGCCAGCGGCAGGCAGCTAGTAGGAAAGCCCGTCTGCTTTGCACAGCCTGGGGTGTCCTTACTAGCGGTCAGCAGCACTGGGCATGGGCTGCACTTACACTTAGTTCAGCAGTGCTGGATGAACTCTGCTTGTTTTCTGTGAAGGAAGTATTTCCTCATTCTCTGAAAGTGCAAACATCTGCAGCTACTGGAGTGAATGTACTTCAGCAATGTGCTTGGTCTGGTGGCAGGGGAAAATTGAAAAGGCTCAGATCTCACCCTGTCCTTGGAGTGTGGCTACACTTGGGTCATTCAAATCTGGTAAGGGAGCGTGAGCTTTCACACCACCAAATCCCGAAATCTGAAATGGAGACCACTGGTGTGTAGCACTCACCTTAGGGGCACCAACTTCCTTACGGGGCTTTGGCGTAAGCAGTGCTGAAATAAATTCTAGTCAGAAAATTTCAGAAAAAAATGCTTTTCAGACTATGAAAAGGATATGTCATCTGTTAAGGTGTGTCACGTTTAGAAAAGCAGGTCTGCTAAATGGGTTTGCAAAGGTAACAGCATTTCCAATAGAATTAGTCATGAAATACAGGCAAGTAAAAATACGATGTATCTGCTGAAAATTACACCAGACACAAAGGAAACATCCCCCCCCTTTCCTTTGGCATGGGCCACCTGGCTGCGTTGTAGCATCTCATATTCTTCAAATTTTAATGACCTTGTTGGTGAAATTCAATGGAACACTAATTCCTGATGAGAAGGACTCATTTCTGAAAGTCAGTCTAAAGCTGTTTCCTTGCATCTTTCCATTAAGGCCATGGAAAGAAAAATAATCGCAGTCAGAAATGGGTTTCAGCTAGCTAGATAACCATATGCATAGACGTGTGAAGTAATTACTGGAAAAGTAACTTTTGAGCATAATCAAAAGTCTGATCTCACTGTAGACATAGCACTGCATGTACAGGGCAGGAATGTGGCACTGCTTCTAACTGCATGAAATACATAGACAGAAAGATGGGAGAAGAGAAAAATTACTTTTTTTAAAAAAAGTTTTTGTAATAAGCTGAATCATACCAAGAAGAAATGGAAATGTAAGCTGCGGTGCTCTGTAGCCCTCCGTAGTCCTATAGCACCTTGTGCTTTATCCACGGTGTAGCTATATAAGATGGAAAATTCTCATGGTAACCAGATTCTCCAAAGACAAGAAGAATGGGAGGAAAAAAAACAGAAATAAAGGCCCTGCCTGAATGCAGGAACTACACCAATTTAAAAAGGGGGCAATTTTCTCTGCCTAAATGGGGGGAAATGTGATCTTTTTAAGTTTCCATTGGGGATCTTGCACCAGTTCAACTAAACTGACCAATTCGTACCTTGACATGTAACTGTGTGCGGCCAAGGTCTGTCATTTCTTTGTCCTTTAGATGGCCAGAACTCTTACTGGTTCAACAGGAATTTTCCATGAAGAAGAAACTCAGATACTCTGCAGTGACCTTATTCAAAAACCCTGTACAGTATAGAGCCTCATGGACTAGAGCATTCTGTCTTTTTTAGCATTTGTGTCCTTTTTTTTTCCCTGAGATTTGTCTGGTTTTGAGATGGCATTAGACTGAGTAAGACTTCGGAGTGGGTGTACAAAAGCTATCTCCCTACCCAGAACTAATATGGAATTTGATAATGTTAATATATTAATGCAATTGCTTCTATGATGATACTCATTGTTAAACTACTTCTGACTTAATTGTTGCTATGCCTTCTCTGTCACAATGAAGGGTCAGATTACCTCCTGAAAATACGTGTTCCCGACAAATACAGAATGGGTCACGCTCACCAGCTGCATTACCAATTGCTTACTTACAGCTGCACTCAAAATGCCCACAGGGTTTTCAAAATGTATAAAATATGTGGCAGTGGGCAGCCAGACGTTTTCTGCTCACATTAAAAAAAAAAAAAGGAAAAAATACTTATGGTAGTGGGAAAAACAGTAATCCTCTCTCCACAAATTTAAAGTTGGAAAAAATGGAAAAATGTAAACCTTGAGCTAGATTTATTTTTCTAGATTGACTGCAAATTATTTCTTTTTACTACACTTTAAAAGCTCATACGCAGCAGTCTGAAGGAAGAAGTAGCGTAGGACATTACTGGTTTTGATAAGATTTGCTGTACATACAAGATTCAAAATGTTCATTCAGTAATCTATCTTGTAATGAAGGGAAAGGGATAATTGCTTTTCCCATATGGTGTCCTGAATCCCTTCTTTACTCTCTTAGTAAATTAGTAGAGTGGCAATATACACTTCGCTGACAAATTTCATCATCTTGATGTTTTCCTTAGTGTTTAAATAAAATCAGAATCTCAATGTGTGTAGTTTCCTAAATTGGTAGAATATATAATGTATTTTAATTTTATTATGACTGTGGTTATGCCACAGTGCTGATAAGATTAAGCAAGAAGCTTCTCATGTGCCTCTTGTATTTATTTACTTATTTAGATTTAAAATAATAAATGATGCTTATCCAGGACCTTAGGCACCATAACACATCATTAATGTTACAATAAAATCTCAGCAGTATTAAACTAATCACTCAGTCCGACAGACTCCTACACAGATTCCTTCTCATTCTTTCCTCAACCCCGCCCCAAAACTAACAAAAGTTTGAAGTCACCCAAATTAGAGGTAATTCAAAGTGTGGGAAGGAAGTAACTCTAGAAACCTGAACTTTGATAAAAATGACTTGCTACACAGTCCCCTGCTTTTTATGGTGAGGAATAGGGTGCTCTGGGATCCCAGCTGTTCACTGTTTAGTACTTGCCTTTTCCTTTGAATTGGTGGCAAGGGTCTTCTTCAGGACAGCTGGCTGAGCTAACTGGACCAGTGATGTGATTTGCTGTGGCTGTGGTTGCTCCTTTCTGAGCGTCTGCTCGAAGTCGATGTTTTGTTGGAGTGCATCTGTAGTGTCTCCTCATGATGTTTCGGTTAACCAGCGTGGAGGTGGTAACAACACCCTGTATCACAGATGGTCACATGCATCCTAAAACTTGGTATTTTGGATAAATTTATTATTTGGATTTCATTATACCATTTGGTCAGAAGGAAAGGGTGAGTCATTTTGGGGGTGTTAAATCCCAGCCCTTAGTTATGTATCTGTCACTTTTTGAGTTTTCTGAAAAGGTAGAAAAATGCAGTCAAAGATTAACAGGATTTCATACACAAATTTGTAAAATCCTTGGAAGACTTGTTAATGTGGAAAGAAAATGAAAGAACATTTGCATTTATTTTAGTAATCTATGTGTAGGAACTTTTCCTCTTTATTAGCAAAAAAGTTTGGCATGGAAGCCCAGTCTGTATTTTGTTGATTGTTTTAACTTTCAGGCTGTACAGAGGCAAGCACAGGTAGCCTCACAGCTGTTGATTCATCATCAGCATCTTCCTGAACGGCATTTATTGCTTTTATATGAATCCAGCAGTTTAGTTGAAATGACTTCAGTATTTGCTGCAACAAAGAAAATTATACCATAAGGATATGCAGCTAGTCTCATTTTTTCTTAATTTGATACCTTAATGAAGACTCTGCTAAAATAAGGATAGCATTTGTGTACTGATTTGCACAACCAAACCACTCCAATTAGGAGAGGGCTTGTTGCATATGTTGATTTTCACAGGAAAGGTCTTCTTTCACACTTACACCCATTTTCCAGCTAATTGTCTGAATCAGAGACGAAAAGAACAGGGAAATCTTTAAAAACTGTGACAGAACCACAGTTAGATTTCAATTGGGTTCCCTTAAGCTTGCCATCAGATTGCATCGCCCTGTGGGAACAATTCAAATTGCTGCAAACACGAAGAAGACGGAACAGAACGTCGGCTGCAGACAAGCAGGGCATTCATTAGGGATTGCCCCAAGTCCCCCAAAACCTCCTCCCTTTCCTGAATAGCTTTTTGGATGTCATTCAGGCCAGGAGGGCAGCAGGGTGAGTTTTTCCTATCAGCCACGTGAAAGAAGACTGGAGGAAGTCCAGAAGGAAAGGATGCTCTTCCTTCTGAGTTTGGCTGGCCACGTCCAGCCACTTTTGACCCAAACAAGGAGGAAGCAGGTCGAGGGAACCACAGGGTGGTGCTGATATTTCATTCCTGGTGCTTGCAGTATTTGATTCCTTTGGAAGCTGTTGTCTCTCAGCATTGGCTAAGTCAGAGCTGTTTTGTTAATCATAATCATCACTAATTTCCTTTCCTGCTGATAGCTGCATGGTGGTTTTGCTGCTGTCACTCCACAGTAATGAAATGTCATTGCAGGTGGTACAAAATGTGGCAAAGTTAAACAGTTGGGAACAAATGGTCTTCTCAGTTGCAGCAGTTCGATGGCATGGATTAATTTGAGAGGAGATGCCTCTGTTTTCTCAGGAAGGTTCCCTTTTGCTCATGTTCAAAGGATATTGCATAAATGGCCCGTTAATTTTCACCAGCTTGGTCTTTCTGTGGAGGGTACGATAGAATTTGTTCCATGCTTGGTGTATCATTTCTTGCTAACATGCTCTTTTCTAGTCCCTGAAACCCTCTTTGAAGGCGATGAAAGCAACCCAGTCTGCTAGGCAGCCTGGGCCAGCTGCACCCTGAGAACGGGTGAGAGAACGCACTTTGCACCCCCACCTCTTCCCTACCTTATGTGAGTGAAGGGAGCGCAGGAGGAGCTGTACCCTGAGTCACAGCTACTTCCCAAATTATCTCCCTGTGTGCCAGAGCCCACTTCTGCGCTGAGTCCAACACCTCCTTTCAGCGCTTGGAGGGTAATTTCAGTTAACAGATGAATTGAAGGCAACCACAATCTGCTCGTAGAAAACTGGAGCCCAGAAAGAAAAAGACAAGCAAAAAAAACCCCAACAAACCAAACAACCCAGAAGGGAGAAGAGGGCAAAATAAATAAATAAAACCTGCGTGTCATGAAGTTGCAATACAGCAGTTATGGTCCTAATATTAATTGTCTCATCTCAAGTGATTTCCCAAGGTATTTAATTTCCGAAGGAGTCATTCATATGTGAAGCAACGTTTTAGGGGAGAAATTCACTGCACTACTTTTATCATAGTCACCACAACCCAGAATTATTTCAAGTGAATTTCAAGTGCTGGTTCATCATGGCAGCTGTGGGAATAATATACCAGGGGACTCCATTTCCTCAGCAATATTGCTCAGTAGATTCCGAGCAGAGAGAACGGGCTTCTAATGGTGCTGCAGAAGCCTCCTGGGCCGTTTTATGGAGCCATTGCACTCAATCTGTGCTCAGAAAAATATTGCTCTCTTGCAAAGCAAATAAAACCAGGAAAAAGCTTATAGTGAGACAATATATCTTTTTTTTCCCGATCTTCTATGCAGATCAATACAAACAGTTCAAGCTGATTGAATGTTGTAATTCTTTTCGTGGTTCAGATCAAAACCATAAAAATTAATGCACTGAGAGTCACCCGATCTTGCTTTAAATGTCAAACTTTTTTGTCTTGTAATGCACTAATTAATCACACAATCTGGGTGGTAGATAGGAAGCATCATACATTCCCATTTGCAAAATATGTGAGAGCTTGTCAGATAAATTAATATCTGATAACTTTTTGAAATTTCATTTTGATGGCCGCAGAGCTTGATAGTCCACTTTCTATATGCTTACGTCAGAGATTATACCCTCCTTAGGAAACGCGTTCTGCGCAGTAGCTGGGGTCTGCATTATTGTAGAGGCACTATTGCATGTTCCACAGAGCCTTGTAAGTGCAGAGCCTTGTCTTTAAAATATTGGTGAAAAGAGGAAAAAAAAAATAGACATGGGCATATTTGAGAGGTGTCCTGCTTCCTCAGAAAAGGTTCCATTAAAAATCTTAGTTAAAAGCCTCTATTAAAAGCTTTCAGGAACAAATGTGCGTCGGGTGGCCCCCTGAAGCCTGATGAAGCACCCACCAGAGTGATTTGCAGCTCAGGGATCCACAAGCTCTGCAGTGGCTGTTAATTGCCATCATGGCAAAGCTCTACCTTGCCTTTTTTTTGTCTTTTTTTCATGGCGAACAGTTTATAGGCAATGAACCACAGGAAGTAAGTGCTACTGATTATAATGAAAATGCTGAAACCTCTTAAATTATGGCATCGGGCAGGAGCAGCACTGATGTAATTACTATGTTAATGATCAAGTAATATTTAAGTACTCCTGTGTGATTTTCTAGTATTTTTTAGTACTCATCTCTAATGTCCTGCAGAGGGTTTAAGAGCTGTTGCCATTCTCCTGCTGGGTTCCCATGCAGAGAGTCTGATAGCTGCCGCTAGCCCCGGTTAGGTCTCGCAGCGGGGACCAGAACTCCTGTTGCTACACTGCTCTTCTTCTCATGCGCCGTGTTGAGGAGTTGCCCATAATCACCTCTAAGACCCCCTTCGGTCCCGCTGTAGGGGTCTAAAGAGGCATCAGCACTGCGATTAGGTTAGGATTTTTATAGGCGACTGAAAGTCTCTTACTGTTGCCTTCTCTGAGGACTTTCATACCGAAGACAGAGCTAGGAGACAGAAGACCAGGAATCAGCAAGGCCACTTCTGCGAAGGAAACATGGAATACACATACCCATACTTCTGAACTTTTGCTATGCTACATGCTGTTCTTGACACATCTCTTGCAAACTAGCAGCCACTAATTTTTAATGCAGACTATGATTGTGTCGAGATACTTTTTGGGGGAAGAAAATAGAATGGAATTGTGATTCAGTTCTGACAGCTGATTCCCCACTGCACCTGCCACAGAGCTGCCTTGACGCCAATTGCCCTTTGCCTAGCTGACAACTTTGAGCTGGAGGCTACAAATTATTTGCTAGGAAAGCAAGTGTAGTAATGCTGTTACTCAAAACTTCAAACTTTTTTATTTCAAGACACTGCTGAAAGTGGGAGGCTGCAGATGTTGTGTTTCTTGAAACTGTTTTTTTCTGCTTTTCAGTTTTATTTAAAGAAGCCCTTTCCAGGCCTAGTGATACAGTATTAGGATTGCAAATCCCAAGATTGAATCTATAATTAGATCACAAGTTAAGGCATTTTACTTTTAAAACGATGCTGTAAAGTCCTAGACCTGATTTTTTTATTTTTGTTTTTGTTTTTTTTTTTAGTGCTGGTGACCAGTGATGGATCCAGAGCCTCTGTGTTAGGGTCACCAAGGCTGTTGGACCACAGTGATAGTGAGTAAGAACCTCCTTCACTGGTCACAGCTTTTGTTATTATTGGTCACTACCAATGCTTTTGCGTTAACTTCCCAGCACAGAAAATGATCCATATTTCCACTGTGCTATTATTTGACTGTAAAAATTAACCCTGAAATTTCCACAAGTGATATTTAATTCTTTGTGTGTTTCTTTGTATTGTGATTATTCTACCTGGGGAAACGGCGTGAGTCAGAAATCTCGTGTGTCTGGAGCTGAGAGTGCTGCCTGTCACTTGAGGGCAGGGCTTGTGGCACAGGTGGTGGTCCAGGGCTCCTCTCCCTGCCTCCTACATGAATGTCCCCAGACAAGTCCGATTTCTCAAGGCTTGTGAGGCCATCCAGAGCTTGGCTTGCTGTGACTGTCTCTACAGAGAGTGGAGGTAAAGTATGTGTGCTGTGACATATCATTTCTTTTCTGTTTAGAAGGAGCAACCCACAGCCTTACTCCTTACTAGCGAACCTTGATACTTGGCAGAGCCTGGTACCCTGATTCTGGTAGAGCGGTAGAAACACAGGACAAAATAGCAGTTCTGCTAGAGTAGGAGAAACCAGATGGATGCAAAACGGGAGCATGGAGCAAAGTGAACCAAGGAGGCAGTTTGTGAAAGAGGCAACAATCTCAGGGCTTTAGCAGTTTAGTTGTTACTTACACAAAGCTGACAGCACAACCAGATCTTGAGAAACAAGCCAATAGCCTGTCCCTAGGCTGAGCAGTCTAGAGAGATTCATGGCTAATGAACATTAACTGGAAGTACTATTTGCAACGAGCCCTGCAGCTCTTCTGCCCTCCTTCCTTGTCTGCAACTCTTCTGTCTGTGTTTGTACAACCACAGCATGTTCTGACCTTGGAGGCACCCGGGTACACAAGCTGTGCCCTGAGCAAGGAGGACCAAGACCTCCTTCCCGTGAGAAATAAGAAACAGAAGGCAGAGAAGAAAACAAAGTGACCGGATTACAGTGCGAGGCAGAAAGATCAATAACATTAACACTAACGTGAGAAAGAAAGGAAGAATCAATAATAATAATATGTAGGCTTGAAGTTAAACAGCGGAAAGAGGTCAACTGAGCAGTTTGGAGGCTTGGTGAGAAAAGAATCTAACGGGCTTTCTTCATGCCTTGCATCTGTGAAAGACTGGAAACCTATACTTTAATAGTTTAGCAAGGATAGTTATTATGTGCCTAAGCCATAGGGCAGAGAATTTCTGCTGAGGCTGGGAACTGTCAGGCTTCTACTGCTCCTGCTGAAGTTCAGCAGATGAACAGCTCTTCCATGTCATGCTTTCTTTGTGGTTTAAATTTGCTGGAAAAGTACCTGGCTCTTATTATCCATGCGTCTGTCTATGGCTCTGCCTCCTTTCATCGATATTCCATATGTCTTTGACCAACCAGAATTTTGCTAGACTTTTGGCATGCTGCATTACCCACCAAAGATACCTCCTTTGCTTGTTCTCTTCACATGTGTCGGGTGTACAGAGCTTGCCAGGAATTTCTGAGGAGTTACGTGCACTGCTTATCTGTCCTCCACAGACTGTTGGGAGCACATGATGGAGGAAGAAGCATGCTCAAAAAACAGGTGACCAAAACACCAGACCACAACCAAGATACTTGTTATATTTTCTTGCAGGCAAGTAGAAGTGGTCTGAAGACAAAACATCTGAAGATGCTAAATGGCAAGCTGAATTAGTTTTGCTGCAGATGGTGATTAGTATCTTTATTGCTCAAAAAACAGAGAACTACGTGGCCAACTACTTTTAGTATTAATAGATGCTTTCCCCATGAATGCCAGTGCAGCAATAGGATTCTTCACTGCCTGCTTGTAAATGCGTGTCACTAATTTTGATTTTTAGTTAGCAATCTCAGCCTGAGCATAGACATGTGCATTCTGCACACACTGAAATTCTTGAATCTTCTTGCTGTTTTACAAGAAACAGTTCAATACTTTAAATTAAGCAGATTTCAGTTCAGTATTGAAAGCAAACCTATTGTAAGCACTAATCTGAAAACAGAATTTTGCATTTTAACAACACTACGGGAGGTCCATAAGCATATTTCAAATGATATTTTAATAACTAATGCTTAAATACTTTTAAAGCAACACTGTAATTAGATGTGTCTCCTTGAACCTTTCAGTTAAATAATTGCATACTAATATAAA
>Ga0065711_1036118_pt1 | contig 21423 bp, 18 predicted proteins | sample Hoacrofraction12_FD_59098 | JGI IMG/M metagenome (GOLD analysis project Ga0065711, IMG submission 59098) | Hoatzin crop microbial communities from Cojedes, Venezuela - Epithelial fraction 12 v2 (version 2) | ecosystem: Host-associated > Birds > Digestive system > Esophagus > Crop | place... | reverse complement strand
GCCCAGGGAGGTTGTGGAGTCTCCTTCTCTGGAGATATTCAAGACCCGCCTGGACAATGTCCTGTGCAGCCTGCTGTAGGTGACCCTGCTTCAGTGGGAGGGTTGGACTAGATGACCCACAGAGGTCCCTTCCAACCCCTAACATTCTGTGATTCTGTGCTGGGATCACCCACGCGAGTGTTGCTCCGGGCAGAGCACGGCAGCGTGCAGACTGGAGCTGGTTATGATCCCGAGGTGCAGCTGATGGCTGAGCCGGTGTTCCTGGGGGAGGCAGGAGGCGGGCAGCGAGCGTCCGGCCACAGCGGCAGGAGCTGCAGGGCTGAGAGCCACTTCCACCCCCCTTGCAGCAGAGACCTCTACAACTCGTCTCATTTGTGCCCTGAAACCGTGGTGAACTTGAGGTATCAGGAATGCTAATCGCTGCTCAGCTGAACACTTCCCCGTAATAACCTTTAATGACTCTGTAATTACTCTTTAAACCATTGACTTTGCAATCATTTTTTAATTCCCCTTTGCCACATCTCTCCCTGTGCTACCAAGCTGGAAGGCTGAACTGTAAGTGAATATTAGCCCTCTAAGGCGAGGGTTGTACCATTACAACTGAGCTTAATGGAGGGGCTTTGAAAGAGTTGGGAGGGCAGGGGGAGGGGAGGGAGGAAACAAAAAGCACAGCAAGATTTTCCCCAAATTGGTTTCCCTCAAAACAAAGCCCTACCACTTTGCTAAGCTGCTTGAGGGAGTGTTTGGGAAAAGCAGGATCCCTCAGAGACTTGCTCCACTAACTCTGCAAATACAGACTCCCAACCTGCGAGCACCGACTTTCAGCTGAAACAAATATTAGAAGTTATATGGTGACAATTCGAGGAGAAGGCGAGTCCCTCGGTGAGTGAACCCGACTGAATCTGCCCCATTGGAAACGAGTATTTAGTCGGAGGGAGGATACAGCAGCAGTAAAAGAATCTTGAGTGTCCAAGACTCAGCGTGAAGCCAGCACAAAGCAGGCAGGGACGGGCAGTTTCTTTTCAAGCCTTCGCCCCCAGGAACAATGGCCCTATTGCAACCACCCTTTGCTTTTCTTCCCGTGATTAACATGCAGCCCATGCGGGAAGAATGGGAATTTATTCCGCAGCTGAGATTCCAGAGGTGTTATCGGGTCAGGTGGCTAATCGTTAAATCAAACTGCTGTCATCTTCATTCAGGTCCTGTCACCCGGGGCCACGTTATTACTTGGGTTTATGCAAAATAAACAGCTTTGCTAAACATTCCTCTAAAAGAGGGTCAAGTAAAGAAGTGAAGCAGGAGATACCCCACTGGCACCAAGTAGATCCTGCATTCCCTCCTGCCCCCACTCCTGCTCTGTCCTGGACTGATTAGATGGGGATGGGGGAAGAAAAGGTTTCTTCGAGTTTTTAGGCTTTTGTTTTTATCAGCAGGCCATTTTTCTCTTTTCTAATTCCACTCAAGGCTCCTTAGTGAGTACTGTTAACTTATTCTTGTCTGGGTCTGGCTTATTCAGTTTCTTTCTTGAACTACATAGACTTACGATTCTGTATTTTCTATAGGTGAACTCAGCCATAAGAAATCTCTTATAACTCCTCCATAAAAGACAATCTCTCAGAGGTTTCCTTCAAGACACATATAGAGATGCTTAATGCAAGACGCTCAGAAGGAATGTTAATTACAGTACTGCACACATACATTTTGTGATCAACGAGTAATTTGGAAATTCTGGGCTTGCTGCTCTAACAGGTAGCTGAGGAATCTGCTGAAGTGTTGCCAGTCACTAACGGGCAAGGGTCCTTGTGAGGGAGCAGATGTGCTGACTAGTACTTTGTGTCAGAGGGAAATCTAGGTGGTATTTTGCAGCAAGAAAAGAAACGGCATCTCCTGCCTTCCTTGCATCACTTCCAGTTTGGATTCCCAGAGCCCATTTTCAAGGATATCCAACTGCACAGATCCAAGCACCGGCTCATCCCAGTCCCTCCCACCATAGAGCACCACAGTCAAGGACCCTTCCCAGAGACCATCCCAGCACCACGCTCATGGGGTGCCATCCTGCACAGCAGCCTGACATACAAAAACCAGCCAGACACAACGTTCAGCTGTGATTGCTGACGAGCAGAAGTACTGTCCTAGGTACAGGCGCAGAATGATATCTACTTAAAGCGAGGTTTTCTACTGTTCCAGTTCCTCCAGACCAGCAGGAGTCAGAAAAAAAGCCAAACCCCGAACAAAACCCAACAAAAAATCCCACCCTCATGATTAACATTCATCTGCCTTGAAAGAAAGTTTTTAAAATATGTTTTTGTTCTCTGTGGCTTGTCAATCCCAGGCAAAAAGTCAAAACTGGGATTAAAACTGAAGGGCTGTAGCCAGGAGACTGTCACTTCCGGTTTCTCTTCCCTCAAGGATTAAAAAGTTACTTTTAATTAATCTTGTTTCAAGATGTCAAGCCTGGCGCGGCTGCCCCCAGCGCTGTTTCCAAAGGCTGGTGAGTAAGGCGAGCGCACTCAGGCTCAGGCACTTCCCATACCTCTAACAATCTGTCTCCTGTGGCACGCGCTCCCCCCCCTGAACCCGCATACGGCAGCCATCCCCGGGGAGCAACGCTGCCTGTGATGCCGGAGCAGCGATGCCACGATGATGGACCCACCTGTGACAGGTCTGGCTTGAGTGGGTAAAGGCAGGTAAACCCCAGCTTTGAAATGCTCTCGCTCAGCCTGAGACGCCCACGCACAGGTTGAGCTCTGGCACCTATAGCAAAAATATTTTCCTTGCCTGAGGTCCATGGGGGGAGGTATTGATCCCTCCTGAGCACTGAAAGCCTGTTTCATGTATGAAGAAATCTCCTCCTAGCCCAAACATCAAAACATCTAAGCATGAGTCCATCTTTGCAGAATTCTGCCGGGTTACTCCCGGACTGTACACAAATTGGATGCTAAACACACACCGGGGTGTATGACTAACACATGTCGCTTCCTTCCTGCACGCTCTGGCAGCCAGTTCAAGTGAAACAGGACTGTCTGAAAAATCTTGCCCCGAAAGGTCACACACAGAGAGTGTCTCGGTCCTGCTGGAGTTTCACAGAGAATCTGGTATGAGGGAAAATTACGGCAAGCAAAAACTGAAGGAGAAATTTGACCACAGCCCTGACCTCTGATTGAAAATGCCTCATTGCTAGTTCAGCCACAGGCAGACAGACATGATTTAATCCAACTTTTTCACTCCTCTCGCTGTATGGAGCTCGCGCGCTCTTTTGCTGCTCCTCGGGGGTAGAAAACATATTTTATCCACCCACGACAGCCAAGGTACATACGCCACAACCACCAACTATGAATTTATTCAAGGTGTGCTTAGAACTTGGCAGGGCGAATAAAACGCGAAACAGTTTAAGATGCCCTGGAACATTTTAAAATCACATGTCCAAGGAATCATATATCTGCTCAGGCATTCGGGAAAGGGGACGACTCCATATGTGCTGGGGACCTCCCTAAACAAAGACTCTGGCGAGGCGGGAAGACTGGGATGAGGTTCCCCAACACCCAAAACAACGGTGAGACCCAAATCTGAATTGCACTTTCCACCACTAAGCGAAAACTTGGTGCATCGTGGACAGAGAGGTCCCTCTGCCTGCTCCACAGGCAGCCTGCCTGCAGCCGTGGAGGGAGCTGGGAGCTCTGCCCTGCCGCAGCTGGGCCAGCACCTCCCTGACACGCTGGGCCACGGGGCTTTGACGGGAGTGTGAAAACCCTGGCGCATCTGAGCCCACACTGCCTCCAGCCCTCCCATAAGCGACATAAAGAGCACCGCTAGCGCTTCACAGATAAAAACATGAATAATCTGGTCACCTTTCACATTTGTGTTACCACTCCGGCTGAGGGGTCGACAGCAAGAGCTGTCGGAGCAGCCAATTTCTCATCCCCCGCCAGCGGGAAGCAAAAGGGCTGAATCTCACCAAGCGCTCAGGAGAGGGAGGAATTAAAGCCAGCCAGCGAACGGGAAGGCTGAGAGGCACCAGTGTGACTCCAGCAGCTCAAGAACAGAAGAGATCTGAGTGTTCTGTGAGTAAAGGCCAGTGTAAAGTATTTGCCATTAAAAACTTTTGTGATATTACATTTTTTGCGCTATATTGCAGGGCTTGTAGATCACAGGAAATTAGCTGTGTCAGTTGTCTCCCATATAAGCCCATCCATTTGCAACCAACTGACAGTAAGCAGTCAGAAAGCAAATGATTACAATTAAAGTGAGCAAGCAAGCAAACTCCTTCATTGCTCCGAGGCAGGTGGCACAAGAGAACTTACCTCTGTGCATAGTACGGAAAGAAATGTTCACCAGCTTAGGATCATCTCACTCCACTGAACAGGAGAATCGGAGCCATGTGACCACAGTTAAAAAAACGGGATAAAGAGAGGAAAAAAAACCTGAGAGGGAGAGAAAGAGAACGATCCCATTCATCTATAGATTGTTGAGGGTCGACATAATGAGTTCTGCAAACTGGACCAAGCAGCTCTGCAAGGCATTATTGCTAGTAAATAAATCACTTAGCAGGAGAAGAAAATGCATGTATAAATCTTCTGTGCTGGTAGCAGACGTGTTTCACTAGCAGCTACCTCCTGAATAACACGCCAAGAAAGCCAATAGAGAGAGTTTGTGAATGCATGTCCAAAGCTTCTTAGCAAACTGTCATATTGATCTAGCACAGCCTAAGGAAGCCTAAGAAGACTCAAGGAGTTTGGGCAAATGCTTGTATTAGTGTTCTCTTCCTCTTAAGAGTTTGCTGAGACGGCACTTCAGTGTTTCCCAAGTAGTGCACCTCCGACCCTGGCAATCCATCAAGTGAATGCAAATTGCGGACCAGACAAAACCAGGCAAACAGCAATGCTGCTTAATAATAATGTACTCCCGAAGCGAAGGACTTCCTCTACAATGATTGCTGTGTACACATTTAAACTAAACACCCCAACTTCTTATTAGCCTCATCATGATTTGTGTTTTTGTTCCCTTTGAAATGCTCCAAAGTAAATGGTACAAGTTTACTCAAGGCTAACCTCAAACAGTAGGCTTTCTGAACTGTGCAAACGAACAAAAGTTGGGCTATATATAGATGGCCCACGTTTATTATAAGTCCCCTTTGAAAACCAACACCCAGTAAAGTAGAGCTAAGGAGCATGTTTAAAAAGAAAATAATCTCGGTAATCACCACTCTTTTCGCATTCGGCCTGACCGGCCCTAATTTGGTGGGGATTGTCCAGAAGAATGCCGTGGGGCACCTTCCCTAAAGGTCCATCTCCAGCTATGTAATTAACCAAAGTCAGCTCAAGTCAGAGGAGTGGTTTTGCTTCCGATCTGCACAAGGTGCTCCTGCTGCCAAAATTGTTTCTCAAAGCCTTTCACACTCGGGGGAAGAAAAAAAACAGAAGGAAAAAAAGAAAAAGGTCTCCGGAGTGCTTATTTATTCATTGTGTGTTAAGCACTGAAAGTGGTCCCAAGAGTGTGGGGTAGCCCAAAATATCACAAATGCAGGGCTGACCTTCTGCAAAAGCACTTTTGATGCAGCTCTTCAGAAGTGTGGTTATCACAGAGGGCTTGTTTTAAACGCCTGTTAATGGATCGGGCAGAGCTACATTGAGAAACTCACTAAATTATATTTAACCTTATTAATTTAGCTCAAGAATTAATGACTGTATTCTAATGAGCTTTCCATTCATTGCTTTTCACTTGGATTTGCAAAATCCCTGCAGTGCAATGGAAGTTTTTGTATCTGTTATAACGGGAATGTTCCCAAAGTACGTAAGTGCTTAGGTTTGGCTTGACTTGAACCATCGCTACAGCATTTTTCAGCTTAGAAAAGAAAAACAGTGCCACACACATGCTCAGATTTGCCATGTGTTCACGGGAAATGTGAACACACAGAAGGAGAGCAGAGCGCTGTGCTGGCTGACACAGACTGGCAGTAGTGCCCCTAGTTGGAGGGGGCCAAAATCACAATTCCATGGAGTCAGGCCAAACCCACCTAGGAGTCATTGCCTTGAAAGACCTGTTGCAAAAATCATGTAGAAGTCCTTTAAGGCTACTGAGGCTGGAGCTGCAATAGTAAGTTGCCTCTTGTAAAAAAACCACACATACCTCCAAAATGCATAAAAAAATCAATCAGTACAATAATACCAACTCCAATACAGAGCAAGACAGATACCCCGAAGCCACAGAACCATCATCCTGCAGTGTCAGACAAAAAGACAGCGACGCACTCCACGGTGTTTAAGGACAATCTAGATATGATTGCTCCATCCTGACCACTCAGTCATACAAACTCACTGTAAGCGTCACTGGAGCCAGACACCAGAACATTACTGCAGAAGCACTGCTAGAGCCTAGAAAAAAAACCCCAGAAATTTGGCTTTGTAAGACGACAGAGCTGATTCGTAAGCAGCTGGGCCAAAAGCATCAGAGCTAATTACGAAATAACAGGGCTTTGCCCAAGCAGATCCCGATGGTGGGTTTCAACATCATTTCTACTCATCTTTCCATCATGAATAGCGAAACTGGCAACCAATCAGTGAGTTTGAGAAACAAACATTACACCAGGAATAAACTATGACCAAAATGGCCACCATCCCTCAAGCACACAACAAAGCAGAAGAAAGAAGAGAATAACAGTGGCCTTGCAATTGGCCCATACTTCAGTCAACCCCAACACCATGGAGCTTCCTTGGGATGCAGCCACCAGTCTGGGCTGCTCCGGAAACCACCCCAGCACTCGAGCTGGACCTGTGCTAGTGAGCAAGCTATTATATTCTTAGTGGGAATGGACCAACATTTTTCTGGCCTTGACTTAATGGGTGTAAATGTGTTTACATGTCTTTGCTGCTGCTACTGCTAATGTGTCTGAATACCACAGTTCCCGAGCAGGAAGCCATTGATGACTGGGTGTGGGCAAAATATAAAATAGCCTGTTTATGGCACACCATTCAGTATTACTAGGAGCACAGCATCCAAATTGTCTTGGAGAGTGCCTTTGAGGCAAGCTGCACTCCAAATCTATACCTTCTTTAGAGCAGGTTGAAGAGGGTGTAACAGAGCCTCACCACACTCACAGAAATATTTCAATAACATCTAAATAGATTTTGAAAGCCCAGTTTGAGACTCTGTCTGTACTGCTTTCAGACATCTTGTGTTTCATGCTGTGGAAACATTCAGCATACCTGCTTCAAGCCAGACAACCCATAATCACAGAATGGTTTGTGTTGGAAGGGACCTTCAAAGATTATCCAATCCAACACCCCTGCCATAGGCAGGGACGTCTTTCACTAGACCAGGTTTCTCAAAGCCCAGTCCAACCCGACTTTGAACACTTCCAGGGAGGGGACATCCACAACTTCTCTGGGCAACCGGTTCCAGTGCCTCACCACCCTCAGAGTACAGAATTTCTTACTTATGTCCAATCTAAACCTATCCTCTTTCATTTTAAAACCGTTACACCTTGTCCTTGGTAAAAAGTCTTTCTCCATCTTTCCTATAAGCCTTCTTCGAGTATTGAACAGCCTCAATAAGATCTTCCCAGAGCCTTCCCTTCTCCAGGCTGAACAATCCCAACTCTTAAACTTTCCTCACAGTAGATGTGCTCCAGGTCTCTGGTTATTTTCATAGTCCTTCTCTGTTCTCTCTTGTGCTGGGGACTCCAGAGCTGGATGCAGGACTCCAGGTGGGGTCTCACCAGAGTGGAGTAGAGGGGCAGAATCACCTCCCCTGACCTGCTGGCCACGCTTCTTGTTCTGCAGCCCAGGATACGGTTGGCTTTCTGGGCTGTGAGCTCACATTGCTGGCTCGTGTCCAGCTTTTCATCTACCAGCATCCTCAAGTCCTTCTTGGCAGGGCTGCTCTCAATCCCTTCATCCCCCAGATGGTATTGATACCAGGGGTTGCCATAACCTGGGTGCAGGACCCTGCGCTTGGGCCTTGTTGAGCTTCATGAGGTTCACATGGGCCCATTTCCTGATCTTGTCCAGGTCCCTCTGGATGGCATCCCATTCCTCAGGAGTGTCAACCGCACCACTCAGCTTGGTGTCATCTGCAAACTTGCTAAGGGTGCACTCAATCCCACTGTCTATGTCACTGATGAAGATATTAAACAGTATTTGTCCCAGTAGGGACCCTTGAGGTACACCACTCAAGGGTAATGATAAGGATGTATTAAAATGAACAGTTCTGTTCACTTCATTAATGTTCCTCCCTGAAAAACCTGTCTTGCAGAACTGCCACAGGCATCAACCAATGCCCCATCCTGGCACAGCCATTTTGGACTGGGAGGTATCCAATAAACCAGCACTCCATTTGCATTTCTCTTTTTGACTGAAGTAGTCACAGAACCATCAAAGCACCTCAAAACCGAGTCTCTAACACAGCTGCTGAACAAATTCACTTCTTTCTTCCCATCCAGTGGTAATGCTGGCTCACTGGCTGTGCTTACGATTTCTTCACTTTAATAAAAGCCTTTTAGAGCTGAAATAGGCAAGGATACCTGTACCTGATGCATGCTCATGCCTCCTTCAGCAGCCACAGCTGGCATTGCTGATGGACCATGCAGGACCCACCACAGTACTTTTCTTTGGTAACTCATGTGCCAGAGGTGGAAAGTGCAGGTTTAATCAAAACAGGGACAGAGGCTGAGGATGTGATTTGCATTTGAGAGTTCATCCCTGCTTACCTTGGGCCCCTTGGAAAAGCTCTTTCTGAACAATTAAACATTATGGGCTTGAAGTGACTTCACAAGTCTTCTGTGAGGGAGATTAAAATGTTTGCACAAATTACAAATTAAATTCAATCTCTTCCCACATCTCAAAGTTTTAATTTTTGCAAACACTCTAATGCATGGCTGCACTTAAGGCTCACACAAATTAGATCTACAATACAAATTACAGTGCATTCTTTAAGAGTTAGTCTCGTTTTCAATACAAACAAACTAGCTCTTCTGTAACTAAGAGACAATCTCCTCCTTTTTCTCTCCCTCTCTTGTTTTGTTTTAGGTCATTGCCTAGAAGTAATGTCTGTGCAGAACTACAACAACATTTTCCTATACATCAGACAAACCAAAGTCATAAACTGAATTCAAAACAAAGAAATAAACAAACAAAAAAGAACTACCAAAGGGAAATGAAGCAACATTAATGTTATTGTTTTGAATTTGGGTTTCAGGAGAGACACTGAATTTATGAAAGACAGGACCGTAGCGTGGCATACTGAGCTTAGTAGAAGCAGGTGGGCATGAGAGCTAAGACAGTGTAACAAGGCTGTAACGACCCAAGGAAGACAAAGAAGTCCTTCTGCTGAGAGATTCACCTCCCCACATGGGCACTTCCACACCAGCACCAACCTACAGCACGTTCCAGGTCTGAGCCACTGAGTGACCCCACTTGGGTGCACATGGATGTAAGCAACCATAGCCAAATATCCTTACTGCTACCAGTTATGATCATATTTACTAAGCTGTTCCTTCAGTTGACCCTAAGGGAACCACCATGGCACTCAATGCTTTGCCATTTATGCAGCGGGTCCCACTGAGCAGAGCCTGGACTGGGAAGACCCCTTCCTGAGTGCTTTGCTGGGGCTTTGGGGGCTGAAGGTAACCAGCCACCGACAGCAGTTTTACTATGAGCAGCAGAAGCCATCTGGCTTCTCAGGCTCCCCAGAGAAATGCTCAGGGGTGTGAGCAATGGCATGGTGACTTCACAAGCAAAGAGAGCTGGGCAGCTGCTCTGAGGGACCACCCTCCACCCCCCCTAAAAATCTGCATCCTGATTCTGGACCAAGAGGTGATGAGTAAAACTGCAGTGTTGAGCACTCGAGATTTGCCCCAGAGACCACTGATACCTGTAGTGGTGCAAGAAATGGGACGATTTTTGGAAACTCAACTAATACAAAAGTTTCAGTTGTATTATGAATATATGAACAACGACTGGGCATCAGGAGTTACAGCTGAGCAAAGATTTCTGAGCTCATCCCAGAACTGCTAATCACTATAGAAAAAAAATCCCACCTCACATCACATATGCAAATTGTGGCTTACAAGAGCACATAACTCTCATTATACCTTTCAACACACGCACTGTGTATTTCTGCCAGCACCTGATGCTATGTTGAAGTGCATTCATTTTCAAACTATCACTCTCTGGACCCCTACTACATGGCATGAATAGACAAAGCATGTAATTAGGGTCAAATTTCTATCTGATGGCCACTGAAAATATTTCGTTTGTTTTGGAAGGAGGGGGGTAGGGGAGAAGAGTTTGGTTCAAAAACAACGTTTATCTTGAGCAGCCTGGGCGGAACTGCAAAGAATTTCAAGGGTAAAGAGTATTTTCTTTGTTAAAATCTTTAAGCGAGCCTCATAACAGTGAACTGATGATAGGGTAACATTCCTCACTGCTAATTATAAGCAATGTGTTAAATTTCATTCAATAGTAAAGCAGCATAGAAGCACAATGACAAAGCTACTGCGCAGCTAAAATACACCAAGTTGTTAATGAAAAGTAGCTGAAATAACATGCTGCTTTGGCCAAATCTGCAAATATAAAAGATGCATTTATATCAGAATGGCGCGTGGAAAAAAAAAGATGACGACAATACTATTTCTGTGGAATACTAAACGATTAAAGGTAATAAAGATTTCTGTACAGCTGGGAGAAACTTCTTCTGGTCTCGGCTCCTACAAAGTGTACTGCATGATCTCTGATAGAGAGTCTCTATACAAGGAAAAAATGTCCCTGACAGCAAAGATTCTCCTAAGAACATATACACACCAGAAAGCCCCTAAATATACACTGTCAGTTCAGTTAAATCAAACAACTGGCTCAATCTCTGGGCTAAAAGTTACATTTATTGTCATTTAAAAAGCACAGCAATTTGTAACGAGAAAATGCTGATGTCTGAGGTGAATGCAAACAAAGATGAAGAGGCAGCCCTGGCCTCTGCAAACCCGGGAGCTCAGAGGGATGTTCGGGGGATAAGTATTTCAGAGCAAAGTACAAAGACACCGCTGCTCATCTCGCCCACAAATCGGTCTCTGAATAAACGTTGCTGGGCTGTCTCGGAAGCATGCTGATTTCTGGCTGCTGCTTAATGGGACTACTTGTTACTACTCAACAGGAATACTTATAACACACTTTTGCCCCTTGAGACTTGAACTATTCAAGTTTAGATGGATTTCAAGATGCAGTTTTTCACGTTCTTTGTCCTTAGTATGCCACTCCAGATTGGTACCCATAATCCATTGATACAGAAGGCACTAACGTGAAAATAAAATTATTTCTGCCAAACTGAGACAACTTTCTGGATGATTGTATATTAATAATAAAAAGTTGCATTCATGTACAGCAGTAGGACTGTACTCCACAACTGCTTAAACCTCACAATTTCTCATAAGAGAATAATTTTTCTTCTCTTTATTTGATGGAGAAACAGCAGTAATGTTTTTTACTCCCCAATTTTGTCTGAAAGGTCTTTCCAGCTTGCCTTGGTCACTGGGAACACGATCCAAATCGTTCACAATGCTCCTGTAGATCTAATATCACGTCGCAAATAGGTCCTGGTCCAAGGCTTACTGAAATCAACAGCTGTAAACCAATATACTAACAGGTTTCCAAGGCACTGCTAAAGTGTATAAGCACAAAGCTGTAACCAGTGGCCAAACGCAGAGATAAATTTAGGACTCCCAGTACTTCCTGGTCATTCTGTTCTGACCACCAAGCAACTCCAGATCTTATGCAGGAAAACAGTACAAAGTGATGCCTTTTTCTAATAAGGAATGGCAAAGATACCACTGCAGCAGATCAGGAATATCAGGAACGGTGAGCAACCAGCACACAGGGAGCCACTGCAGCAAAGCACCCGGGTAGGCACTGCTGAGCACTGGCTGCTCATGCTCAACAGGAAAGCACGGTGAAATGGGAGGCTTCCACAGAGCAAGAGGAGCAGACCGCTTGCATGGGCTGTCCCACTCAGACCAAAAGCTACCGTGACTCTCCTATGCTGGAGGTCACATCCTGGTCCAACTGCAGCAGGAGCCCAGGCACCAGGTTCTCAGGCTGTTCCACCATGCCTTCAGCATCCCTGGTTCCTCTCACTAACATACCCATCCTGACTCTTCAGCATGAACTGCTGTGAGCACACAACCCTGGTGTTATCTTCCAGCGCTGCCATACCTCCTCAGGCTACACCAGCTGCTGTCCACTCCCAGCAAAGAGGGAACAGAGGTATCGATACAGACCCATCAGAAGTGGATGTGCATTAATTGTACAGTGACAGCTACTTCACTGGAGCTTGGGTTAGGGAGGTTACAATGTGCCTAATGACAGGGTGAGCTCCAGCATGTGTAAACATGGCTCCCAAAAGTTTAATATCAGATTTTCTTAGTCCCTTATATGAACTTGGGATGTTTTTTTCTCTGCAGCTGCCAAAATGCTAGCTGTTGACAAACTAGTCGAAATGCTACCAAAGCATCTTTCATGAGCTGACTGTGTACATCTGAACAGATACATACCTCATTAATGTGCTATATTTCAAGCTAGAGAAAACAATGCATGTCGAGAGACTATAAACCACAAGTACAAACGATCCAGGTCACCTATGATGAATATAACCCGTGTTACATGAAACATGACACATGGGTTCTCTCTTCTTGGAAAAAAAAAAAGGAAAAGTAGAAAAGAAGAGATGCAGGAGGGCTCCACCTTCTTATCTATTCCTCTTTTCTGAAAGCTGATGGAGTCAGAGACTTTTTAGAATTTTTTCTTTACTGTTTTGTACATGGGATGCTTTCACCTCCCACCAGACATCACCTGTCCTGCAGGAATATCAAAAGAAACAGAGTTTAAATCCAGATTAGTCTCTAAATCCAGGATTAGGCTGATGGCTAAACTAGAGAAAAGGGCTCAATTTAGGAACAGAGGATCTGAGCAACGGTCTCTTACCTAGTTGTCCATTTCTGCATCCTTGTGAGATGAAATTACATGAAAAGAGATTTTTCTGGTGCAAGTCTGGTTTCCCCCAAATCAGAAACTCAGAAGCTTGTCCAGAGGCAGAACTTGCTCCCCATCACAGAGACCCCAGTTTTGGCAAGTTGCTGAAACCAAAACAGTTGACTAATTCTGCTGACTTAAAGATCAGCAGTTAATTTAAGCCACTCGTTGAAGCAAAGGTCAGGTGGGAATCAGTTCTGTGTGCTTTGCTTGATTCTGTACACTTTTCTGAATAAAGGAGCAATTTATAATTTCAATAAGTTTCCAGCCTGCAAGTATATCCAGAAAGGTGCAAGTGAAAAAAAACCCAGTTCATAAATTACTATTATAGAAGGAATATACGACAAGCAATGCTCTCTGTATATTCATTAGCCCATGCCTACTTTGGAAACTAAATCTTGAGAGATTTTATAATTCATGCCTTCATGCTCATCAAAACCTTTTTTATAGCAATCACTTTTGTGACAGATTCCCCCCTCCCTTCATTTGAAGTAAGCAGAGTTATGGAACAGTCACACTACAAAAATACCTGCAAAGTAGCAGCTGCCCAGGAAAGGGCCTAGATATAATATGACTGCTGATTTTTGAACTGCTATGCATGCTGTGTATGCCTGGAAACATAACAAATGTGCACGGCTTGGCTTGTAGCACCTAATTTGCAATAATATTGAAGTCCCCCACAATAACTCATTTACTCTTATAATAAATATATAAAAAAAGACAAATTGCTACATTGAACATGCATTTTCTTCACTGCAAGTAGCTGCTACCCCAGGGAGAAAGCCCTGTGCTGCTAACTAATAGTAAATCCTTTGGAAAATCATGTGTCATAATGATGGACAACCAGGGAAAGGGTATTAAATAGATTTAGAGGTTAGATACTCTAACAAGAACAAAAGAGGCCTTTTGCAAGCTAGTACCAATCAGAGCTGGTTCATTGGTATGATTAGCACCAAGTCCAAAGAAAGTTTCTATTACGAGACAAGACAAGAGGGAGAATTTAACCCAAAACCTATCTAGGAAGATCAGTTTGGGATAGATCAAGTCCCAGACGATCAAGTAACTTTTTGGTTCTTTGGCAACTTTAGGAGACATCATGGTCTCTTCAAACTACGTTTAAGCAGGGGTAATTTTTCTCAGTCTTTTCTTTTATCTATTGGAAAATCGTTACCCACAGCACATCTGAGCCAGAAAGTATTATGATTATGCGATCCAAACAAAAAAATACGGACTGTCTGAAAACACATCTGATGGACAGAAAAATGTGCACTATCTAGAAGCTGAGGCAACGCAAGATAACAACATCACTTTACTTCACCTTTAGAAAACAACTCATACGTATAAATTTATCTACAGAGCTAATTTTCTGGCAGAAGTGAGATCTAAGTATCAGTCTTCTGCAGAATTGTACAAAATAGAATGATCACATCCAGATCTAAACTTCAGATCCAGCCAGGATTTTGGCCTGAAAGGATTTCCACTAGTACTTTCTAATTAGATGTGATACACTGGGAGGGTGTGGGAACCTTAATTCATCATAAATGTCTCGAGTTTATTTCATACAGAAGCAAGGAACAGCCCATTCTTGACAGATACAAAGGGAGGGAGTCTTCTAATTTGTATTTTTGTGGACTCTCTGGTATCTTTCATCTCTGCAGAACACTCAGCTGTTCCCCAACTGGCTCAAAGTTTCTTCCTCCAGAATATTTTCTATTGTTTCTGATACATCAGCCCACAGTGATTTATTGCTATTTTGCGATCATTATCAGTTTACTATTTTAACCAATACACCATAAATCACAAAGAAGAATGTTAGGTGGGACTTCATAGTGTAGCTTTCATTCATTACCTGCAAAGATTATAGCCATTTCATAAAAACCAATATGAGAGACAGAAGCTTATTGGCAAGGACCAGTGAAATTCATTTCATGCTTCAAAAGTTTGTGATTGGTCTGGTAAGAAAAAAGCCTCAGTTGTTGGAAATTGTTTTTTCTTTTAAACCAGCAAACACCCAAGACCGAGCTATGTCAATTGTATGCTGCACTTTCTACTCAAAAGCAATGGAGACTGTTCAATATCTGTCCTTGTAAAACCTGCTGTGCTTACTATTTATGAACTGCTGGAGAGAGAGATACATAAAATGCAGGTCTCCAATACATTACACTTGCTGCTCCAGAGAGCTGTGGCACTCTGAAACCAGACTCTGGGAAAGTCAGCTGAACGCTTCGCATAACGTTTCACACTTGCAGAGGGAATAGTCATAAGGGGAATGACACAAGGACTATCTGTTTGGAAGTTGACTCAAAATCAAAACCAAAAACCTCTCCCACATGATTTTGTGGAGAAAACTGAATGAACTGAGCCAAATTGCCTTCATAAGTATTTGTCATTCCTGGATGTCTGCTGTCCTGCTTAGTTTTGGGCTCCTCTCTAAACTGCTGAGAAACTTCTCAGGCTAGTCCAAGCCTACGATTAGGTACCTCCTCCCTCCAGCCACTTCTCACTGGATCTCAGAACACAAAGAGCGTTATAAATCACTGTCCACTGTCCTGACACAATGGTGTGTTAAAAATGTCCACCCTCTAACTGTGTGAATAATTGTGCCTACCTTGTTTGTCCCGTTTGGAAGACTGTTCTCTAGATTGTTTTAAATCTTGCACGAGTCCTACTGCTTGGACAAATCTGTCTTTAGTAATCACAAGATCTGAAAATGTAGCAGTTATCCTTTCAGTCATCTCCGCTGGAGAAGTATCAGTGGGGTTATGAGTTCCACCAGGGAACTATCGGGGTGTTCTCTTGGGCTGACAGCAGCCTACCTCCCGCACGTGCCCAGGAAAAAGTGGACACAGCTGGGAGGTGAGTACTGGCCCAGGACAGTTCCCCATATGTGGTGTGGACAAGACCACTTTGTTTTGGGGAGGAAGGCAGTGTAGTTGTGTGCACAGGAGTGATGCTATTAAACTGGTCCACAAGGCCAGTGAATATGTCCTGCCCTGTTTTCCTCATCTGTATAAATGCAGCTAAAGAGAGTAAAGATAGGGTTCATCTCTTGTATGTGTAATTTTTTGTTAGTTCCCTTCCATTTGTGGAAAGTTTTCCCAACAATTTTACAATCTGTCCTCCAGATCAGAACAACAGCCCTCTGGATGTGCATCTCTAACTATGCCATTGGCTTACCTGCTTTAGCATAGACCATTTATTATTGTGCTTTGAGTCAGGTCAAGTTAACATATCTAGCACGTCACATCAAGTGACATAACTATCTGTCAAATGACTAACCCAGCAGGACAACCTGCAGAGGCAGCAGGGACTGAGCCTTGACCTTCCAAAATCCAAAGCTGAGCTCCCACCTGGGCCAGTTGCCTTCTCTCAGAAGGTCCACACCTGCATTTGGGCACAGAAGGGTCTGGGAGGAGCTCGGTCTCTTGGTGGACATTTAACAACGTGAGCAGAAGGTCGGGGAGCGGGAGACTTGCTCTCTAGTCCAACTCCAAATCTCATCTGACTTGGAGCTCCCCTGCACGCGGGTCTCCCTTGCTCCCTCACAGTACAGATGTACTGGGAGGTCTCATTAGCTGCATGATGGGGAAGCACTTTGAGAACTGACATGCACAACTTTTAAAGTTTCCTTCCTATTTTTTTATTTTTCCCAAGAGAATAGATTCAGCCACCTCCTCCTTAGCCTTCTCTCCACATCCAGACTCAGGAGTGTGCGTCAAACTTGGGTTGCACAGAAAACACAAACAAACATTGCTAATTTACACTTTAAGAAGCAGAAGAGAAACCTTTCCCTTCGACTTACCATTTGTTACTCAAATGCCTTTCACCCTGTCGCTGTTACAGGGAGAAAGCTGCTGAACCGGAGCCGCAGAGCTCCTGCACAAGGCTTCTTGAAGTTGCACATGGACTGAACATCAAGTGGACGGCTGCGCACAAAGGTGTGGTTACCATGAATCATTTATTACCCCAGCTAAAGCTTTAGGAACAACATTCACTAATGTAAAAGATAACTTGACTCTGGGAATACTGCTGTCACACCGGCTGCATATTTTACAAGGGGAAAAGATTCCTTTAGGTCTGTTTGTTGCATTAACCCTTTCAAGCCTGCACTTTTAATACAGGGACAGTTTGATCTTTTATTTTCCTCACAAGCAGGGAATAACAAACAGCACCCTGAGTTTTTATTTGAGTTTCTACATAGTACACCCATCATTTGAAAAGACTTGGGGGCCTGAAAAAGTGTTGGAAAAGAAAGCTCTCACCAAAAACAGAAGCAACGTATCTTTGTTTCTGCGTGTACCCAACTGTGCAGCTACCTTTAAAACATTTGAACCACACTGCATGATTATAAATAACAATACCAGAAAACAGCATGTTCTGTCCTCTACAGATCACCACAACATAACCTCAGCCAGAATTTATTTAAGGGCAAGTGTAAATGCAAAGCAGGAAAAATTTCCCTTATTCAACAAGAGCTATTAAATTAACGGTTCTCTAAGACAGTCAAGAATATTTCCTTAATCACTCCCAGTTGGTGGTTTATTGTAGAGAAGAACCTTGTGCACCAGTTGGCTCACCAGCATGGCACAGGGATACATACCACACCTTCCCAGTGGGAGACCACTGCCAAACACGCAAAATTTACGCTTCTCTGTGTACAAAGAGCAGCCAGATAACTTCACTTTACATTAAGAAGAACACGAGAGACAACTCTAACTGCATGTCTCTTTCTGACAGTCTGCAGCAAGGTTAGTGCTGAATGGTTACCTATCTCTGCAAAGAGCACAGAGCTTACACATTTCTACACATAATAAGCACAATACAACAGGTAAGCTAAATGACACCCATTCTGCTGCTAGCTGCAACCTGGGGACTCTCCAAAAGGTCAGATTACTGTCACAGACTGGGGTGTTCACTTGCACTGCTTTGGCCCATAGAAACCGCACAAAAACTGCGAGTGAGGAGCCCTTCTTGCAGCTTTTCAGGGCTTCTTCCAGCGATAGGCAGAAACACAGAAGCACCAAAGATAGAATTTGTTAAGTTTGTGCACAGAGAAGAGCCTGGACTGGGCTTTTTAAAATGGCTTAACTGCTCTTTGAACTGGGTTTAAATACTCTTCAGGTATTTAATCCTGTTTTCTAACATTCAACAGCTCATACTATCCAAATTCCTCCTCCTTCGAGTAAGCACCTCGCGGGAGGCATGTGTGGTCGGAGAGGCAGAGGCACGCCATGGGCACAGCCCGCCAGCGGTGCTGCTGGGGCCGGGAGGTGCTGGCCAAGGGGCAGCAGCCGCAGGGGACCATGCTGCCTCTGCCTGTCCCTGCCAAGAGGGTGTTCCTGTGATGGACGTGGCTGGGGGGGTCCTCGAAGTGTCAGCGGCCACTTCTGCTTGAGGACATTTGGATTCGCCAAGGGCAAGAGGGTCACCTGCCCTCAGCCACCCCCAGTACCTGACACACCTCCTCCTGAGTACAAATGGGTTTTTCTGACCACACGGCTTCTATACGTGTGGATATATATATCATATATACAATACATATACAATTTTTTACATCTCTATATATTTATGTATATGCGTGTGCATATATATACACACACAGGCATGATTTGTGCCACCAGCATGCAACCAAGGGCTAAAAGACACATAGGTGTTTTCTTCACTTGGCGAGAACATGATTTTCTCCACGACACCACTCTACCCGCTCAAACAGAAACTTTGGAAACCATTTTCTCAGCCACCAGCCTACCAGCCAGTGAGACGCTGGGGGATGGTCCCTTAGAAACCTCTTTGTAACATCTAATTGTAATATCTAATCACTAAACACTCATTTCTCCTCTGGGGCTACTTGTCATACAGTGAAACACAGGGGATTGCGCAGAGGGAAACTGGAGCCACACGCTAACTCAGCTTCCCTGTAGCACACTGGCAAGCAATGCTGCTAAGCCAGTCTGCTGAGGACTAAGCAGGAGGAGACCTTTGGTGGAGGTACCTCTTCATTGACAGAGTCCCTCCCCTCCCCCTGCAGCCACACCGAGCTCATTCTGCACATCTATAATGAATCAGGCTCCAACTCATTAATAAAAAATGACAAGCCATCGTCTCATTGAATCCTCCATGCTGGAACTGCATGCAGATAAAACCCCCAACTCTCTCTCCTCAATTCCTCTGTGGCCCAGCAGCTAATGAGACTACGAGATGGACAGGACAAAGTGAGCTGCAATTGCAGTGAACTTAACTTGCGAAAGAAGGGGAAATAACCTTTTCTTTACAGTCATGAGACTTTAATTTTAATGCCTTGTCTTTTTTTTTTTTCTTTTTTTTTTCCTCTCTATATTAACAAAAAGGTAGGATCAGAGGCCTTGGTAGGGCCACCACCCAGGTCATCGAGTTGTAGGAATGTCAGTAGACACAAAGGAGTCGAGCTTTGCCATAGTAATGAGCTGTTCAGTGCTTCAGATCCCAAACCAATGCGATTCAGAGGTGCAAGATTTCTAAGTGTTAACAAAAATCAAATACTAGGAAAGTGAGATAAAATAAACAACCTAATGAGATTTGCAGACTCCGAGCTCTCCCCAGGGAGTTCAGTGGTCACTCGGAGTCACAGACACTGAAATCACGCCTCCTAAACTCCCCTCCGTCTCCCACATCTCTGACCCACTGCTATGATGCTCACACAGCCACGAATAAAACGTTCTGTGTTTCTGAGAGATGAGAAGTAATAAAGAGGGATCAACAAAAGGAAATGGTAAAAACAAATTGCATTGTCTACTCGATATTAATAACTGCAGCCAGCCACATCCTTATTTAATAATCTTGAGTTATACTGTGGAGGAAATACAAATTACAGATGACAATTTCATATATACAGCACCAACTTTATTCTGCATAGCATCCTTCATAGAAACTACAGCCCAAAACGTTTTACACAATTAGAGGGATAAATAACAGCAGAGAGGGAGAGAGGAGGAGAGAGCCAGTCCTGCAGCAATGGGAAGGGGAAGTTTCCAGTTGAGAGGTGGAAGGGCACAGGCAACAAATGGGGAAAGTCGGCGGTCCGATCAGCGTCAGGGGAACCAAGAGGTGACCCACGGAGACAGCATGATCAGCCAGAGATCGCCATGGAGGGGATGGGATGTGTCCCTACATCAATTCCCCATTTCTAACACCCGGCCCCGAGCTGCTGCTTTCCCCTTCTGTCTAACTTGGGTTTTAATCCCTTTAATTGGCACATGATGGAGACCTCTGTTACAATGCTGTAGGTCTGTGGTTCAAACCCCATGGGTGGTTGCAAAGGAAACAGAAATGTCATTTTTGAGCATAGTGGAATTTGGGTTTTCTACTAAGAAAACAAAGAAATTTCACTTTGGAAAATGAGAAAAAAATGATTTGTCTTACTCGACAAATGAGAAGATTGATTCAAGAGCTCCTAAGAAATACAAAAGTTTGGGCTGCTCACACTATCTCACGTATATTAATACAGGCTTTAATTACAAAATCACACATCTTTTTTGTCCCCAGAGTCTTTGTTTTGACCTTAAGGGAATCGCTTCAGACTAGGGTAGACATCTGAGAAGGTAAATAAGGAAAGAGAGTCATTAGAATGATACAGGCAGGAGGTGCAGTGCCGCACAAGCCATCAGAAGTAAAATATAGCTAAGTACTGGTAGGCGGCTGGGATTTTTAGCTCTAGGGTCATATATAACATTAGATCACAGTTATTTGTAATGTGATAGTGTTATCTAAAGCTCCAATAAAAACCCTCTCTGCCTCACTCTTTGCATGTGATGTGAGGAGATGACCCCAGTCCAAAGAGTCTGTAGTCTCAGAGGATGACAAAATAAAACTGGGGGACAGGGCGAAGTAAAATCACGATAACGCAGAGATAATGAGAACCAGTGCTAAAAAGCTATGGTTAAAACACGCCAGCTGTGCCCTCATTCCCAAGACCCCGGATCTGAGTTTAGAGATGCTACTGCTTGTTCTGTCCAGGCCAAATATATGGATGATTCAACAGGAAGGCCAGAAACTGTCAGCAACCCAAACATCTTTGGCCAGCCCACCCCTACAGCAGGAATAATGAAGTCAGTCTTACAAACAAAAGTTGTGCGCCTGCCAGTACCGATCGCAGATTGCACATTCCTGCACCACAACCAGACAACGGAAAAAAAAAGAGCATCATGCTGTCCTGGGGTCAAGTAGTCTTTTCTCTCTTTCCCTTGTGTGCTGTAGACAGAGTGAAATTATGTTTGCTTTCTGGAAAATATTTATTTGTTTGAATCAAAAAAAAAACCCCAACCCAGACCGTTCACATTTAAGTAAAAAAAATTGCTAAGAATTAAGATCATCTCTTCAGGGGCATTTTTTTTTTTTTTTTGACTGTGAAGACTTATGTTTTTTGAGTGTGCAA
>Ga0065711_1036117_pt1 | contig 21423 bp, 10 predicted proteins | sample Hoacrofraction12_FD_59098 | JGI IMG/M metagenome (GOLD analysis project Ga0065711, IMG submission 59098) | Hoatzin crop microbial communities from Cojedes, Venezuela - Epithelial fraction 12 v2 (version 2) | ecosystem: Host-associated > Birds > Digestive system > Esophagus > Crop | place... | reverse complement strand
CCGCCTGGACAAGGTCCTGTGCAGCCTGCTGTAGGTGACCCTGCTTTGGCAGGAGGGTTGGACTAGATGACCCACAGAGGTCCCTTCCAACCCCTACTATTCTGTGATTCTGTGATTCTGTGATTTGCAAGACCCAGTGTGTGGTCACCAAGGTAAGCCCTGGGGAATATAATCTCCATCCTGAAAGCATCCTGAAACAGGCCACAGTTTAGGTATATTTCTTACATGAAAACATGAGTCCTAACAGCAGGACTTCAGGAAATTTGAGCTGCAGCTCATACGTATTCTTCCAGTTAGGGTCTTCAAATATTGATTTTGAAAAAGTGTCGCATCATAAACACTAACAGGCCACAGCAAAGGAGATATCTCTGGTCAGATGTTCAGTAGATAATGTCACTAGGAGGTAGGGATACAAGAGTTAGACTTTTCAAATTCATTCCCCATTCTGCCAGGCATCTTCACTTGAAACCTTTGCTGATATTCAGGTCTGCTCCTCGCCACAGCTAGCACAGCCGCAGCTTACCACTGTACAATATTTCTCCGTTCTCATGTCTTATCTCACTTTTGCTACACAGGAGTATTCATGATGCAGTTACAGGCACACGGTCCTCCTCCTTACTTTAGGAGGGAGAAATGCCCAGTAGATTTCCTTACCACACTCTGGTTCCACTTCCTTTACGGCATCGGCACTGACAGATTCACAGCGGTCCTCTGAAACAAAGCCAGTTCGCTTAGTGTCATCTGTTGTGGCCTTCATCTCACGCTCAGGGATTTCTTCAAGCTCCACAATACGCTGTGGAACTCCCCTAGGGAGGGAAAAAATACATCACTTCCAGGACAACAAATGATTTTCATTGCATTGCATTTCCTCACCCACCCCGTTCCCCCTTCACTGTAAGGGAAGTGACAAGAGAAATTAATCAGAGCTACTTACACACAACGTTCTCGTCCAGTGACAACGGGCACCGTTACAGGCACCGAAGGAAACATTCCCACATTCTGCCAACAAGAAAGGATTCACTGTGATTAAGCAGCAGAAACAAGACAGGTAGTCCCCAGGAGAGCAAGGCTGCAGATGACTGGCAGCAGAGTAGGGAAAGGAAACCCAAATTCTGCCACTCTTAGAGCCAGCCCTCTCCTTCACCTCCACAGGCAAATTGCATGGACGACTGCAGGAACGAAGCAACGGAGGTACTTCAGAAAACAGAAGCCTACCTGGCAGACAGAATCAAAGGACCAGAGCGAGGACGGGAAGGTGGGATGCCACCACATCACAAAGCCCCTGCCCTTTCTGGCCCAGCAACTGACTGCAGTAATTTCCAAGCAACTCCTGAAGACAGGTGCCCACGCGAGGCTGACGCTCTTGCCTAATGGAGGGACAGTGACTCAGCTACACAAATACACATCTCACAACAAAGTTGTGAGAAAACTGGACTCTAGGTAAACCAGGTCTCACAGAATGTCCATTAAACAGAAAGCCCTTGCTCTCCTTACCGAAGGAGCAGCAGCAAAAAAAAGGGAAGTATTAACGACCTGAACTGGGGGAAACCCAGCAAGATGTCCCCTGTGTAGCTAACTGGCTTGTCAGGAGCCGCTGAAGTCCAGCAGGAGATCTCAGGATTATCTGAGGTCAATTCTGACGCTCTCCACTGCTGCAGGACAAAGACAGTGTTCCAAATACCTCAGCAGGCGCCCGCACTTGCTGTGACTGAAGCAGTGTTTGTAAATAAAAGATCTGAAACTTCAGGCATTGATTCTCTCCCTTTAGACTCAGAAGGGCATCGTGGGCTTCGCTCACTTTGAGCTTCACTGGCGTTGCTGGGGGTGGTGTCAGCGAGCGGCTTGCAGTTAACAGCTCCTTGTTTCCAGCGTGCCCTGTGGGGTGAGGGTCTCCTCGTGAGGCTGCGGGGACCCACGGTCGCACTGGAGTTCAGCGTGAAGAGCCACAAGCGCCTTGGATAGCCCGGAGGCTGCTTCTTGGCATGTAATGGCCCACAAAAGACAAACAGGGAGAACCTGGTTTCTCTCTAGCTTTCCGACACTGCTGTGTGTCCCCTAACAAACTGTCAGACCCCAGTAACCCTCCATGGGCCAAAAAAAACCACTGCGAGCTCGAGGGAAGATCCAGCTGTGCTGGCTGTTAAACATCACACCCTCCTTAAGAATACTGGTATTAAGCCATGTTACGATTATACTCACGCCCGCTGTCTACTAACTGTGCGCCTTTTTGTGGGAAGCAACTGGTCATAACCCTGCGTGCAAGAGGCACTGAAAGCCCTCTCTGTCCCCTTGCAGGCGAGTTTCTCTGAAATTACCCAACTGATGATTAAACTCAACTTACACTTTTTTTCCTCAACTAAACCTTGGCTGGTCTGACCAGAAATAACAACTTTCCCTGTACGCTTCTTTCTGTAATTACGGCTAACGATTGTTTTTCATTTGGCCGACAAGCGATTTGTGGTCTCCAGCTACGCTGGTCAGGTCATGAGGCCACTACTCACTTGCCTGGCACAGATACACTGGTTCTGGTTAAATCAACTGTGCTTTGATTAAAAAAAGAGCTTGCTCTATTGCCATTGCAGCATCAGTCATTATTACTTACAATTCTTCATACCTGTACTTGTATCAAGACAAAATGACCTCTTGTCTTCTTTTTTTTCTCTTGTTATTGCTTTTCATGGTACCACCCAGGTCATCTCAACAATCTCCAGAACACTTTGATATATTTCTCTAGATAAATTTTTGTCTGTAAACATCCAAATTCCACTCTGCACTGATTCCCGAGCGCAGAAATCGGATGCTTTTCTCCAGCTGGGGAACAACCGCTCAGTGCAGGGACCACGATGTCCAGAGGGTGCAGCCAGGCCACAGGACGCTGAGGGGGAAGATGAGGGTGGTCTGGCTGAAGTGGCTGCTGGTCAGGGGGACACAGTGACTGATGCCTGGGGGGCTGAGTGAGAGCGGACCCTTGTTTCCCGACAGTGCCTCCTCAGCAAGTCTCATCTTTCCCAAGGCCACGCAATGCTGCCTTTGTGTCACGGCCCTGAAATTAACAGCTTTTCTGATTTCTTTCTGGTCTAACTCTGTTGGGAGGTCTCCCTTTTGAGGGGGAAGAGAAAGATAAACTCCACTGATGAATTTCACAGATACTACCCTAGTAAAGATAAAAGCACTGTAATCTTTTATAGCTCCTCCAGGGAGCTGTTAGGAAAGGTGACAGGCTTTGGAAAGACTTTTCTCCCCCCCATCCCCCAGTATCACAGGAAAACCAGAATGAAAAATCCTTAGAAATATTGACATTTTGTGGTGCATCCTTCAGAGCCCAGCTGACTTGGTGGTTAAAGATTAGAATCCTGATGTGATCAGCAAGTCTTAAATTCACTCACAAACTACCCTTTTCTAACAAACTCTGCCTAGGAAGTGAAAAAAAAAAAGCCAACTTTCTCTCGGGGAAGCTTTGGGAAACACTTTGTATTTTCAGTGTTAGACGTAGAGCTTGGGAATCGAACATCCCATCTGCTGCACGTGTGGTTTGCCTCAGCAATAGGAGAACAGAACATTGGTTTTGTTTCTGTGCTGCAGAAAGAGACCACGGGAAGACACTACCATAGAAATGGAGAATGATGACACCAGAAAGGAGATGACTGCTGCCAGCAGCCCTAAAAGAATAGTTACCGACTTGACCAGCATATGGACTCTTCAGGAGGAAACTGGTAATCAGGCACGTGCAAGTGAACAAGGATTTTGCTTCACAAGATTGTTATGCCACCAGCTAAATATGATTGCTTAGACTGCTGGGGCAGGGGGAGTTAAAAAGGTGGCCAGTGAGTGAGCTAAGTGGGCTTTTAAAATGTTTGTTCAATGTCAAGGGCCAAACTTCTGTGATTCTGTGACTGCCATAGGTGACCCTGCTTTGGCAGAGGGGTTGGACTAGACAACCCACAGAGGTCCCTTCCAACCCCTACCATTCTGTGATTCTGTGAAACTTTGAACAGGCAGCTATTTGCAGCACGAGCCACGCTGGAGGACTGTTTCAATAACTTTCGTGTAACCCTATTAGCAGACAGACCTTTTATACGTTCTAAGTAGGCTGCAACATTAACTTGCATTATAGCTAACAGCACCATAAAATCAAAGCTTGAAAAACAAAGTCATTCTGTAATAGCTTTACGAGGAAAACTTAATAATGCGACAGGCTTGATAATCATGTGGGTTTTATTTGCTGCCTTTGCTTTTCATTTTTATTTGGATCTGTACCATTTACATGAAAGCAGCCGTAAGAATTTGGTGAAACATTATTCTTACTTCTGGTAAGAGTTGCTTCAGGAAAAAGGTGAAAGGTTTGCAATGAATTCTTCCTAGGTCTGTTCCCTCTTAGCTCTTTCGATGGCCTTAAGAGTCATACTAGATCACATAATCCAGTATTATTCAGTTAGTCCAGATGTTGGGGATCTCATGTTCTGAGTATTTTGTGGAATTTGTTTTGTTTTTCTGGTAGCAAGAATTGGGGAAGCTCTACAACTAAAACTGCTACACTAACAGAGCTCTGCAATAATAAACAACTTTTTAAAAAAACTACAAATCTTAGTCTTTAAAAAGGATGTAGTGATGCTTTACCTGTGCTCCAGAAAAACTTTTGCAGTAGACTGGTAACTCCGAGTTGCTAACTCCTTATCTGACTGTCACAGTTTAATATCGAAATCCTTTTTCCTTGTGCCAGAAGATGTCCAGCTTCAACAGGATGGTTTAAAGGAAGTGAACTAGGAGGACATGTGCTCCCCACCACAAGCCAGATGAGGTTATAGCAGAGGTTTGTACATGTGAACACTCTCAAAACCCCTGAAGTAATCCTTTATCTTCAGAATACACACTATTACGAACAACTAATCCAGATCCTGAGAGATTCCTCTGAACACGTACACAACATACTGCACAGAGTGAGCACAGACAATGATCTGTGATCACCAAATTACAATTGTCTCCTATTAATTACGTAGGCCTAGGGAGAGCTGCTACTTACAAGGAAGCTTCTCAACAGGGAAGGCATTTTCTTTTCCAAGTCCAAGAGGCATCCAAACCAGAAGAGAGAGAAAGCTTCAGTTATGCACTGTCAAGATGTCTGTTCTCTGGAAAGCAGCAGCTCTGGTACAAGCAGAAGCACTAACCCGCTGGATTGCAAAGGTCCCAAAACCTGCCTTGCTTTCAGAAATATTCCTGAAAGGTAGCAATTTGCAACAGGGAAGCACCTGATACAAGTCCAACAGAGGGATTCCTCTCGGATCAAATGCTGGGCTCCTGCTGGCCTCAAGCAAAGTCCAACACATGGGCAGTGCCATTTCAAATACTTCAGAATTGCCACTGCAGGTGCTGCACACTTCCCACTTGTGATGTGCCAGCTTAAAAAGTGTGGAAGTTCTTAACAGCATTCACTGTCCATAGAGAGTAGGATACAGACAAATCCCACACCGTTCCAGAAAGCACCTTCTCCTTGTACTGTCCCCCTCCTCCATGGCAGTGCTGTCATAGAATGGCAGACCAGGATAAGAAATCAGAAAAAAAATATTCACACTCACTATTTCAAAGCCGTAAAGATACTTTGCAAGAACATGGAGATCAGAATTTACTGTTCTGCAAGGATTTTGCTCTGTCCTGTTGGTATCTCAGTATTTAAAAGAAAACACAAAACATCTGGTTCTGGTCAGTAAAGTGTCCATTTAATAAACTCCTTAGCCACACTTCCCACCCCTTCCTCCCACCCTAAAATTTCAATTCACACTTAAGCAGCAGATGACAATTTGAAGGTGTATAGCCAAAGTTTTTAAATCTGCACTCTTAATACTAAGAGTATCAGGGGCTAGTATTTGACAAAATTACCTAGAACTAGGATGTGCCCATGCAAAAAAGCAGATTTTTATATACAGTCCCTATTTTTTTCTTATAAATTTAAATATTTTACAAAAATGTATTTTCAAAATGTATAAAGTTTAGTGAATACCCCAAATGTATCTTAAAATAAAATGTTATCTGATTTCAAAGGTTATTCCAACAATGAAGTCTAAATTGCACCAGATAAAAGGCACTTGTGCTGTGTGATGTCTTGAGCAAACGTATGTTAATTTATAATACAGTAATACAGTGTCTTCTTGAATTCATGCAGTTGTCTCCGAGCATCAAGCATCATTAAAGCAGCCAAAAGAGAATGTGAGTAAACTTGATTCCACAGTTGTATAAACATTTTCTATTGCCAAGTCGAACATACAGCATTGTGCTCCAGCTCTGACTCTAGAATCGAACGCTACACAAAAATTGCTGTCATTCACATAGGAATTCAAACTACATTTCATTCTCTCATAAGTTACAAGAAGTATGCCATTGAATTATGAAACTAAAACACCAGCAAACAGCTCAGTGTTCAAATACTTTGTGCCAATGAAAGTCTGTATTTAAAAATAAGCTAGGGGCTAGTTATTCAAGGAGCAGTGCATCACATTCTCAATTCCCACTTCACTGTTGAGATAAAAGCGCAGTCCTATTTGCCTTCATCTTCTCCAGCCTTTTCATCAAGTGGCTATTGGTCATCTCCATCTCTTCTATCTTATCCAGTGCTGTTCTTAACTACAAAATGAAAGCAAAAGTTATGATCGCTTAAAGTTTACTTGGACTTTCTGCTATTCTCAAGCTTTGACAGAGGAAATTAAATCAGGAATACGAGTATTATATGCTTTGTAAGAGTGCCACATAAGGTAAGACATAACACTGTCATTAGTGCGGTGAGGTGCAATTTAACTTAAAAAAATTGGGAAGCAATTGAAACATTACATGTAGTCATTCCAAAAGAACCAGGTGCAACTTCCTACGGCATGCTTTGAAAGGTAAAGTCCTCTCCACCATTGTTACTTGCTGATGGACATATATACTCCTGTTGGTAGCAGGCATCATGCTAGTCATGCAGCAGCTCTTAGGCAAGGATCATCAACAGCTCAGTTAAATACAGCTTCTTCCCAGCTCCTTGAAACGTGCATGCTGGAAACTTCGCAGGCTGGCACTTGACATAGGAAGCATTTGAATCCCCAGTAATTTTTATGGAAGTATTAGTTTAAAATAGTACAAGTTATCACATTTAGAAGAAAACACAACTTGTGATCCTTCCTTTCAAGGAAGTACTTCACTGAATTGTAATTAGTATTGCTTTTATGGGCTACAGTTTTATCTTCTGAATGCAACACTGATAGACTCGGAGGCCTCCTCCAAAAACATTTAAAAGCCGTGACCAAAGATTACAGAAAAACAGAGCTTGGAGGCAAAAGACAGCAGTTCAAGGCTGAAAGAGGCATAAAGCTGAAAAGGAAATCAAGTCAATTACCTCTCGCTGAAGCTTCCTCTTTTCAGCTTTGAGTTCATCTTCTACTTTTTCTGCATTTTCTGCTGCATTTTTATATCTTGCAACCTGCCCCTCAAGTCGTATAATCTGCAAAGCCAAACAAGACAAAAGGAATGAGATTACTCAGGTGTTCCACCCTGAGCTCACCTGCCTCTCTCTTTCTGAGAAGCGACCATAACACAAGGCATCCCATGAATTATCCATAGTATCTCCCTCTGGAAAGAGGGGGTTTAACTGTGTTAACAACAGCCATAATTGCAAAGGATATTTAAAAGAAAAACAGTAAAATAAATTGCAGGCAGAAACTCAGAAGACCCTTCACTGCCTGTCCCTCCCTGACGAGGGTCATGTGAACCAGTAGAGAATGGAATATAGCATAGGACACATCTGAGAAGATACAGAAGACTGAGGAACTAAGCAGAGAGAATTTAAAAAAAAAAAAAAAATCAAGAATTGGGGAACATTAAAAACAAAAGCTGAAAAGTTGAAAGCAGACACCAGGTTGCAATCTGCAGGTGTTAAAGCCCGCTTGGCTGGACTGTTACATTTATAGCGCCCTGCTACCCCTAAATCCACAGGACGGCCTAGTAGTCTGTTGCTGTGCAAGAGAGACCAACTATGCATCTGATTCAAATAATAATCCTTTATGTGACTTTTAGGTAATCTACAGAGATGTGGAACTATAACATCATGTTACTCACAATAACAAAACGCAAGTACATCAGTGTGAGGTGTACATATATATATGTATAGCCATAAAAACAAACTCTTGAATTTCAGAGAGTAAATTATGTACCTTCCGCAGTCTATACAACTTTCTTACAAGTAATTAAGCTAGTTAAACTGATTTTCTCGAACGAGTAGCTTCAGTTCGTCTTTATATTCTGTCGTACATTCACATCTTAGTAAATTAACTCCAGATTATTTTTTTTTATGCTTAGAATATGCACAGGTATTGAATTGCAGGAAATATGAACACACAAATGTAGTGCCATCCTGTGCAAACTAAAGAACAAACAGTAAATCAAATCATGAAGCACGTATTCATATTTTTTGTTGCAAAACTATTGCAAAAGTGTACAGAGTAAGTGTAATAACAATAAATATGAAGACAGACACACTTACATTTTGTTCCAAGGTAGTTATATCTTGTTCAGCTTTTGAAAGCTTAAATTTATATTCACTAATTTGTCTGTTGGCATCTCCTAGACAAAAAGTGACATGAATGTATTACTCAAAGCAACTCTCTAAATGGGAAGTTTCCCTTTTAATTAAAATTCATTAAAAAGACCATTTTATTGAGAAGCTCGTATACAGGATCATAAAGCAGTAAATGTTCTTTCAGAAATATTTTTTGAGAGTATGAAAAGCAAATAATCTTCCTGTTATTTAGAGAACATAACTGTCTCTGTAAGGGTGTGCTTTAAATCTCAGATGTATAAATGAGGTATCTTTCAAAATGCACATATTTAGATCAGCAAACTCATCTCAAAAAAGAGAATCAACACTAACAAACACACACTACAAAATGGGTCAAATCACAATAGACATAATACCAGCAGCATTTAGCGTAGATATCTGTAATAACATTTGAATGATAAGGACCACAAGGCTTGAACCTGCCTGACAAACTGCAAAGAGCTTTGCAAATTATTTTGGTTATATTTTAGCCCTGATATTGCCAGTGCTCTGTTCATGTTCATTGCCACAAGCATATTAAATGACAATCTGTCAAACAAAGTTTTCAGCTGAAGAAATAGCTTGCTTGAAGTTGAAAGTAACTTAGTTTTTCTATGAAGCAACAATGAGTATTGTCTTCAACTTTCATATTTCATGTTCTGCTTCAGAGAATAATAGCCTTTTCGGTTAAGGTTCCGTATCAAAGATTCAACAAAATAATAGAAGGCAGAATATATTAACAAAATATCTCAGATGAAATTTTATAATCTAAAATTTGAAATTGTTCAAGTAGTGGCACCCATTCTAGGCAAGGTCATCAACTGAAAAATAGCTTCCCAGAATGTTGTTGTTCAACAGAGAGGCAGATTTATAAGCTATTCTGCAGAGAGAAATTTCCTGCAAGGAGATACACCAACAAGAACTTCACTGCTCAACAATATACTCATTCACAATACTATTACCGCACAGCTACATAGGAAAAGAATGCCTTTGAACAGTAGCCATATACCTACTCTGCATTTCAATTAGCTGCAAGTCAGAGCCATTCTCTAAGCCTATGATATCTGGATTCATGCCATCACTTTTAGAGTATTTCTGTCGTTGTTCTTCCAACTGCATCTTCAGTTTTCTAACCTGAAACAGAAGTGTTTCTTTCATGAAAAAGAGACTCCCAGAGGTTCAGTATCCGCGTATCTAAATGTTCAGTGGGAAAAACGCAAAGCAGTCCTGAGATGGTTCTGTAAGTGGGAGTCAGAGCCCTGAGCGGGAGGCTGGGAAGCCTCAGGCTTGTGGCTGCAGTCCCCCAGCCCCACAGCTGGACGAGTGCAACACACAGCCCAGACCGACCAGTCTGGTCATGGCTGCAGGGATATCTGAGCAATGCAGGGGCACCCAGTAACTAAACAGAGCTGCCTTTCCAGAAGAGGCAGTAGCGTTAAACTCTGTTCAGGTATTATGTCTACAGTATGTCTTCTACACTCTAGAACACTTATGAAGATAATCAACAATATCCTGGTGAGTTTACAGAAAGAATAATCCATGGCTTTTTCGGGTGCTCTCTTCTACTCCACCTGGAAGCAATGGCCCTAGGCATGTCTGTAGAGCACATTAGTATTAAGTGGTTCCATTTCATGCTACAGCAACTGTCTCAGGATTTTTCCAGTAGTCAGGGAACAGATTCCTCAGCTATGTCCTCTGTGTCTGGAGTTTATGAAAGAAGTTGGAGCTACTCTCTTGACTCTCATCAAAATATTGCCCTACAGATTAGCAATATGGGAGTTAATACTTGCAAAACTCCAATTCATGATTTAAATCACATATTTTAACAGTGATTTTTACAATTATATGGTGACAAATATGCATATACATCTTTATAGACTTCTAAAGACTTATACTTAATATCCTTGATTCAATACTAGCATTTATTGGCATTCTAAACCAAGTCTAGTAAAATTAAGGTGCACAGCCAGCAAAACCAAATATTGACAACAGCACTTTAGATTTGCAATGTGTCCATCTAGAAGCAGAAATACTATGGTATACTTAACAATTATTCAATAGCTATATGCTTTCTTGAGTCCTCTCTTCTCAATACTGAACTGTCTGAAAATAGAACTACTTTGCTAATAATAATTTTCTATCTGAGTAACTGAAATGATCAAAAGAAATAGCACCACTTAGCAATTTGGAAGAAAATGCTACTTGAGCTTACGAGAATGTAATTTTGCTGACTTATTTATGCATAAGAGAAAATAAAAGGAAGAATAACTTTAAGTACGTGCTGTAATAGTGGAGTCAGCAGCAAGTTAGATTATAGCTAATCAGTTAGTGAAATGAGAGTTCTTTACCAACGAAGATCAAAGTTACATGGATAAGGACACTAGTGAGAGGAGCTGCTAATTCCTGATAGCCAGCCAGGTAAAAAGTTCAGTATTTTATTTTGCTTTAGTGCTTAAGTATTTGATTAAGCACCTTTGTTGCATTTATTGCTAGTATACTGATAGTCTGCAAAAGGATACACAAAGGTCTACTTCTGAAAAGAATAGTTTATTTTACCTGGGACAATAATTCCTCCTTTTCTCCAGCCAGTTTTCGTAGCCGGACATCTGAAAACCAGAGAACCCAATTAAAAACCAGAGAAATCTGTAACTAAGAACGTGTTTTTCATAAGTTTTTGTTCATTTTCTAATAAAATGCTCTTCAAACTTTAAGCTAACAACACTGGGAGCGTAAAACTTTGATATCTCACTAATAACTTCATACCAGGCTTCAGTTAATAACACAAAAAAAGGGAAAATACTTCATTCACATTGTTTATAACAATTTTAAAAGCAAGACCTTCAAGTTCAGTAATTCTTCAAAGTCAATTAAAAACTGAGGATTTTTTTTTAGTAATAAAACACATTTTTGTCCCAATATCTAGAATAGCTATTTCCAACAAAATTTTCTTCTGATTGTATATTCTTTTCCCTGTCTTATTCTTAAAGATTGCTGTCTCTTAAGAGAAGGTGCTAAGATTCCCCATAAGTTTTGATGTTTTGAAAATTTGTAGAAGATGTTCTCAAACCACAAAAAAAACATACTTGGGAAAGAACCCACAGCAATATTGCAGTATCTCTAATCAGTCAGAAGATCAGTAATTGTGACAAACAGTCTGTCAAGCAACATCCTGCTAAGATTAGAGCAGCTCCCTTGGACATTGTAACTTTGACAGTAACAAAGCATAAAGATATCTGTATTTCACTATGATGGAGCCACCACAGAAACATGTATCAAGTCTGATATCTGTCAAAACAAAAACACATAACTATTCCTATGTGTCATGTATAAATATAATGCAAGTGTATAGAGATGTTTCTTTGCACGTTAACTAACAGGGTTTTACAGTGGATTGACTATGCATACAATAACTTGTTCAACCTAAGCATAAACGCAAGTTAAAATAAAGGCCCCTAAAACCTGTATCGTTCTGTTGTGTCATTTTTTGAATGTTTTTAAAAACTTACTTTTTTTTCTAATTAACATGATGAAAGACTGCACTTGCTTTACAGTCATAGAGGCAGAAGTATTTCAAGGAAGGGGAAAGAATAATACAATGCATTGTTTTCTACAACGAAAGTTCTTTCCTTGATTATACATACTTTTAAAGAATTTTTTTTCATGAAACACAACGGAAAACATGCTAATACAAAAGACTACATTTTTAGGAAAGATATTTTCTGACAGTAATAAAAGAGAAACTGGATTGAGAGATCTGATCAGTTACAATCATCCAAGCACATACTGTTTTGTTTTGTTTACTCAAAAGATACATCTATCTTTTTATTCGGCATTAAAAAAAAAAGAAATCACAATCTTGAAAGGTGTGTAAGCATGTATTCCAGAAGCATCACAGGTATATTTTGTGGCTGTAAATCACAACCCACTGTGAACAGGAAGGAAACAAAGACTTCAAACACTCTATAAAGTAGGTTAGGATCTTTTTACCTAATGGTCCTTCCCCTGCAGATTCCAATACTTGAGCAGCTTCCTGTGATACAACTGTTATTGCACCAACCACTGATTCATGGTTTACATCGCCATTTGGTGTGCCATCTGGAATTATAACTAATCCATGTTTCTAAAAATACAAAAGAAAAAGCCTACTTATATGAGAGAAGTACTAAAATATAATTGGACAGAGAAGATTTTAAAAAGCTTTTCAAGTTGATCAAAACAGTTACAGTGAAACGCACCATTAATCCTACCCTAAGGTCAGCTTTTGAGAGTGCACAAGAATAGTAACGATTCTTCCTCTTTTTTATTGACCTTGATTTCATGCCCCATTCCTGGATTTCTATTACTGCAAAGTAACTACTACCAACGTACCTCTCCTCTCTTCATTGTTTCCTTCAGGTCAGCCAACTCCTCTCTGAGCTCATCTCGCTCATTCTTAATGCAGTCAAAGTAATCTTTCTGTCTTTCTAGGGCCTGGGTTCAGGCAGATAGCAAGAAAAAGAATGGCACAGAGAAAAAGCGTATGACAGATAGCAGACAGATTTTCTACAAGTAAATACAAAGAGCTCAATAAAAGTAAAGAAACTAAAAGGGATGTTTAAAATATACATAAACATACATCTCTGATAACTACCTTATACAAGTCACATATCTAGCCTCATTGCTGCATGCTTGTCATGACATTTTTTTCCCAGGTGAGTCCTTGTATATTCTATAATAGATTTTTATTTAGTGGACTATTTTTGCTAGATTTTGATAACTAAACTGAATACCAAAAGAGTAAGTGATTCTTCTTAACACAGGCACTATGTGGCCAGAAATAAAATTTGCTGAAATTCAATTGACAAAGATTCTAAAACATTACATTCAGTGAACTAGTTTCTCTACCTTTTATAAGGTAGAGCAGTAAAAATCTTACCTCATAAAAGACCTTGGATATATAAGCCTGAACTCCACTTGCAAAAACTAGTTTATTTACTGCTTGCTTAAGTATTACAACCATACTTTACTAAAACCAAAGCAATTGGTTTTAGAGGAAAAAACCCCAGGAAACACTAGGAGTACTATTATAGCACAAGAAAGGATTGCAGCTAAAAAAGCACAATATGGACGCAGATGGGTTTGCCTACCTATGCTGGAGCTGTGTTACCTGGCAATTAGTCAGATACTTTCACTTGACTGGGCAGCATCCCAGTATTCCATTCAAATTCAAAACTGCATGCATTACAAACAATCCTGACCATACAGCAACTGCAAAAGCGTACACACACATTTTGCCAGGAAAATTATCCAGCTAAACCTTGCATCATGCATGAATGTTTAGGAATGGACTGATAGGAAGAAAGAAATGAAGGTGTATACCTTTGCACTATAATTGTTCCAGGTAACAATTGCAGTATGGTGAATTTTAGTAATTATCTAGAATCTGCATAGTAGAGCAACGTAATACTGCATTACTCTTAATTTCAACAGAAAAATTTAACTGCTGTTGCACTTGACCTATTAGTATGTAAGCGTAACATTTAAAACACAGGTAAGTCAACATGTGTGAAAGCATTAGCTGTCACATCATAATTTAAGAAGTCATAGAATGCCCTTTTATTTCCTAACATATACTAGATCTCTATAACTACATGATAAACAGTGTGAAGAACCTTAATCACTACATCATTTTCTGTTACATTTAAAGATAACATACACCTTTTCTGTTTTTGAAGTACAGCAGCAGAGACAGAGAGGGAAGTAAGCTCACCCACTTGAGAGAATGGACACAAACGCCCAGAATCCCACTGCAGACACAGATCCTCTGTGTGCTTGGCAGTGCCCTGTGATGCTGCTGACCTTCCCTAAACATCCTTTCTATCCTCACCTCTTAGGTGCAAGTGTTGGAAATCAGAAAATTTTCATGGGGAAGGAAGTGAAACCAATATAACTACCATCACCACCATGAAGAGATTAGTAATCATTATTCAGTGTTGAAGAACTTTAGTAAAACTGCTAGCGTTCATACGCTTAGGGGTTACAATACATTACATGGATTTTGTACTAAATCTAGTCCTGCAGCTCTTCTATCATGGGGCAATAGGGAGGGGAGGGAACAAAAATCAGGACAACTAAGCTCTGCAGGCATGTTTTAACACACCAGTACGATTAAAATCCGATCACTTGGCAGAAAGCACATTTGGCTGTGGTCCTACTTTCTAAATATTCCAAAAACCTTAACGAAATCTATACTAAACTCCGACACACCATTGTTAATTTCAAATTGGCAATGCATGTACAATTTGGAGCCACAGAACAGTAAAATAGCTGTATATTTCAAGAATGTAACCTGGAAGTTATAGTTCAGTGTCCTCAAATTCATCTAATTGAAAACCAAATATAACTGCAAATTTCAATCACTTCGTAGAAACAGGACAACAGGCAGGTGTAAAAGACTCATGCTATCTCTGTTCTGCTTGCCTCGCTTTCTTCCTCTGAGGCAGCATCAGTCTTGCATAGGTTGTAAAACCAGGTTACAATTGTAGTTACAAACTACTCCTTTCTGAAGCTGGACTAGAATAAAAATTCGAAAAGGTACTCAGTATTGGGGACAGATTCAAAAACTCTGAGCTAATAGAAGTATATAAATGTTTTTAGATAACAGAAGTAAGAAATAAAAGACAACAGCATTTTTACATTTTTAAAAATTAAGATATTTCAATTCTAAGATGGTAAAAAAACCTAGAAAAAAATCCAGTTATGGTGTTTAGAAGAACACAGAAACTGGCAGGGAAAATTCAGCTAAAGGAGCAAATATCTTTCTCGTCAGTCTGGCTGGTAGCTTTTTTTTTTTTTTGAACATTAGATAAATGATATGCTTTGTACTAACTCTGGCAATGTATTTGACAGAAAAAAGTGCTTGCACAAAAAATTGCACAAATTGAGAGAGTTCAGTGCACAAATGTGAAGAGTAAGTATGGGAACAATATGATTAAAGATAAAAAAACGTTTAGAAGATTGCTCAGAAAACACTGAAAAACATTGAAGTATTATTTTATGATGGAAGAGACGATTGCAATATGGATTGAAGGACTGAAACATGAAATAAATATGGACTGAATAAAGACAGTATAAAAGGGCTTTTTTTAACCAGGCACCACTAATTAAAAGAGAACTTGTCAAAAGTGATGTGAACTCCAGCAAATACAGCATTTTTCAAAGAAATCTGCATATGTCAATCTGGTGTAGAAGTCATTTAGTTAGAAATGACCCCAGAGTTACTAACAGGCAGACGATTCCTTTCTAAAGGCTTTCCAGCTAAGTCCCTCTCACCACCAGGCAATCTACTCGCAGCCCGCAACGGCCACAGGTTCAGAGCCATGTAGTGATCACCCAGGATCAGGCTGACTCTGACAGTTTCACCGCTTCTGTATTGCCCAGAAGCAAAGCGGACAAACTCTGTCTGAGCTACACTAGCTGCGTAGTGCGTATCAACTCAGTTCTTCCTCTACCATCGTTCTTTCTATGCAGGAGCCCTGCAAATGCTCCTCAAAAAGCCCCAGACAACCACTGTTTCGATTCCAACTCTCAATTCCAATAGTCAGTAACTGGGGTATTTTGTTTGCTGTATCATAAAATCTTCTTGGTTCGGTGTCGCACCCAAGCTAGCCAGCTCTAGAAGGGTCAGAAGTGCAACACAGGAATGTGCAAGTGTGGCTGCAGAAAGTTAATTCAAGACCGTATTTTTTAGCACTAGCTATGCCAAATGCAAGCACAATCTACAAATCTTCACTGAGTCTTCTCTACATTTTGACCCTTAGATCTTGCACCTCCCTAGGCTTTCCATTGTTTAGGGTATTTTGTGTCTCATCCAGGCAGTGGAAAGCAGATCATTTTTAAATCCATCACAAGTGTTATGCAAATTAAGATGACAATAGAGGCAGGAGCCAAATCGCAAGCAAGGTTTAAACTGTTCAAGGCTTTGAAAGTTGTATTTGCCTCTAAGGAGATTAAAAGCTTTAAAATTAATTTCAAATCTGTATAAAAAGATATTGGTATGTCACTATGGATCAATATACAGACCCAGACAATTTTTACATTTGCTAAGAATAAGGAAATGATGACTTTTTCAAGCCCTGATTACAGGTAAAAATATTTTGTACAAATTATAAAGTTGTATGCATAACAGTGTATAATGTTATAGATTTAATTAGTATTGTTCATCAATACACAAACATAAAGTGAAGCTCATTTTCTAAATAAGAGAAAGACTAAAATGTTTTAAATATGTCAGTTGGGAACGGCCTTCATTTCTTTGGAGTACACAGCATTCCTTGGGGGGTGGGGGGCACCCATCTACTTCTAAAAAGAAAGAATACTTTCCCCCCATATTTGTTTCATACCCCTATTTTTTTATCTTTCCAATTAATTGTCTCCTGGAGATCAAACACCTCTTTGGTTATGGAGTCTATATTCTGCTGCATGCGTTGATTCTCCTGTAGTAAATAGGATGAGGGAGGAATAAAAGAGGAAAGAGAAGTAAGAAAATAACATTCAAAAAGATAAAGGAAATTAAATAGTAAAAGTTAACCAAAGACTTGATGAGTATGAAATTAAAGAAAAAGGGTGCTACCAAGCATAACATAGTATTTCCCTTACGAATTCATGCAAGAGAACGGTAATTAGTTTTATTCAATCATTTCATGTTGATGGGAGAATTTAGCGCAACTAGAGCTGTTTTTCTTTAGTAACAGTTCCCATTGCAGACTGGGGATAATGTCCTTTCTTTAGGAAAATAATTACACTGTGCTAATTTACAAATACCTTCAAGTCCTATTTGGAAGTGAACACTTATGTAAAATATTAATAAAACCACTTGTTAACATCACAGAAAACTTTAGAGAAAGTGTAACGAAGGAAGTGTGAATCAAGGATGCAGGAAGCGAAACATGGCTGCAGACTTCTTTCTGATACTGTATTAATACATATCAAGTGTGGTCCTATTTATCTAACACTGCATTTTGCTGTTTGCCCTGCAAACAGAACTAAAATTCTTTGCTATGCTCATATAATTATGTATGAGGATGACATAAGAATTTTTAGGGCTAGAGATAATTTTTTGCGTTCCTAATGAGCGAACTTGATGTTACATCTGGGAATGGAAGACAATGTCTTTCTGTAAAAAGCTAAATGGCTTCAGATAGATTATCTGTCAGTGTTAATAGATGGAGAAGTTACTCAAATAAATGTTAAGTTTGGAGCAAATTGTCTTTATCTTTGAAGGGACTGCATGCCTTTAGTGAACATTCAACACACATATGCTACGTGCTACCAAAGCAAACACTCCAGACAAATCTACTGTATATTTTTGATTCACATACTTTAATAAAACAACCACCACCAAAGGAGAAAATATAAAGTGTTTTTTTTTCCTTCACAGTGAAGTCAAAAAGAATCCAGAGTAAGTGACAGAACTACCACCAGAATTTGCCAAGTTTTTGCCTGTCAGCCTTAATCTGCAAAATACTGGTTCTTGGGCTAATCTTACACCTTTTCTTCTGCTAGTAAGTCGTATCAACTCCAGTTTAAGAAGCACATTATTTTCTCAGTAACTACAGCAGAACCAGGACTTTTCAGAAGTCTTTTGGAGTTACTGTACTACTGCCTGGAGAGCACAAGAACTTAATGCGGAAAGAAATTGATAAACCAAATGCAATATTATATAGCTTTTGAAAATCGGGTAGTGGAAACTGTGGCCTATACACTTAAAATCGTCATTTTTTTACTGAAACCAAAAGGCAGTGGGAAAATGACGTACTAATCGAACTACAATTTACGGTGCTAGAATCAAAATCAATGGGAAATGGACACCTGCATATTGTTGACAATATATATCTTTGTGGACCATTTTAAAATTAAGACTGGTAATAGCTCTGGGATTTTAGGGCACATTTCTTCTGGAAACAAATCAAAGGGAGGACAGGGGAAAAGAAAATAAGACACCACACACTCAGCAACATGGCTATGACCCAGTAACATAATGACCAGTGTTGCTATATTTATGCTCGACTGGTAAGCAAACAAACATTGGCTACCACAAACTTCAGTGGTTGATGCTCACAAAAATCTGAAATAACTGAAAAGGAACCTTTTGGGAAAGGCAAAGAATAATATTTGGTATTATCCATGCATCAGAACTTCTGGCTATGCAAACATTAGTTCTGCCCCCACAAGAAAGGACAGATACAAGGAACATTCATGAGAGAATCACGATTTGGGATTTCACACATTTGAAAACTCTGCGAGACATTTTCATCTTTATGAACTGAGAGATTGATAGCTTAAATTGCACCCACTAAAACAAGATAAATTCTTTCTTAAACATGTGAGAGAGTATTTAAAATCATTCTGTGTATGATTGCTGTTCCCATTCAAATCTTACACCATATCTACTTGCACAAGTTCTGTCATACTCTATTCTCATATTAACATACCTCTATCAATTCATCTCTCTGTCGAAGGCCCTCTTTAAGTTCATCCAGCTTATGCTGCAGAACACTGCACGTGTGTTTCTGCCTTTCCAATTCCTATATTAAATAAATTAATGATTTATTTATTTTGAGGCTGACACTCATTTTCAATATACAGTTTAAAAAAGTTAGTAATATGGCTTAACATAACATTACCTAAGAAATTATTGCAACAACTTTAGAAATTCTACCTACCAAGTGGCCAAAAAAATCACAGAATCAGTGTTTTAGGTAAGTTCTCCAGATACTTACTATGCAGAAGATTTTACTGAGTAAAATTCAGAGTGGAGAGAAAAGATGCCATAAAGGTTTAAGCACAATATTAACGAGAAAGCTCAGATATTAAATTTATCTAAATATTGCTGGGAAAAGCAGCCACACAGATCTTCACTTTCCAAGAAAGTGGGACTGAACATGTCCGATTCAAATGCATACTTTCTCATTACTGTGTTGCATTAATTAAATGGAATTAATTTGCATTTAATTGGGGTGGTGTGCTTGGGGTTGGGATGTGTTTTGGGATTTGTTTGGTTGGGGGAGGAGTGGTTTGGTTTTTGGGCAAGTGATTGGTTTTTTTAAAAAGAAAACCAAAAGACAATACTCAAAACATCTTTGGCCACAGACTTTTCCACTAATCCGCGAGTTTTCAACTGTTCTTACTAAGCAGTCTTAGTAAGACTAAGTTCTTACTAAGCTTCTATGGTTTATCCATATTACCTACAAAAAAAAATTGTTAAAGATCAGTACCTTTGACTTCTCTTCATTCTCCCTGTAGAACTCTGCTATCTGTTCTTCTTTCTCCTCAATGACATCCTTTAGGGTATCCACTTGGTAAATCAAGTTGTTTTTCTCATTGTCTAGCTGAGCATTGGAAACCATAGCTTTCTTGTACTTCTCTTCAACTTCAGCTAGTGAATCCTATAGATAGTAGAAAGGCTTACATTCGTCTCATTTTTTGATGTATTATTACAATGTTAAAATACCACCATCATGCTGAAGAGTGCTACCTGTTATACAGTAAAATTCAGCAATCATTTTTGTTTCTGAATTACTAGTGTCTTCTTTTTAGAAATACCAAGTCATAGTTCAATTTCCATTATTCAGGTTAAGTCATACAGAGCAATGAAAAGTTATCATTATAAAAGTATGAAAATGATAATATTCCACCTGCATTTTCTGCTCTGCTACCTTCACAACTTAAAATGATAATATTCCACCTGCATTTTCTGCTCTGCTACCTTCACAACTTAACTCACAGCGATAAAGTAGTAGTATCACAGTTTTATTGTATTTTTAGTGTTTCGGAACGAGGCAACAAATCTGACAGAAAGGAGAACTCATGCAATTAAGTGACAAAAAAAAATCATCACAAATATGTCCAAGAGTAGCTTTAACTTAATGCTCGTTATTTAAATAGTGCTGTATATCTCACATTCAAAGTTTTAAGGTAGTCACACTTCTTAAGTAATAATGATTCTCTGTTTAAGCAGACATATTGTCTATTTCTCAGTAAGATTTCAAAAAACACATGTAAAGATTCACATACTTCACTCTCTACCTAAAGCTGCACATACACCTTGCTATATACGATCTTATGCAATTCTTTCACACTTACCAAAATGATTTTATCCTATTTTTTCTCAGTACTGTAAGAAATTCAACTATTCAAATACCAGAATTATCACTTATAAACATGCAATGATTTCAATATGCATGCTTTTAAAAAAAAAAAAAAATTGAGTTTCAGAGAGTCCTAATTTCAGAATTGAAAAATAACTATTAACCCATTCCCTTTCCAAAGTAGATCTGCGCCCTACTACAAATCCCCTAGTATTTAACGTAATCTCTTCTTTGAAGACATAGGTAGCATAACCTCCATGTTTATGACAGTAGAAGTACTAGCACAGGAAGGGCATCAGGCTTGGGTTTTCCAGAAAAGAGAACAGTAGGACTAAGGACTGAGATGTTAGAGGAGAGAGTGGTAACAATCTAAGTTTCCTAACAAAACCTAAAAAAACGAACCCCCAAACCCTATTTCATGTTATAAATCTCCATTTTGAGAAGGCTGTCCTTAAAGCACATCTCCATCCCTTATTGGATGCAGGGGGAAACATTACCACCCAGGATGAGAAGACGACTGAGGTACCTGATGCCTTCTTCACCTCAGTCTTTAATAGTAAGACCAGGTATTCCCAGGGTATTCAGCCTCCTGAGCTGGAAGACAGCGATGGAGAGCAGAATAAACCTCCCATAATCCAGGAGGAAGCAGTTGACAACCTGCTGCACCACCTGGACACTCACAAGTCCATGCGGCCGGATGGGATCTACCCAAGAGTACTGAGAGAATTGGCAGAG
>Ga0065711_1036113_pt1 | contig 21423 bp, 19 predicted proteins | sample Hoacrofraction12_FD_59098 | JGI IMG/M metagenome (GOLD analysis project Ga0065711, IMG submission 59098) | Hoatzin crop microbial communities from Cojedes, Venezuela - Epithelial fraction 12 v2 (version 2) | ecosystem: Host-associated > Birds > Digestive system > Esophagus > Crop | place... | reverse complement strand
CCCCCCAAAGTTTCACTGTTCTTCACAAACAGTACTTCAGCCACAAAGTAGAGCAGAAAGATTTTTCACAGTAGTCATTTACAAGCTGTGGACTTCAAGCATGGTAAAGGAAGGGGTTTATGGAGCTGTGTAACCAATCAGCTGGAGAAGTCACATGTGAACACCAATCACCAGGAGCCCTCATATGAGCTTCTTTCCACTTCCAGACTGTAACAGTCCATATAGATGAGCTGAGATGGAAGAGAGATGACGTAAAATTGGTCTAGCACAGTGGAAAAAGTATGAATATTTATGGAGCTTTTACTTCTGACGTGAGGGTTGACCATTTCAATGGACAAGAATGAAGAAAACAGTCTGCCAATCACCTAGTGCAGTAAACCAATCTAGGTAGAAGGCCCAAAGTCAGTCTTAAAACTACAAGCCTTGGAGTTCTGTAAGCTAGGAAAATGCAATTATTCAAATTATCAACAGCTTTTGCACAAGCTGGTTAGCTTGCTACTGTGCTTACTAGATTAGAGCTTTCCATCCACCAGTAGTTAAGCTCAAACTACTCAGTGCTGCAAAATTGCACTGCTATCTTCATGCCAATTTTTGAAACTGCAAAGATGTCTTACTTCAAAATCATCCCATTTTTCATCATTGTGTTGCTGTTTTTTCAGATCAGCACATATTACCCCAGACTGCTTTTCCAAAGTAATTCCAAGCCCATAACAGTGTTTTCATTTCCTGTAACATTTACTGGAACATAAAAACAAACAAACAGACAGACAAACAAATCCTGGAGAGCGATTCAGCTTCAAGGTGGTTGTTTTACAGCAACTCCATCCCTATCATCCCTGATGAGATGACACAGCTATGAAAGTAGGAGCGAGATTCATGGCCCAAAATAGGCAACTGACAGGCATCAAACCACAAGCTACCTCCCCACACATCCCTTCAGAGAGGGTACTCCTATAATTTCAGCATTCAGCAACATTTTAGCTTCTACAGACATCACTTCCTGCCTTTTATATAAAAACTGCTATTTATAACAAGATTCATCAGTGAAACTAACATCTTTTTATAATTTTTTATATCACATGCTTTCCCTGCAGTCAGTCCCCAAACACACTATTTAACTCTGATTAATTCACATGCAAACTGTATTATTAACGTATCCTCCTTGTTTAGTACCACGTAGGCTAAAGTAAAATTATGGGGTAACAGCACAGAAAATGATATTAGTCAGAGCCTGCCTAAAGCAAGGGCAAGAGATGTCATATTCTTGGGGCAAGAAATGAATACTGATTGTGTCTACTCAGGAAAATCTTCGTAGCATTTGGAGCTAAAATGCTGCTTTTACTCCCTGCTTTCCAGACAGCTCTTCCCTTACTATCTCCACCCTTGGACTTAATTGGATTTAATAGTAGCTGGGTACATCATTTGCAACATAACAGCATTCCCACGGTGCCAGGCATTTCTAGTTAACAAAAACAAGACAGCCACCCTGGCCAAACTGATTGCAGGTGGAACGTGTTGACTTGAATTGAGCCATAACCAACCTCAGTTTGGCTGTTGGGACATTAAGCACTGCGATGTAGGTTGCATAATCCTTTGGTTGCTCGATTATTTCACTGCTAAAAGTAGATTTAATTGCTCAGACCTTACTTAGTATCTCTGGATGGAGACACATTTTCTCTCCCTCCTACCTCTGTTTAAATAACCAAGCAGCCTAGAAGTGACAGATGGAAAGCAACACAAGTGCAAGACGCACCAAGTTCTCCAGTTCCTCTTGGAACGCAAGGTTTAGGCTGCCTCCTAAACTCATGACCATTCCTTTCTCAGCAGGAATAACCTGTACCGAGGCACTCTCTGGCCACAGATGCAGGGCTTCAGCCGATTTCAACAAACTGACACTCGAGCAAACTGTAGCTCTCCCCACGCAGCACTGGTAGAGGCAGTGTCTCCAGGCGCTCTGCAGAGAGCTCAGAGGAAATAAAACGTAAAGCAAAAGGCAGAAGCGAGTGTGTTTGCCAGCCCTGGAGAGGCTGATAAACAGAGCAGGAAAGCACTTCAGTCTGCAGGGGAAGGACGGGAGCTGCCTGGCGTCAGCCCATGCTGTGACATACCAGTCTGCCCAGTGAAGGCAACCGGCACCACTGCAGCGACAGCAACCACCTTCCCTCATCATCAGAAGCTGAGAAGCACAACAGAACCCTTCCCTTACAAAACAAGCACACTAAAAAAAAAACGCTTTCTAAAAGCCTGGTCTGTAAGTGAAGTCAGATTACACAGGTAAAAACAATGCAAGCAGAAGGACAGAGAAATCCGGATGTGTTTGGGAGCAGAGATGTGGGTTTATCCAGACAGAGAAAGCTCCCTAATTTGGAGCAAAAGAGGGAAATGAAGGATGGTTGCAGGGAATGCCTGCCATAAAATAATCAGTAGTGGATAGATTTTTATTTTAATTGACACTTCAATTCTGCGGAATTGATATTTCAACTCCACAGGAAACCAGAATTAAAGCAAGACAGACTGTATGGTCAGAAGTACAGGTAGGGCTTAGGCTAGCATTTACTGTGGGTACATAAGAGCTGAAAAACACTCAAGCCTTCTACTTTTAACAAGGCTGTTTCAATTTCTCTCGAGAAATTAGAGTAATTTACGGGGATTTCTCTGCATCTCAGAAAAAGTCTCCTGTATCCTTTGCAGCAGTGAAGGATACTCTAAGGTACACAGCCAGTCCACAGCTCCTACGGAAGATCACAAGCAATCAGATGAACTCAGCACCTCTCTGAATTAGGCTCCAAAACCGAGAGGCAGGACAGGGCAGGCAAGAACAGATCTTGCAGAAGCACGCAGAGATATGAGGCCTTTCACTCCATCCTTGTATCACACCCTCCATGGCCATTTCTCTTCTGTCAGCCTTTTCTGCACCTGCCAAGGCTTCCATTCAACCAAAGCAAATTTAAAAACTATCACATCTGGATTACTAGCAAGAGAACAGGTTGCAATACAAGTCCATGCACTGCAGCATGCTCCTGCTGAAATTACAGTGCGGCTCTAGTGAAACGGACTGGGACAAAACTCCTGGGCAGGCTCTGCCTGACAGGTAATGCCACCCAAAGGAACATTTGCCTCCCTGATGCTGCTGCAATTCAGATTGCTCTCTGGACATTGCTGGCAACGGTTTATCTTTTGGAAAGAAAGACCATTTGGGGTGTTTGATTTGCAACACATTAGACTGCACTGGAAATTTGTCTTACCTGCATCTCTCAGAGCTACTTTTTTCTTTGTCCACCCTCTACAAATGGCTCTATATAAGGGTACCCCCCATCACCTCCAAATCCCAGGGACTCCTTAGAGGCTGTACGCCGACCATGGGGTCTGCTTACATGGGAGCAGGTACAGAACTGCAGCCTTCATTCAAGTCTGCCCATGAGTTTGTGCATGGTTTTGTTTGCACGGACCACTGCCCTGTGGGAACAGTAGCATCCGTGGTACTCACTCAGGACTCCTGAGCCTTCATGCATAAGCTGAAACACAAGACCAAATCTCTTTGGCTTAAAAAGACCCAGCTCCACTCCCATGACATTCCTCCCTTCCTTCACTCTGCCTCTATCACCAGCCTTCATAATATTTCTGTTTTAATACTGTGACCTTTCTCTCCTGCAGTGCCCCCTTTGCACCTCAGCTCTTGTGATTTCCAGGTTCCCCCTCCTCTACTACTTTGTTTTCACACTTACCGGCTGCCTCTTGACACTCAGCCAGTTCTTCCACAGCAGGATCCTCAAGTGCTGAGAGAGTGCAGCCATCCTTGGCTGACCCAACCAAAAGTGAACAGGATGTGTATTCTTCCTCCCCAGGCTTAGGAGGCAAAAGCAGAGGCTCTAACCCAAACGCACGTCCAGTGTCCAATATCCAAGCCTCTGTCTCTTCCCCACAGCATAGCTCTGAAGCAGCTACTTCATCCACTTGTGGATGCTGCAATCCCAGTAACCGTAGCTCTTGTCCTCACAGCAATAGCTCCCAGCAAATTCAACAGGTTATTCTTCTCCAGGCAGGCAGGCAGATGCAGCAGCCTGCCTCCACTTGTGTTAATTACAATATCCAGCCTCTCCTAGCTGCTCATTGTTCAAGTCCTAACTGATAAAATGGATAGCATTCCAAAAAGATGCTTGTGCTTAAACAAAAGGTGATACATGCCTCCTACTCCTCCTCCCCATGATGAAACTACCCATCTGCCCACACACCGCTTCTGCTGGAGAGGTGTCATCAACAGCAAAGAGTTAGGCCACTTGCCAGGCCAGTCCGACTTCCCTGAGTTCACAGGGAATGGCTGGGAAGAAGACAGTTGCATACATCTTCCTGGCATTGCTGATTGGGAATTAGGTTTTTTTAATACTTTTGAATGTCCCAATTAAACCTAACCATCCAGGAAAACTAAATGAAGGAGTTAAAAAATATATGTAAACGAAAATCTCAGGAGCTGATCTAATTGTTCAGCTTCCTTCATCTTCCCTTTCCTCCAGGAGATTGGTCCTGGGGTTCTCACTGATTGAATTCAATATAACACATCAAATCCACTGGGAATGGCATTGCTGGATCAGACCCCACAAAAATTTCAGAGCACTAGCATAGCTTAAACACTGTTATTATTCAACTGATCATTGAATTTTTCAAGCTAGTGGTAAGTATTCTAAAGAAACCAGATAGAGGTGAAAGGAAAGAGTAAACTGCATGTACAGAGAGAAGCAATGACAGCAGAGGGGACTGCTGATTGCACTAAGGACTGTAACAAATATGAGTTCTGAAAACAGTTACGGACTTGTTTGATGAGCTCTGGTCCCCCTCGAGAGAGGAGCACGTACACTCAAGTACGCCATCTGGTAAGGCTGAGATCATCCTCAAAGTACCTAGGCAAGCCAGGGAAGACTTCACTGCTCTCAGCATGTTTCATGAGACATCAAAAAAGATCCTCCCATATGGCATTTCTTCCAGCCACAAACCAACTTCCTGCCTCAAAAGTGAAAAACATCTTGAATGAGTCCTTGCCAAATTTCATCCAGGGACAAAAGTAGAGGCAGCAGCCCTGCCATCCAGAATGATCTTGAAAAAGAGGAGCTTTGATCTAAGGATTGCTAAAAGCAGCGAGTGAGAGAGATAGTAAGAGAGAGAGAGGGAGAGAGAGATGTGGTACTTGAAGAGAAACAGCTTCTCTGGATTGGTTAGGAAATACTTCAAAGGTGATGGAGCAGTACCTGCCTGGCATACCTTCAGCCTAAATAGACTGGACATTCCAATGGTGGGAGCGGAGCTCGAGCTACAGTGAGCCTAAAAGCCTTCCCTGGTATAGTTTTGATAGCGATGGAAAGAAAACATAAATGTCGAACCCCTCAGGTCTAGATTCACATTTTTCTACCAAATGTCCTTAGGAGAGAGAGAGATGTCATTCAGGTCTGAGTGGAGAACAAGCACTGCTTTTCAGGACACCATTCTAGGCCAGCTACATGTAAGAGGCACAGCTGCATTCACTGCATTCACTGTGTTCGGTCCAAACGCTGTTTGCAAACTTGATTCATTTCCTCTCTGGAGCTGAAAAAAGAAATCCAAATATAGATAATTCTGCTCTGAGGGGGTAAGAGAGAAGAAATTTATAATTTCACCATTCACTGCTTTGCCAAGGTCTTTTAAGGCAAGTGTCTGATTGCTTCAAAACTGTTTCAAAAGAACACTGTCATTTGGATAATAATTTTCCCAAGCAAAGGCACATCCTTACTTCCTGTGTGGACTGAGTCAACAAACATCCCCACTGGGAAGCACCCAAAGGGTAATTTGTTCGAGTTCACCACTGTAAAACCAGAATAACTCAATGTCAGTTGCCTCTCAGAGCACCTGTACTCAAATCCCCAAACACTGTAGTGTTCCAGTTCGAGAACACAAGATGAGAACTTTATAAAGCCATAATACCTTTTTGCTTCTTAATTCCTTTATTTAACAATCCCTGAGGATGGCACAGGAAGCTGTGCAACTACACGGCTACTCCCAGACAAAATTACCAGGGCAGATATGTTCCAGTGACAATGCACATGTGCATATAGGCAGAGGGGGAGAGGAGGGCAAGGCCAAATTCTTCCTTCTCCCAATAAATCCTCAGTTGTTTTACCCCTCTGGTTGAAGAACTAGGGCCCCTCTGGGCTGAAGGGCAAATTCTTGGTTTGGATCACAGAGAAAAAAAGTAGAATTTGCTTCTGTGACCATGAAGCTGAGGAAACCCTCAAGGGAGCTCCAAAATGTGACTTCATTCAATGCAGCTCTCTACAGATATGACCCATCACATGTACTGCAGTGGTGGCTATGACTCACAACGCCATGCAGGGGCTGTAGCCTCCAGGGCAAAAAGACTCTCTCCATTGCACCGAGAACTCAAACTCCAAGACCTTTCCTTGGGATGTTCTTTAACGTAGAGGAGTTTTTACTTCAGTAAAAACGAGTGCACTCATGCTACTCTGATGTGCTAAGTTACCTCTAAGAAATGAAAGCTTAGGGAAATGATGCAACACAGAATTGGTAAGAGAAGAGGATAAAGTCCATGCATGCATGATCTGCAAGAGTGCTGGAAACATGCTTACAAGAAGACATGCCCTTATGGGTCCTGCTGTATCAGGGCCAGCAGCTGTGTGTGCCTCAGGCAGCAGCACTGCGCAATGTAAGGGACGGATCCATGAACAGAGAAAACTGTCCTGTGGAAGAGCTGCTGGGCTCTCTCCAGATCTAACACACTGAGAAGGATGAGGAGAAACGCCCAGCCTTGTATTTAACATTTCACTAGTTGCTTGGTCAAAACAATAGGTCCAGACACCAGAAAGCTAACAGCACCATAAAATGCAAGCAGCTGTCTGCTCATTAACCCTCATGGCTTGGCTTCTAAACACAGGGGTAGCTGGAGCAAATCTGACAGGGCAGAATATTTACCACCTTGAAGCCAGTGCCAGAAAAGAAACATTAAAAACCTATTCTACTGGCTACCAGGAAAAAAACCAAAACAAAACACTAATCTTGTAGTGACTTTGCATGCTACAACTAAACCACAGCAGAGACTTTCAGAGGCAGCCAGGTGAACAGTGGTTAGGTGCCCTCAAGGACCTGGAGGAGAGATCACACCAGCAGTGAGTGAAGAAGCATAACCAGATGAACTACCACGCCAGAGAACTACACGCAAAGCGGAATGAACCAAAGGAGATCTGCAAGGGGACTGACGGGGTAATGCCATGACTCATGAAGACGCAGGACTCTGAATTTGGTACTTTCCTCTTACAGAGCTTGCAGTGTCTTTGGTTACAAAAATTAGCTCAGGAGCAAGTCCAGACTGTGCAACAGATGGGATTTCCTCATGGCTTGTGCAAGCTAATATTGGCCAGATGTTTGACACACTCTCCTTAGAGATCTCAGATCTATGCACAGACTTCAGCTGTGATCTCTTATCCACAAACCAAGCCATGCCAAGGACTGCCGAGTAAGCAGCCTTCAGCCCCACACTCCTATCTGCAAGCTGTAGGGTGCTCGCAGACCTGTCTGCTCAAGGGTAAGTGCACACTTACATGTCCTGTTAGACAGCACTTTGCTAAGGTCACACGCACTAGCAAGGCGCTAAAAAATAGAAGTGTCACCATTTCTACCAGAGACAGATGCAGAACAGAGCAAGAAAAGCCTTCATGCAATGGGTACGACTGATTTTCAGCTCAAAGCCCTTGCACAGCTGCTCATTTTCATGGAGTAGTCCTCTATCAAAGGGCAGGCCTTCAAACCAAGTTTAAATTTTAGGATTCTCTGAAACTAGAATGAGTAGGAATCAAAGAACATCACATGCCCTTGCAGCACTGAGGGAGGTAAAAGTTAAAAGTCTGTGGCCAACTTAAAACACTGCCTTTCTCACAGATAGGGAAGCAGTTGCCTGAGGAATTGACAGCATTAGGCAACATGGTACACAGTGCTGGATGATGCTGAAATGGCGTAAGACACTTGTACAAACTGGAACACAATTTGCTAGATGATAAAAAAAGGCTTTTGTTGAGCAGCCCATGGCATTCCCCAGTGTGAGACTGCATATACTCTCTGGGTCACTCCAAATGCCTTCCAAAGGCATGACAAGAACCTAGAGATGTAAATTTCTCCACACTTTCTGGGTGCCTAATTTCAGGCACCTGAACTAGGCATATTTTTTAGAGAGATGCTCACTCATCATTTTTGAAAAAAGCCAGAGCCCTCAGAAAACCTAAAATGGGCAGCAATATTATTATCCGCTATGGAAACTGCAGGTGATGTGGCATCACCACAGTACCACTCTGCCACGAGCAAAGACATTTCCACAATGGTGATTTCCCCCGCAGCCCCCATTAAAATGCATTTGCAAAACAGCTCCTCTTGGAAGCAATTTTCCCTCCAGTGGTCCATAGTCATCAGTTAGCTTGGAAACACGAGGATGTTGTCACACAGGACCCACTCTAAAGAGTTCAAGGAGAACTGTGCTGCTGATTTGCGGCTCAAGGCCCTTGGATATTAACTGTTTATTTCTACAGAGCAGCCTTATTTCCAGGAAAAAGCCCCCAAACCAAGTACGAGTTTTGCAACACTCTGATACCAGAGCAGTCAAACACCAAAAGCAAAATGTCTGAGCTTCCTGCAAGTGAATTAGAGGCACCACAGGCTAAAAACATTTGGGATAGGATTTTCAGAAGAGCTCATCATTAGGGTTTTTTTCCTCTTACGTCAACAATGTTCTGTAGGAGCAGATTTAGGCAGCTTTTGGCTTTAAAGCCATGGTGTCTCTGTTCAGAAGTGCAGTGTTACCAGCCAGCCCTTTACCCTACTCGTTTGCTCCTAAGGTCACCTTCATCTACATCTGGTCCTAAGCAAACCTACAGGTCCATGAATCATTTCCCACCACGCCCAGCAGCTGAGGGCTTTATTTGTGATGCTCCTACATGCACACCTACCTTGCCACAGGCTGCTTGGAGGCTTCACTCTGTCCCTTTTCCACCAGTTACAAAACCCTGTGATACCATTCACGCACAACACCGAATTAGGATTAAAAGTTAGTCAGAAAAGAGTTGTGGGCACAAATCATGGACAGTGAAAGGCAGCGGCTACTGATAGATCCTGGCAGTCACCAATAACCCCAGTTTAATCTCTCCCTGGTACAGTAAAAGTTCACCAGCAGAGCCACATACCCCTTCTATTTCACCCTCCTTCTCAGCAAATAAGCCCAGCAATGCATAGTTCTTCACAGTATGTATTCAAGCCCACCTCATGTCCGTTGTGCTCAGACAGTTATATGTAGTGCCTCCTTAATTAAAACTCTTTCTCCAAATCCTTATTCTTGAGGCCAGGGTCCAACTTTCAGTCTCCACAAACCCACTGAATCTCAAGGCTAGCAAGTGGGCATTACCTGATGCAGTAACAGGAATGCCTGTTACAATGCAAACTTTGCTCAAGAGCCTTGCTTTGTAAGAGCAAGCAGACGATATCGTTGCAAGATCCATTAGTATGTCCTTTAACCCCTCCCCTAGATTATTAACAACATTGACACCAGATCTAATGCCAAGGCTTGCAACAAGACATTAGACAGCTACCAGCATCCAAATCCTGACATTTCTCATGTATCATTCTTTTGTGCATTCAGCTAGTTTCCGATCTGCGTGGCAACACTCATGTCCTGCCATGTGAACCTGGACAGCTGACAGATGGACTAATTAGAGATCGCACTATTTATGGTAAGACTGATAACAAGACAAAAGCAAGGTCACTGTCAAAAATGGATTTCACTCTGCAAAGAACAATGGGTATTTCCAAGGCTGGGGACAACCATGTTTTCCAAATGAAAGCATCAGCAAAGCTGCCAAAAAACTTCAACAAACCAGCTTCCAAATTAAAAAGCCTAAAGACAGACTGCAAGAATAAGGAGACAGCAGAGGCAAGATGCGCTTGTCACAACAGTGCGCTGTTCTGTATGCAAAGGAAACACACATTTCCTGAAAGATTAAAATTGTATTAAGTTAAAAATTAGCTATAGTCATCCACACATGATGGGAAGATAAACCCTCAGTCACCTGGATTTAGAAAAGAAGTTTTTTTTAGTTTGTTCCATAATAAATGCAAGATTGGCTTAACAACTGGCGGACCTGAAAAAGTAGAAAGAACACCAAGAGCGTACATCCTGATAGATACTGCAACACAGAACATTAAGCCAGTATCAACAGAGCAGTGACCACCAGTACTGAAAAAGAAAACTTGTCTTGGTTCTCCCATATAAAAACAGGACCAGCTAGCAAGTAAGCTTATGTAGGGACAGACATCCTCCCACAGAGCCTGAAATAGTGGGCTGAAAGACGCAAATACATGTCTAAGGTGAGTTTGGATGAGTGAAGATGAACGAACAGCTGTCTAACTTACAGAACATGGGCAAGATATCCTGAGGAAGGTATTTGATGGTCTCGACTGCATAAGGTTAGAAAAGAGCTTCTTATTTCAGATCTAAGGACACCACTGAAAAGTAAGTCCAATGAAACCCCACTAAAACATGGGTAAAGCAAAATTTCAACTTGTACAGAGGGTACCACTTGATTTTATTGCGCTATTCAAAAGGCTACTAACTAGACCAAAAACCTGCTCAGTGTTATAAAGACAAGCAAAGCAAAGCTTTGTTTAGCTCCAAACAATATAAAGTCTTTGGATTTACAAGGCTGACTCTATGTGATATCAAATACTAAAGAGTCCTTGGCCAAGCACATATCTTGATTGCAGACCACTTCAAAGCCCCAGGCAGCTTCAGCAAAAGCCCATGAGACTTGGTTGATACGTACTGAAGACCACAGAAACCTAGCAAAATGGAAGACATCACCAAGGTGCTGAGATAAGAGAACTTAAAAGTAGCAACAGAAAAAAACACAAACAAATATTATTATAAGATAATAAGACATCTACTTATAGTCCAGTTTGCTCAGATTAAGTAACTGAGTTGCAAGCAATATTTTTTCCCCTCATAGCTGGGGCATTCCCACATGCTCCTTCCCACAGGGATGTTCTGTTACCTAAACAAGCACAGGATTCTCAGTGCAGGCATTTAACCTACTCTTTTTCTTCTACCTGGTTGCACCTTTCTATGAAATACCTACAGGCCTGATAATTTCTGTGTGATTTATCCACCAGCATAACCTGATTGAAATTAACAAACAAGTTTAGAAGTTACAGGAAAGGATGGACAAACAGACTCAATTTCTAGGAGCAAACAACAATCTGAAATAGTACTCTAAAGACATAGAGTTACTACACTCCTATTTAATAGGTTTCTAGGGTGTCTATCCATCACCAAGTCACGTGGGTGTTCTTACAAAATCAGCTAATTAAAGCCACACCTTGAGATCTAAACGAGTGTGGGGAGTGCTGATGAGTAATGACAAGTTACACAAGGCCTGTCAGCCTCCTATAGCTGGGAACTTTCTTGCCGTAGAAGAAAACTATGTGTTGTAATAGTCTCATACAAGCACTGCAGTGATGGAGGGGCACAGACAGAAGCAGAGAAGAGCTTGCTCACCTACAGACTGTTTTTGAAAGCTCCTTAATTTATAGCAAAGGAAAGGTTAAAGAACCCTTTTTCCTCTTCAGGTGATTGATAGATGTCCCGAAAGAGGGTTTGATTCTCTGACTCATACAATGGAGATGGGCAATCTTCACTGAATGTGAGAGGGAGGGTGGTTCAACCTGAGGCTCAGTTAACCAGCCTGAGAGAGAGTGCTCACCCCTCCTTTCCCTATCAATTATCACACCAGCACCCCTCCTGAGGAAAACAGTCTGGGCTTCTGATCCCATTTCCTCAGCTGAAGGCAGCACAGTGTATATAAGCAGGGCTTATTACAAGGCATGCTCTAAGTTTATGGCCCGTATTTCAAAATCTGTATGTGCCTGAGCACAAGGCACGCAGCGTGTACCTTGAAGAGCCGGGGAAGCAGATGTGGTACACGTGCTGGGGAAGAGAGTGGCTCCCTGGGAGTCTCTGTAAGAAGTGCTGCTGTGTACCTGGGCCTCAACTGCAGAGCTAGAGTTTGCAATTACCCACCTGTCTGCCACTGGTACGCCCTCACTAGTGGTTGCATGATGTTCCCTTATCTTGGGAGGTGCCCTTGATACACACAGAGCTCTTTAGCTATGATATGCCCATCCCTGGATGACCAAATGGGCAAGAACCTACTCTAGATTTATACCTCAGAGATTTTTCACCACTGGACTTATCTAACACCATGCTGCAGTTTTATTTTTGAAAGAGAAATGACAACAAGGTAAAGTCTAGAGTTGATACTGTGACTTTGCTTCCATCACATGAGTTTTCTTGGGTATGGAACAGAGAAAGAGGAGAAGTTAAACTCAAGTACTGTTGAACAGACTTGCACTAAGCACACAGCAAGTCCAGCATCTTCTGGATAGCCACAGATAGTCGATCACATCCAAAATAGGCCATGCTTGGTGGGCATACAGCAATCCACCATGCAGAACCTGCTCAGCAGGTCAGATAGGTCCTGGTTGTACTGGTCCTACTGTATATGCACTGCAAAGCTAAAAAGCAAGTTGTCTAGAGCCATCAGTCCAGGACCTCTGGATGTCCAGCAGGCCTGGCAGATCCCCCTGACTGTTAGCCAGGTTGTTTGGTGACTAAATTCTGGGCGCCTTGGTCCAAAATCCAAGACATCCCAAATGACTTGCTCAGTTTTGCAGCTTCCAAGTTGCAGAACTGGGCCAGAGTTGTAGTCACCTCTGTAGTCTGGAAATCTCAAACAAATGACCTTGTTTGTTGCTTCTTGGGATTTTTTCTTGCCCAAACAAAATTTCTGTCTGGAAAAACTTTTAAATTATCAAAAAAACCCAAGATGTGTGTCCTTTTGGATGCCACTACAACTACCACAATAAGAAATATGTTCTGTAAGAAATTTATAGCCATGAAACACAGCTGGACCAGTGGTAAGAAAGCAGCACAGGAGCACAGGACAGACACTGTGACTGTTCATGAAGATGAATACCTTTCAGCAGGAAATTACAGTCTGTCTACAAAGGCCCCGAAGAGCTTTATTATTTATGGATAGTATCATTATTTAGAGTCCAAAGGTCTGCCCTTTTTCTTCAGCTTGTTTTAACAGACATCAAAGGAGGATTCATCAGTGTCTTCCTCTCCATTGCCAGAAGGTAGTAGTAACAATAACGATTGGGGTTCCTTACAGTCAAAACACTTCTAAAAACCATTCTCTAATGACTTCATAATGAGACATTTGGTGATGCACTGGGAGCAGCATTCATTGCCTCCAAGAAAACAGAAGTAGCACGAGATGTCTGCTCGAGGAAAAAATACCATGAATGTGTGCACTCTCCGTAGACACTAATCTGTGTAACCGCTTGAAAGGAGCTAGCCGATGCCTTCTTTTCCAAAACTAGTTAAAAGACAATGATATACATACATATATACAAGTATCTCAGTAGGAATGGGTGAACAAGCCTCAGTTTGTGCCATTCTGATAATTCAAAGAAAGCAGTAAGGACTTCCGATAGGAAATGGGATTGTGATATTTAGCTGGGATATAACTTCTTCCTAGAAGTTAAACCAGAGGATAAATGTGGAGATAATATCCAGTGTCAGTCAGATGACACAGCAAGGCATTAACCTTCTCACCAGTGCAGGCTGTTTAACTTGTATGAAGAAACCTAGAGAGTGCAAATAACATAACATGTAATAGCAGAAATCATCAACCACTAGATTAGCTGTCTCCCATAGGAAAAATTTCTCCTCTCAGCACAAGAACAGCAATATTGAGGAGTCTATGATACCTAGACACTGGCTTGCATGACTACTCAAGCTATTGCAGAACCAACATTTTGTCTCCTGCATTTACATGAAGCAAGTTAGGCACAGATTCATTTGGAAAAGGGCTAGGATAGCAATAAATGTTGCAAGCAATTCTGAGCTGCCTGACAATTTTCACACTGCTTTGGGCACAAAGGTTGCCGAAGAATGCATCATTTTGAGACAGGCAAGAGCCTTGGGCCTCCACGAATGTAAAACACTGCGTTCCTACACCACTGGTATTTACAGAGACTTGTTCAGTCCCATATATTAATGCCACTTTGATGAAACGTCTTACAAGTGGTCCAAATGAATGGTTTTTGACAGTGAAGTATCTTATATTTCATGGAAAAGTTGAGGAAAATCTTAATTTTAAAAAAATCCTTATCAAGCATTGGTTAAATAATGTTTTTGGGAAGGGAAATATAGATTTTGACAAAAAACTCTCATGCATGTGAGAAGGTGGAATAATTCCCCCCCCACACACACACTCTGGGGTAAGAGCATAGGTAGTTTCAGCAGCACGTTTTCTTGAACATTGAAGAGTCCCTATGATTCCCTTGATTTTTAGAGGCACGCATAGCCACGGCTGCAATGCTCAAAGTTAAGTATGTTCGGTCCCCTGAAAATTAGGTAACTTGGGGGCCTCTTCCTTCAGTTGGTAGTAAGGTAGCTTGCTAACAGTACGTTCAGGTGCTTTCTCATGGCAGAAGGCTTCATGGACCATTTCCACGCGTGCAGCCAGATTAGGAGCACTAAGTCACTCGGCTATCACCCTCCTCCTGGCTGCTGAAGAGAGTCCCAAGCTGGGAGTCCCACCATGGTGTGGGTAGTTCAGCCATAATCGATAACACACATGCTCTGAGCTGAGCAGGAACAATGTCAATCCAGCCATTGTGAGACACATGGTGTATCAGATAACTATGGACAATTTTCCACAGCTGGAGTATAAGCAAGGCAGGCACAAGTGCCTGTAAAATCCCCAGAAGAAACCATTTTAAAATTCATAGCCCTTAAGTATCTCAAAGCCCCAATTCTACAATCATTTATACACATGCTTAACTCCACAGACAACTTTAATGTGGAACAGCTACCCAAACAGCGGAAGAAATGCGTGTGATGGCATCCTTTCAGGACTGGGGCTCCAGATTGTGGGAGCCAGAGGCCTCTCCTTGACAGCAGGAAGGCATTTTGCATGCTGTGGATGCAATGCAAAGCACCACAGAAGTCAAACCTTAACATAAACATGTTAGAACTATTTCGTTATTCAAATCTCATGAAAGCTGGGGAGTCAGGCACCTTGTTTTTGTAAGAGAAAATGTGAAAACCTCGCACTGCCTTCTTCCTTTGCCACAGACTGGAAGCTGGGGACTCCCATACAAGACTGTAGCATGCGTTACCTTTGTGCCTTTTTTTTCTTACTTTCTGGGATGCACAACAAGCATCATTTGCAGTTCTTTTTTTCCACAGACAACAATCAACAGCTATAAAACCAATTCCAAATGCAGCACGGATGAAGTTTCAAAAAGCCCTCATGCTCTCTCTGTGTATATGTGTGTGCATGCACAATTTAATTTACTGTGGCTACAGAACTGCATTTGTAGGACTACATTTAATTTTTCCTTTTTTATTCTCCAAGGCAGTTATCCATGACAGTGAGCGTGTCACAGGACAGCATCACTTGCAGCGACTGCACAAATAAGCCTCCAGCCTCTAGCCTTAACAAGCTATGTGACCCAGTGATCTTCAGCATGACACTCCTTGCGTTTTATTGCTGGCTGGAAAGATTTAGTTCGAGTCTCTTTCAGTGCCAGAGGTCCTTATTGCTAAACAGCCCTGGCTGTTGAGTAATATGTGAATTTAATGTACTCATACTGGAATGCCCGCTTGGAAGGTAGTGGAAATTCAACTTCAAACTGCAATCAGCTTTTTTTGTTTTCTCTTTGCTGTTCATAAACTACTTCCTGGGCTGTTTCCCATGCTGTTACAGCTCTCCATGAAGCAGCCCAGCCCTGCTCAGGCACATGAAAGAGATGATCTAGAGGAGGGAGGAGCAGTGGCAAGTCTCATAAAAGCAGCATCCTACTTGTGCTGCTTTGACAAGACATGAAATTGTCCCATTCTTCCTGACCATCTTATTAATAATCAAAATCCATCCACAGAACAAAGCGTTGCTGGTAACATTTCAGCTGTCTGCTTGGAAAGATGCATGTGGGGAGGACATGGAAGAATCTTATGAAGAAAAGCACCACAGTCCATGTGAGACTGTTTCATACCTGGAAGAGGTCAAGGAAGGTCTCTGGGGGCCAGGCTTTGGAGAGGGAATAGAAATCATGCTTTTGAAATTCTGCATCAAAGCTTGCTTGAACGTACCACTGTTGCCTCTGGTACTTTTTGCTAGGAAACAAAAAGCTTCTGTGACAGCCTCAGCAGTTACAAGAGTGGGGCTATGTTACAACTAAAGTAAAAAAAAAGTTCTCAGCCTGTAAATGTGTACCTGAATTTTTAAACAAGTCTGTCTGGTGCTTTTCACAGAGGTTTTCTGCAAGCACTCTACACTTCCAGCAGGAGCACTGACAGTTTACTGCGAGCAAATCCTGTGTTTTATTCTGAAAGAACATTTGCAGTTTGGTGCTCTCAGGTATTTAATTTTTCCCTAACGTTTCTGGTTCTGGGATCTGGGGTATAAATGAGAGTACTGTCTTTCCTTAAAGCAAAAAATCCATTTTCAGCCCTCACAACTGCAAGAAATGCTGAAAAACATAAACTCTAAAAAGATATGGACATCAGAAAGACCACATAATGCAAAGATGTCACAATTGTTGAATGGTTTGGGGTAGCAAAACTGAACTTGTGGTTGTCCCTCTGCCTGTTGCACATGAGAAATTTGTTTCTAAGAGTTTCGCTCCCCTGCTCAGTGAAGAGAAGCACACTAAGTAGCTATCTTTCCAGTTAACACTCCGAATCTGACCACTGAATATTGCAATAAGCTGCTCTCAATCAAGTTACAGATTCAGTATTATTTGCAGAAATAATAACAACCAGAAATTTGGCATCCTCTGAGAAAACTGTTATTTTCTAATGGGCTGTTCGTGGTGATCCCAAATAGACAAAATTAACCTCGTGAGGTACTCATTCTGTATCATTTACCAGCTTGTGCAAGCGTCAGTCCAGAATGCAAGACCACACCTGACCTTTTAATAGGCACATTTTTCTAAACGGCCACGTTGTATCAGGCTATGTTGCAAAGCAGCTTAGTTTTTATCCTGGTGGCTGATCAAAATATCCCTCCTCCCCTCTAGCACTGAGCATCCTGCTCCATTAATGCTCCACAACTCTCATCACATCTCTTAAGTCCTGTTCCTGGGATGAAGAGAAGAAGGAGCATTGTGTCTTCTGGGGCTCTCAGAACATCTCTATCACAGGTGCAGGCTATCAGAAAAGAAAAAAAAGAAAAAAAAGAGACATCAAACACAGAAGCAGTGGTTGACTGTTGCACGGTGACGATAGGAGATAGTTACCTCTGGCAGGTCAGCGTGTGTTGGGAAGTCCCATCCGTTATCGAGGTGGGTCTGCTCTACGTCAAAGCCCATGGATCAAGGTCAAAACGTAACATTCCCCAGGTCAGTGCCCTGACTCTTGTACACTGACGCAAACAACCGTAGCCATTAAAATGTCACTGCCTGTCCTGCACTCCAGGTTTTCATCCCTAGCAGGGAACAGCAGAATCAACCGTGCCTCTGTGCCAGTGCTGCAGCATACCCACAGCTCCCACCTCCGCTGGCAGCCCATATACACCAGCCAGCCTGCAAATTAGGAGCCAGGGACACTGGGATGTGTTCCCTACTGCAAGGCTAGTCACCCTTGGTGGCTGGTCTTGTCAGCAGCTGGGACCCCTGCAGTCTGATCTGCCAGGGCTTCTGTGGTACAGTCAGGTAGTTCAAGTTTTAACCATACACCTCAACACCATTAAAGCTGATCTCCACAGACAAAGAGGTTTACAAATGGACAGTTGCAAACCAGTTGCCTGTGAAAGAAGTGTCATCATACTGCATCAGACACCGACTCCTGAGTCAGTGTAGCAAAGCATGAAGCTATAACCAAACTTTGCAACTACCCAGCAGCCCTGAAAATATCTGGGCTCATTCTCAGCTACTGTGAGTGCTCTGAGAAGTTCCTTTTTTTATGGCTTTGATGTTGGGCTCAAAGCATCTTCCCTACTGCGGGGGAAGAGAGAGCCGTCTTGAGCCCAGGGAAAAACTAGTGCCATTCATCTGGAATGATGCTATGAGGTGCTCCCACTACCAGTTTTGAACCCCAGGGGCTCCTGCATCCCCTTTCTGGGATATTCCCTGTCCCTGTATGTCTGCCTTTACCTCAGCTGCTCTGCCAGGTGAGAAGAACCCAGTCAACTAAATTCCAAGTCCTGCTAACCAACACAGATGCATACTGCAAAGAGGAGAGATATGTCAACTTCAGATTTTCCCTGCAACAAATGTGTCCAGGTGCCTTCTCCCATTAGCTGCAGTGGAGATGTAGATACGGTACTTGATTTCTATGTCCATGAGAAACCAGGAACTGCAAAAGAAGGAAAAATAGAAAAGATTCAGAGATTCTTCTTCATCCCATTTTTTGAAGTGGCAGAAACAACCTACCGTTTGGTGCCACTATGCTGTGACTGAGGGAAACCCTTTATGAGTTGCTGGAGAATTAAAGGAAGATAAGTATGAACATAAAGACTGTTTCTGTTTTACAATAAACATCAGGCACAGACAGCTCACCCGTGCCAAGCACAGACGAGCATTGCTCTAAGCTGCCTTTTTCTCTGCAGGAGTCTCTGTCCAAAAAAGTTACTCTCAAACCCTCCACAGGAATGCTGGCTGATAAAGTCACTGTTTCAGACAAACCCCAGACGGTTCCACAGCTGTTGATGCAGAACCCAAGGGTGCTCTACAACTGAGCGACAGGTTATGTAGGGAAATGCAGGCAAAGGGTTCCCAGTGAATGGCAACTAGCTCTATCTGTGGCACATTAAAGACCAACTCAATAGGCTGGGTGATTTTTTAATATGGGCGGTCTTTTCCTTTGGGGTACAGTTTCCTCTCACTTGAATCAATGATCATTTGTTACATTAATTCAGAGACAGAAATCAGCTATGCTGCATTCATGCTCTTTAATTGTCCAGCCAGAGAAATCAATGCTTTTATTGAATTAGCCAGTTATGACAGCAAGTTTTCTTTGATTTCTAAGGCTCCTATGAATCAATAGGAGCCTGTCATTGCCTCTAAGTGGAGCAAAGTCAGTCCCCAAGTCACGCTGGCTGGATGAAAACGCAAACCTTCCTGCAGAATTCTCTGCATTAGGTGGATATGGGACTACTTGGCAATCTGCTGAAAAACTACCTCAGATGACTTCCTCCCCTGCCTCAACAACTGCCCTCGGCTCACAACTCCACCCCTGCCTTATCAATTCTCATCTCTCACTCTTCACACCTTCTGTTTTCCTGCGTCCTTATCAGCTTTTTCTGTGCCATAGGCAAGATCTTCTGCTGCTGTTTCCATATTGTCTTAGGTGCAGGTGTCTATGCTAGAAATATCTTCCCCTACATAGGCCTGCATCTGACAAATCTAAATGCCTCTCCAGGACTCCCTTCCCTGTGCTGTCAGCAATAAGTCATCTTTAATCAAAGTGCTGGTCCAAATATTTTGGTTTTTTTTTTCACAGAGGTAATTTTGTTGTTGTTGTTTTCCAGTCTTCCTGTAAAACCAGCCATTTTTTATCAGCACAGCTGGCTGGGAAACATGACTCATACATAAATTACCACTTTTACTGCATTCCTTCCTTTTGTCAGCCCTTCTGCTGTCAGCTACGTGGGACAGGACCATTATTCTTCAGTGTTTAGCAAACACTCTACACATAATGGGCAATACTGTAAATAAATGAAAATATAACCAGAAATCAAATGAAAGCTGACTGACAGGATTTTCATGAAACTGTCTGAGCTTTGCAGGTTTCTAATCAGCTGTGCTGCACTGTTACATGGTGCTTACAATAGCTTTGCCGTGCCTCCGTAGTGTCAGACAGGATCACAAGGGGATGGCAAATGGAAATCAGGTCTTCATCTTTTTTACCCATGGCTTACTACAGATGATTAAGAATGATCTGTGTCTTAGAGGCTGAGAAGCACCATGTAACTTCTGACTGGCATAAAATGATGGATGGCCCAGCATTTATTGCTTAATCAGAATTTCTTCCTGGAAAAGCAGGGGAAGTGAGAGAAATTAGTGCTAAGGAATGGCAGGCTGCAGGAGATGTCAAAGTGGAAAATTGATGGGGGATATTTCAAAAGACAAGTTAGTGAGTGCAGAAGTTCATAAAAATCCTGTGCAAACAATTTTTGATCATGTCATACAGAAGAGAACAAGGGGGAAAGGCAAGGATTGCAAAAACAAGTAAGTGCTAATCTCAGCACAACTGAAAATCAGAGGAAAACAGTAAAGTAAGGTCAGCAGGCTGCAGTATTTCAGCTACCACATGGACGTTAAAGGAATGAGTAGCAAGATGAAAACAAAACTGGCGCATTGCATGACACAGCTCCAACTGGGACATCAAGCTAGTACGAATAATATCACATGGTATTATTTGTAGGAGAAATAGCAATGTTTTCACAGTGCTGTCGCGTTAATTTGGCAGAAAATAAACCCTCTTGCTTTCTAACGCTCTTCACCGAAGTGAGAGGCTAGGTGCGGCTATGTTTAAATTCTGAGTGATGTCCAATTTGCCACTACCAGTCCAGTCGCGTTTAATACATATATTAAACTACCACGATCCTGGATACACTAACAGCAGTCTGCACCTTCAGTCCAGTCGTGCTCATGAACTAGCACGGCTGCATTTGGTCGCGTTCAGTGAGAAACTGTGACAACTGGCTACTTGAACAGTGCAGTTTTATTTGTGCAACAGGTATAGAGGTTTTTTGAATTGCCGGTGATAGTGACTGTCTGCAAGAAAGCACGTGCAAATATAAAACGCGTGAAAAGTTTATAAATAATAATACAGCCTGGCTATAAACATTAGGGAGTAACTATTCCCGGGAAAAGCGCTTAGTTTAAGTCTCACCCAAGGCGTCCCAAGGCGGGGAGAAGCAAGGCTCAGCCCGTCAGCCAATCCCGGTTGTTGGAGGCAGTCTGAGGTGGAGTTTCCCTTGACTTGCTCACGGTGTTATCTTCTTTTCCTCCGAAGATCTTCTCCGAAAATCTACGGTGTTATCTTCTTCTCCGAAAATCCCCCATTTCTCTGGCTATTTTTATATCCTTTCTATCTTTAAGGTGGAGTTTGAGTGACTGTAGTCATACATACCTTTTATCATGATTGGTGTAAAATTCTCTCGCTTCACATTTAAAGGTATAGTTTACGAAAAATCGAAAGCGCAGACTCGAAGAGGGGTGGTCGCACCTTGGAGGCGGGTAGCCTTTGGGATGGAGGTGTGTTTTGGTATTAAAATGATATTAAAATGAGCAAAGTTCACGAGAGGATAGCACTTTGGCAAGGTTTCGAAA
>Ga0065711_1036115_pt1 | contig 21425 bp, 16 predicted proteins | sample Hoacrofraction12_FD_59098 | JGI IMG/M metagenome (GOLD analysis project Ga0065711, IMG submission 59098) | Hoatzin crop microbial communities from Cojedes, Venezuela - Epithelial fraction 12 v2 (version 2) | ecosystem: Host-associated > Birds > Digestive system > Esophagus > Crop | place... | reverse complement strand
AGGGCACACTGCTGGCTCATGGTTAACCTGTCGTCCACCAGGACACCCAGGTCCCTCTCCGCAGAGCTGCTCTCCAACAGGTCCACCCCAAGCCTGTACTGGTGCATGGGGTTGTTCTTCCCCAGGTGCAGGACCCTGCATTTGCCTTTGTTGAACCTCATCAGGTTCCTCTCTGCCCAACTTTCCAGCCTATTCTATTTCAATTTCTTCTTCAAAAATAAGAGAAGCTTTGTGAGAGAAGGGATGTATTTATAATCCCGAGTCTGCACTCCCTGAGGCAGAGCTCAGACAGAGGGTGATTGTGTGTCAGGGCTTCCTGGTCCCTTGCCTGTGGTGACAGACACCCTGGGGTGACCAGCACACTGCAGCTGGGGCAGAGCTGGCCACAGCAGTGGGGCTAACCATGGGAGAAGTGTTTGGCTGTCTCCTTCCAGCCCTCTACAAACTGCTATGATGTTACACAGCATCTAAAAAAGCTAAATACACGGTTGTAAAAATGACTTCTGCAAATGGCTGCCTACCACTGACCATCCCAAAGACCTTAAGAAGAACCAGGGCAGAAGCAGAACTCAGGGAGGGAGCAGGGACATTAGAGCCAGAAAATCCAGAGATTTATGGGGACTCTGGGCTGTGCAGTGTGAAAAAGGCTCACAGCTTGCACTGGGCACTGGCACAAAGAGGGATCAAAGCCATGTTTGTCCTTCCTCAGTGGTGCTTTGGCATTCAACCCTGCAACTCTGGATGCAGAGAGAGAGAGTGAGCACACAGCTGGAGGGAGATCTCCATCCTTTCCTTCATACCGCAAAGTCTGCTGCACAGCCACTACATGTAGTCTGAAAGGGCAAAAGCAGCTTTCCTGGATACCTCCATGGAAAACCAAAGGCATTTTCAATTACTTTTTCAGGTGTGCCAGGCACTCCTGTAGCTTTTCTGCACTTAGCTCAGGGGACAATACAGCCCATGAAAGAGCTCCCAGGAGACTGGCACCCTCACTACTGATTCTGCAAAGGGCCATGCAAAGAAACGGCTCTGGTAAGTGAGATGTTGAAGACACAATTAGACTGATCAGCCATGTATTTGTGGACAGGCTGGTGAGAGTGCTTGGTGGCTGAGCTATGCAGCCTTGGCAAGAACCGGAATAAGTGGCTGCGAATTCATGTTCCCAAGATCAGGAACCCAGTGAGAAGCTGTGACCAAGAGAGATGGGCTCTGCAAGAGGGTCAGAAATAACACAGTGACTCCCAGTAAGCAAGAAACATGTGTATGTTTCTAACGACTGTTGGTGTATAATATATTTTTGATGTAGCAGGCTCTTCTGAGTAAACATTACTTTCTGTTACAAAAGCTGGCAGGTTCCTGGATAATTGAATAATCTTGTTTTGCCCTGTGGGAACAGGATGACAGTATGGAAGCAAGCCATAATCAGAGAACTGCTGTGAAACAAAGGCATTCCTAGCTGAAGACCCAGCTCTAGAGGATGAGGAAGACTGTTTCCTAAAAAAAGAAGAGAGAAGGGATGGCTCCAAACCTCAGTCCTACATGGGAAAGCACACCCGCTGGGACACCAGGTAAGACTTTGTAGTGCAGCCATCTCAGAGCTCACCTGCAGTGCTCAGGTCTCCTCTGCAAACAATGTGGTTTCACGCCAAGTATCAGCAAGGCTGGGCCTAACTGTGCTTCCAGGATTCTTCATATTTGTTCATACACCATTCCTTTGTTGAAGAAAAGTTTCAGTTTGACAGCTACACATGGTTCTTAGATGTACAGCCATGAAAACTACTATGCACAAATGGGGTGAATGAAATCTATTACCCATCTAGACTTTTGTCCTTAAATCCTCTTCTTTTTCAGCTATTTCCATTTGACCTCAGGATCTGCTCCCCATACACTCAACCCTTCTTTTTCATCTGAGGCTCTGCATTATACTTGCAGTTAACAGCTCACTGTTATCTCATTATTCTGTCAAAAGTCAGAAACTATTAAGCCTATGACCTTATAATCAGGTAGAAATCTAGCTGAGATCTGTATGATTACATGCATAAAGTAGAATAAACTTCTTGAGCTTAGTTATGTTGAAAATCAGTAGTCTAATACAATGGGCATTACTGAGCTTTACACAGCCTTGCATCTTCCTTTGCACGTTATCCTGAGGAAGTCGGATGCTTTTATCCAGATTTCACCACTGTGAAATGGGGTACCAAAACACTGTGGCATCATCAGAGATGTCTTTGGGATTTACACATGGCCTCATATGAGATCACCTGCAGCAGAGTAGAGGACTGAAATATGGTCTCTCAAATCTTCTGCTAATACACCAGCTGCTGAAACTACCCTCTCTCTCACCTGCATGAGGCTTTGTGCTAGCAATAAAAATTAAATTAGAATAAAATGAGTTTGCAAGCAGAAGAAATTTGTCTTTCTATGTTTTTTCTTTAAGGTGAAACAAGTTCCCATGTGAGTTGCTACTGTCAAAGGCTGCCTGGCTGCCAGCGACACAGGTAGGACTGAGCTTTGCATTCCTGGACATCACATAACATGAAGCTTAGTGACGAGGAGCGTGAGGCCCTGCAGTGGTGCCTCCATCCTTCTCCCTGGGACTGGAGGCAGCAGCAACTCTCCCTTCCAGCACTGCTGCAGCCAGCTGCTTACCGTCATTGACAACCATCCTTTTTGTGGAAAGCTGATGCCACACAACTTCACATGAAGCCTCTGTATGTTTTCCAAGGCAGAAACCACTATTGCATCAAACTCATGCAGAGCTCAGTGCAATGAGAGCCAAGTCCATAAAATCTTTAACCCGCTACCACAGTTTAAATCACAGAATCACAGAATCACAGTGATGAATCACTACACACTCGTGACCCCCTCCTACAGTCGTTATTCTTAACCTAAAATAGCAAAGTCCAAATTATCCACCAATTTTCCCAACGATTTGTGACACCTGCCTCTTCGGCCAGACCTAGACCATGATTTTTTCATGCCAATTCTGAGCCTGTCCAGTTGAGCCCTACTCACAAAATCTGATTAGAAGAGAATACTGTCGACCAAGTAAACTCAGTTTCTTAATTCCTCTGTTGCTCCTAAATATATATGATTTATAAAATCTGTAATTCATACCTTACCCCACCAGTAGGATTGTGGAATGGGGATGTGGTCAAGGCGGGCCCCACGAATCCCAGCTCTTCTGTACACCTCAGACGTCAAATCAGGGAAATTTCTGTTCAGGTCCAAGTTCTGAGCTGTCTGTCGTCCAATGACCCATCCATTGTAGCCAGCTCCCTAATTTGTAACATAGAAGCCAACCTCAGAATAACTTGCTGTCTCAAAATATCCCTTTGTGGAAATTGTTTAAAGTGCCATTGATTAACAAGGGGAAGTTTTGTAGGAAGTAAACTGAAAATGTCTATACCGTTTAAAGCTGACACTTCTTAATCATTTTTTATCCCCATGAACACTAACGCACTAAACCAGCATGCAGGAAGTATTTCACTCACCAGCGATGTGACTCATGAGAGGAACACAGCAGCTTCTTACTCAGCACAGAGCAGCATGCAGAGTGGGTTAGAGGAAGAGAAAAATAAAATACAGCTGATGCTCCAAGGCAAGGTTTGGTAGAACGCAATAACCCCAGGCTCATACAACAGACAGAGCTCATCACATAAGCAAGGCAGAAAAAGAAAGGTCTTATTTTCATGTTAATGGTGCTGGTGATCACAGTGAAGTGAAAAGAAGAAAGTCAGGTAACATATAATAGAAGTTTTGCTTTCACAGTCTGCTTCAGACATCAACTCATCTCTGAAAACTGCCATCCAGGACTTTCAGGACATTGTTTAGCAGGCATGGTCATGGTGGGTTGACGTTCGGACTTGATGATCTTAGAGGTCTTTTCCACCCTTAATGATTCTATGATTCTATGATCCGTTATGAAAGGGTGATAGTACAGAAAATATTCACATTTTATCATATTTGTTCTTCTACAAGAGGAAGAATATCTACTCCACAGTATTAAACTACATTTCCTTAGAAAATAAATTAACAGTCATTAAAGTGAGTCAGTGGGCATTCTGTTCTAGAACTGATAGCAGAGAGTGCTAAAAGTGTGAAAAAGGAACACAGTCATTCCCACGTCATCACATGCAGGGACCAAAAATGACAAACATGGATGTGATTTCCTCTTAGCTCTGTTCACATCACCTTTGGAAGCAACCTACCACCAAATCAGGCTGGGATTCTGGCTGCTGATTATTAACCCTCCCTCCCATACATGACACTTCCCTCCCAGTTCCTCCTTTCCCATGAAGAATTCTAGAAACATGAAGCATTGAACTTTTCCTTATAAAAAGTCTTTTACCTCTTCTGCAGCCAGCTCATACCCATCAGGGTTGAGTGAAGGCAGGAGATGAATTCTGGTGTTATTAATCAAGGTCTGGATGCGAGGATTCCCAAGCAGATACTCCGAACACAGATACTGTGCGAGGTATATTAGCAGTTCTTTCCCCACAACTTCATTTCCATGCATATTGCCAATGTACTTAAATTCTGGCTTGACTGTGAAACACGAAGTAATGAGATGCTTTAATTTGATTATACCTGGATGGCTTCCAAAAGCAGAATAACCCAGCTAGCTTACTGATGAGTCGGTTTTATTTACACTAATTTAATGCATACATTTATGTAAACAGCACACCAGTTCCAGGTGAATGTGCCTCCATTACAACTCAGTTCAGTAGCAATTTAAATAGTGTCAGACAAAGTAAGTCCATGCTTTCAGGATCCCAAACCATAAGAGGTAACTGTTGCTCTAAGGTTTTGCTGGACTCATCATTAATTGTGGACAAGGAATGCTGCAAAGAGAAAATGTCAGGCCTTGCCTGGGAAGGAACAAAATACACCCCTGGCACTCTCACTTACCTTGGGCAGCTTCAGGGCCTTATACTGTCACAGATCCTAGAAATGACCTGCAGATGTGTAATACATTACCCCTGTTTTTGTAACCAAAATTGTGTTGTGCATAAAAAGTGGCTTTTAGGCTAAATAGCCTTGGAATAAGACTATTAGAAACATATACCTTCTCAGTTCCTTGCAGTTATTCTCTCCATTTCCATCCTTCCTTAGAGATTAATGGAAAGTAGAAAATAAATGCACTTTGGAGCCACCCTTTCCTGCCTATCCTTTCATCTTTATCTTTGATGCTGGCCAGCCTCGATCACTAGACACTGGAGCGGGGCTGGCACCGAGCTATTATGGCAGTTTGCTCAGGCTGGCAAAATCTCCAGCTCTAGAGCTATTTGAATCCTCTTTTATGCTGTCCTGAGCAGCACGAAGCAACAGATTTAGAAGGAAATGCTAGGTAATGTGTTAAACTACCATCTTTTATGATGCCAGATCACATTTCTAATTCAAAAGCCTGATTCATAGGCTTTGTGTTTTCCTGGCATAAGTAGTATTAGCTTAAAAAGACACCTGCAACTTCTTTTCTTTACACAAGAAAGGAAGGATGTTAGGCCAGAAAATTGTAATGCAGTTCTTTGCTCTGCTAAAGATGTCTACCGGGATCTTGATCAAGTTTAAAGGCACCTTGAAATACCTCTATGCCATGCAAGGCAGCATGGCTGAGAGTTAACAAGGCTAACAGCAGTCTTCGCTGTCTTGCCTGCCTTCCCTGCAGCGTAGCACACAGACGACACAGTAGCTTGACCTGAGATTATAATCTCTATAAAGTACTAAGCCAGACGTTGTGCAGTTCTGCTACACTGCTGAGGCTGCTTTGATGCTGGAGCTAGTCTGCTGAGAAGCAACCTGAGGCTCTTGGCATGCAGTAATGGCCACAGCAGTCCAACAGACTTAGTCAGGCACTATATTTGAGCTGGGAGCTGGTAACTGGAAAATAATATCTAATACTCCCCAAGAAAACAATCTGCATTTTGAAGAATTTGGAACATTTAAAAATCTAGCCCTTGCTGTCTCAGTGATGAATCTACAAAACAGAGAACAGCACTGTTCCCTGCTGCAGAGAAGTTGGGAAGACATTTATCCTAAAGGTGTTCAGGTACTATGATAACATAAATTCCTGGTGTCATTCACCTGTTACACTGACAGGCATTGCACTGGCCTGCATCCTGTTTAGGATTGTTTTCTGTACAGCATTGCCCTTTTTTGATGTCAATGTCCCTCTGTATCTGAGGTCTTCACACGAGTTGTACATATTTTAGGATGTGAAGGACTATGTTTAGACTGGGCACAGACATTATTTGTAGGAAGTGTGCAGGGTTTGACCGTATTGTGATAAATAAAAGGAGATTGAGCAAGTGGTAGATGATGGAGAGGGCAGGTCGGTAACAGAAAACCTATCTAAACTTCTTTGGATGCTGAACACCAATATATTAACAGCTATATCTCTGCAACAAAGTACATGGTCATACATGTAGGAACGAGGAACGTCAACCACGGTCATAAGCAGAGGTCATGAAGTCAGGAATCTGCAACCGGACTGTAATTGCTACGGTGAATTATCAGCTATTGCTGCAAGTCAGGAACACAAAGCAGGAGAACTGTTTTTGAATCAAGGTGTTTTACAGCTTAAGTGATATCCCATTAAAGGACCTGTTTTCACTCGCTTAATCTGGAGTTCCCTCAAGCAACCTGATCAACACTGGTATAACTCACGCAGTTCATGGTGTCCAGGCTTGGTTGAAAACTCTATCACAAAAAGATCCTTCCCTTCAAAACTGCGACCTATGCTGTAAGTTGTTGCAATATGGGAGCATTTAGAAGCAGTCTTCTTCAACGTGCTCACCATTTGGGAATATGAGTGGTGTTTGAACTGAATAAATGTTGCTGGCAAGTCTGAAGGCAAATCTTCCTCAAGATCGACCTCTCCTGCAAAGAAAAATTGTAACACAGTGTTTAAAACCATGGCCCTCAGAGGACTGCAAGAATGCCTGTACTTTTCCACAAAATAACTTTTTCTGCTGTAGAATTATAGAAAATACAGCTGCAATCATAACCTTAAATCTAAATAGTATATCTTATGCTCTTTATTGTGACCTATGTTGTTTGCAAAATGGTTTCAATGCACATGCACACTCACAAATCTTTTGTGCAAACTCCAGTTTTACCTTGGCCTTTGGTATGCTTAGCACATTTTAGTCACAAAATGTACATATTCTTCCCTTTGAATCTGGTGTATCAGATTACTTTTTTATGAAATTCATCTGTCTTCAGCTATCTGGATCTTCTTCACCTAAACAAAAATCTGTGACAATCACTAATGAGATTATTTTAATGAGCTGTTAAGCTTGTCAAGCAGTCATGAATTTATGAGTGCATTAAAGTTTCAGTTTTAAAGTAAAATGTTTCAAATATACAGACAGCTATCACACAGGGCAGGGCTTATCTAAATGCACATTGGCAGTCCAGACATCTAACTCTGAGCTGCCTGTCTTGCTGCTCTTTGTGCATGAGGGAGAGAAACAGATGCTTCTTGAGCACTGTTTAATTAAGTGTTTAAAATAGGTGGAACAAAATGAATCACATCTTACAGATGTCTACAAAGACGACAAGCTGAGACGAAAAAGCGGAGAGGTTTTGTGCCATAGATATTCCAAGCTGAGTGAGATGAGACCCTGCCCATCTAGACGAGTGAGATATGTCAGCAGAGCTTCCTTCCTTACCTCTCAGCTTTGCCAGAGGGTCAAAACATCCCTCTTCTTCCCCCGCGAAAAAGCGGTCGCAGTCTAAGAAGTAGGGCCAAGCCATGTCTATTGCATCAAATGCAGGGAGGCAATTTTTTTTCAGGTTTTCACAGACATGCCTGCAGGGCTTTATAACTTTGTCCTTTTCACACTGTGGGGCCAGCACTGAGCAGCCCAAGAGCCTCAGGTCCGGATTGCATTCTCCTTGAAGCAGGTTGTGCAGCACGCTGATGAGAATGTACTCGGAGCTGTACTCAATCACTTCTCGAGACTTCTGATCCAGAAAATTAGGATACATTGTCTGAGTATAGGCAACATCATTACAAGAACTTAAGGCAATGTCCACGCATTTTGCTATGAAAAGATGAACATATATAAAATAACTTGCTTCATCAACACTCTGAATAGTTCAAAGACAACATAAAAAATAACACTTTTAATGATTTTTTTTTTGTTCACAGATAGACTGAGGCAGTTTGAAACACTCTCAAAAGAATTTGATGTCTAAAACTACTTATAGAAAGATGATGGGAAGTATGCTTGGTCTGGAGATTGATTGCAAACAGTTTGATGCAAGTAGATGTCCTTCAGAATTAAAAAGGAACGTGACATTTTGGCATCAGGGGTTATCCGATTGATAAGCATTGTTCCTAAAATAAGATTTATTTTGTTAATTCCATACCTGAATAGCAACGGAAGCACAAATCCCTGGCCAGAAGACATTGGACTACCTGGCTCACAAGGGAATTTATTTAACAAGTAGATTGGAAACCACCAAAATCAATAAAGCCTGGTTTCCAAAGGAAAGGCTGTCTCACACTTGATTAAATCTTACCAGCTTTAAATTAAGAATACAGTCTGAGCTTATTAAATATCAAAGAATTCATAAGAGAGAAAAATCCCCTGTTGAGGTGTGAATTTGCTTGTGTTAAATGTGGGGAAAACTCAGATTCCTGAATAAAGTGTATTTGCAATATCACTCTCTCCACTGTCCTTGCCTTTTGGTATCGATTCACCAGTGCGGTGTGAGATCACATGGGTTTTTTCTTTAATGGGGAAGGCATAAATAAGCTCTCTCTCTTTTCTTGGCCACACAAAATCTGCAGCCTCTCTGTGAAGTTTGACTGATATTGCCTAAAGAGTTCGAAAGTTATTCTGTGACTTGACTAACAGGCAAGCAGGCCCATTAATGTTCTTACATATATTTTTTTACAAACCTAATACATTTTAAGATATCAGCTTACAAGGTCTTAAGAAGGATAAATGTTGGCAATACCTTCAACCCACTCAGAGGTGAAAAGGGAGTAATAGAGAGATGTCTCTTTATAAAATTGCTGGCTATTACATTAACGGGCCCACTTTTCATAGAGTCATAGATTCATAGAATTGTTTAGGCTGCATGAGATCTTCAAAATCATCTAGTCCAACCATTTCAGCCTCCTTGTTTGGTTAATGTCTCTGACTGGTAACATGTACCATTGTCACAGCAGCAAAATCCTACCTTGTGTGTAAGAGATCGTCTCTCTAGGAGCTAGACCTACTATAGCACCAACATTAGAAAACTTCTCAGGACATAATGAAGAAATACTTAAGGTTTGGAGATTCTCCAAGGAGAATGAGCAAAGTCACATCATACCTTTCTGTACAGTTTGGCATTGACCTGCAAATAAAGAGGAAAAAAAGGGCATTATGGGGCAGGAATCTCTGGTGCCTCATGTTAGGAGTTGTCCCATCAAGTAGCCCTACAGAGGCTGCTGCAGCTCTGTGTCCTGAGGTCCAGCCACACCAAGGACAAGCACGTATTCTCAACAGGCACATTTTACATATATACACAAAGAGAAAACACAGTACAGGTAAACACAACCAACAACAAACCGTCATCCTGTTCCCCCTTCTGGCTAAACAGGATGAAAGACCATTGATGGAACAAAAGTACAGGTGGATCCCTCCAGAAGCTCGGCTTAGACACCCTGGATCCCCTTGTACCTCAGGCCAGTTTACCCAGTAGCTGGCACCTGGATCCACTGATCTCCCAGTTGTCTCATGAGCTAACACACATGCTGGTCTCTCTGGTAGCTGGCTCAAACCTAATGTCTCACTGACAGCCAAACCCCAGACACCATGGTCTTCCCAATAACTGGCTTGGACCTCCTGGTTCCTCCCCTAGCCAACTCTGAGACCCTCCAGTCTCTTCAGTACCCAGGCCAGGATCACAGATGCTCACATACCCAGCTCCCAAAACTCTAGTCCCTTCCACTGCTAGCCCAGATTGGTGTTTGCTAGCAACTGCACAGACTGACATACACACACAAGGCACACACACCATGGTCCCTCCAGTTGCTGCACCCCAGACACACAAACCTCCCTGACCCACGGTCTCACACCAGTCGCTGGCATGTGGAGCCACATACAACCCCATCCACACACACAAAAAAAGACCCTCATTCAGGCAATGAGTTGGAAATGAAGTTTAATAAGAAGACAGGACAGACTACAGGGATCAGGCATAGGACGTGGCCAGACAAGCACACTGACCAGCCAGTCTTTGATCCACTTTAAAAAGGGAGGACTTGACTATAAGTGTGGTTGTGCAAGATATCAGGCCTATGTTTGAAAAACTCGCTGAGACATTCAGCCCTGACAATTTGACAATTTTTCTAGGCATGCTTGAAAACTGTAAGTTATGTGTCTAGGAAACTTAACTAATGAAAATGTAGGTCTTTGGTAATCTGGTTTAGTCTAAAAGTCCAAGTGAGTCCTGCTGTACCTACCAAGGTGCCTCCTGGGTCTTCCCCTAATGATTCTGTTGGTCCCACATAATGCTGTGCATACCTTTCTTGCAAAGCAATTAAGCCTTTGGTGGATATGAAGGGATGTATTTCTTCCCCATCCTACTTCATTCGATCTCTAGGAACTGCATTTTATAATCCTTTTAATAATATCTTAAAACTAATTATTTCCCTCCCCAGCTACTCTCACAGGAAAGCTTTTCCGAAAGCTCACTTCTCTAATGGCTAGAAATTGCCTTTTAATTTCCTGCCTAAAAGTATTCTGGCCAGTTTACATCCATGTGTTGTTGTGCCAGCATTGTCTAAATAGCTCTGTGCCCTCCCTGGTGCATGCCTTCATTGTGTGTTTGCAGAGCAATCAAATCCCCTCAGCCTCCTGTTTACTAGGTCAAATAAACCAAGCTGTCTTGATTTTGAAGGAACGTGGTCTGATGACCCAGGAGAGGCTTCTTCTGCTCCTGCAGCCAATGATACCGTATTGCCCTTCTCCAATACTGGCAACTAAAGAAAAAGTTTGCTACCCAAGTATTGGAGCTTTTTCACCAGTGCCTCATATGGGCTCAGCTGTTATGTGCAAGCTTTTTAAACACCAATAAGTCTGTTTTCCTTGTGATTTATTGGGGATCTAGCTATGTTGCTGTTTCTGCTAACACTGACTCGGGGAACAGGCGTCTTAGTTTTTTTCTCACTGAATTGAACGTTTGTCCTCATAAGACCAAATTTATTATGTTTTCTTTTTTTCCTACTAAGGAAAATTTAAACTTCTACTCTCGGCTTATTTGTTTAAATGTAATCATCTGCATATATGTTGCTAATGAGCTGATCATTCTTTAGCCAAAATAAAGTTATAATGAGAACAAAATTAACCTTGGAAATGAGTCTGGTTCTATATTACGAATTGTCGTTGATCCACATTACCTCATAAAATAAATGAGGGATCAGAACTAGCAGAAACAGCCCATCTCCAACACCAGCAAGCTCTGCTAAGTAGCAAGCTGGAAAAAAATGTATCCATTCAAACTCCTTTCCTGGCTTGGCACATTATGCTAATAGTAATAAACAATATCTAGTTCATCAACAATGACTTCTCTTACAGGATTTCAGTGTTTCCCTGAGTTAGACACAAGCCCCCTCAGTGAGTTAAAGTCAAGACATTTCTAAAAAAGGCAGACACTGCACATAATTTTACATCTGGCAGCTATCAAGAAATAGCATTTTGTACAGTGCTAGCTGGGAAAGAGAAAGGAGTGTTCTCCTGTTAGTAAGAGCTCGAGCAATCAATCCTGCTGATAAAATTGGATGTCTCTTCCTCCCTGAATCTGGAATCTTGCATCCCAATGCCATCACACCCAAAACATCTTGAGAGGCCTTGTACACAAGTCTGAAGCCAGCCAAATGTTCCACACGGAGTGGAAAGCTTGGTCTGGATGGGACTGGCTTGAGTTCAGCCCTGTCCCCACGATCAGAGTGACACTGTCTCTGTTAATCACCAGGGTCATTAGCAACGAATCCCCTTCTTTACCTTGAAGGGTGGCTAAGACATATTTGACACATTTTTTTTTTCCTCAGCATGAAATGACTGTATTGTAGCTATTATTTTAGACTAGAGGGTCGTGTGTGCTGAGAGCAGTTCTTCATGGGTTCATTTGGGGAGCATGAATAGTCTTTCCACAACTGCTTACATTTCCTCAAAGGTAAAAGCCATTTACCCTTTGCTGGCTCTGTGACCAAGCTACAGATGTCCTGTTTGTTTGTGTCTCTGACATGCACTGCTCAAATAATGAACCTGAGCCACACACTATCTTCCAGACCACTGTTACTATGCAGGATTGCATTAGCCACCAGCCAGTCTGATACGTGGCACAAACCTATTCTCAGTGGTGTCTCAGTATTCTGCTTATTCAGCTGGATCAAAAAGATGTGCTGGCAACAAGCTGGAACAAGTAGAGGAAACCAAAGGAAAATGCAGCGGGCGGGGTCCGGGCACGGTGCTGCCACTTCCCCCTGCTCTGGCTCTCCGAGCAGCAGCAGTCTTGCTGCATTTAGCAGATGCCTCTTTCTGCCCAGCTGGCCAGAAGGAGAGGTGCTGGGAAGCAATGGATAGCTGATGGAAGAGACATGCCAAACTTTGTTAAGTCATATGCAGTCACTGGGTTCACAAGAAGACTGGATCGTTTTGTGAGCAGGTGCAGACGTTAGCACAGGAGAGTTAAAGACAGCTCTGGTTTCAGGTTGGTACCTGGCTTCTACACTTTGCTATTTTTACCACACTTATAGGGAGAGGTATTCTATTAAGAAACACTGCTGTTACTCATTAATAAAGAAACGGACTGAAGAGGATAGATTTATTTTTCAGATGGGGAACCCAAATCCACACAAACCTGCCCCATGACAATTGGAGTAGATCATCTCAGGATGTGATAAGCAGGGACAATTCTTCAACAAAAAAATAAAGCTTTTCCTCTACTTCTGGCCTGTGATGTCCCTCAGAAGCTCAGAGCTACCAAAACTCATTGACTAGCAGCAAAACTGACTCCTTCCTCCTGGGTCCTAAGCCTAGATGGAAGCCTAAACTTGGATTTAAACCTCAGATGTTTGGAGCATACTGTGCTGTCTTCTCTCTTTCTCTCTCTGCCAGAGACATCTGTGCAGCTCCTTCTACCCAGCTCCGCCCAAACTGTAGCAGCTCTCCCCACCGCAACCTTCTGCCAGCTGCCACTTGAGCCACACATCAGCCACATCTCTGTTGTGTAAACAGCCAGGAGTCGAGCAGCTTGATCCTTCAGGTTATCAGGAGTTAATCTATACAAAAGCAAGTGAAAAAAGGTCTGGTTTATACCAGACCTTGCTTCATAGTTAGTCTTAAATGTGTATTCGTGCTGATGTGGTGTTTGGACTTCTCCTATGTTTCCTAATGCCAATGCTTGCATATGTTTTGGAGGGTGCGGCTCTGCAAGGGCCAAAGATAATTCTCCAGTGTGTGTACTTATACAAATAAGTGGATGCACGTAGCTGGGCCAGAGCCTGCCTGCCTGGAGCACAGGCGGGAAGAAACTCTCCGAGGCCAGCTCCTGAGCTGCAGCTGCACGCTCTGCTCCTGGAGCCCTGCACCCGTGGCTCTGGGTGTCTGCACACAGAAACGGCCAGCAAATCCCCCTCCCCGCCCATTAGAGCTCATTTCACCGACGCGCTGGCAATGCCAACCAGAAGAGTCCAGCTGCTCCCTTTCTCTCTTTCATAAAAGAAATGACAAGCAACGATACACAGAGTTTCTCAGGTCTCCAGATTAACTTGGCAGACTTCAGTTGCTGCTTCTTCTCTGCTTGAAAGAGCCTAAAGCTCTTCCACTTTTTGAGCAGAGACTTTCCTGAGCTCAGAGGAAGACAGTGCTGCCTCCTCTCATAGTTCCGTCAGCAGACAGGTTGGTACAGGGAGACCTTTTTCTTCCTGACCTAGAACAGCCTTTTCAATTTTTTATGTTTGTTTTTGTACTCTAGCTATTCCACCAGAGCTACAAAAGTCCTTTCAGTAGCACAGCACCTATTTCAGGTTATGGATAAAATAACTTATTGAAGAGGAGAAAAGCCATTGCAAGCTTTCTGAGCCCTCTCTATAATATACGCTTCTGGTTTTAATTTGCAAAGGCAAGCTTGAAAATCTACAATGCAGCACATACATATTTTACTGCCAAGCTTACATTTTTCCCTTTGATGATTCAGCACTGAAAGAAGCAAGCTGCTGTGATTAACCCTAACCCAGACAAAAGAGCTCAACAGCTAGTTCCAGTGCCATGGCTTGGCTGGTTCCCTTTTCTGAGAGCAAAGCCAGCAGGAGACTTGTGCACTTGAGGATACAGAATAAGCCCAAGGGCCAGTCTTAAATTCAAAATATCTATATCATTTAGTGAGGCTTATACAATTGCATTGTTATGACTGACAGATCAAACAAGATTAGATAATTTATCTTGTACAGACGAGCACACCCCTTACCAGCTTTCTGGGTTTCTTACAATACTGTTTTAAACTGGAACATGTGTATATTCATTTTAACCTCTGCTTTTCCAAACAAAGCATTTCAGTTTCTCATTATATCGGTATAACTGTCCTTGCTGTTCTACACAAATCATCAAGCCAGTCTTTCCTATGATTATCTGCCTTGTAACACTGAAGAGACGAACCTTATTATCAGTGGTAATAAGCAAACACTGCTGGGCTGCACCATTTTAAAAAGCATTGCAACGACACCTGCAAATGGCACAGCACAGCCTGCTGCCAGAGCCAGCTTCCGGCTACAGCACGAGGACAAGAGCAGGACAAAATCTGTTACAGAATACTCTAAAGGGTCAGAATTGCCAGGAGGAGGGTGGGAAGGGGGAAAATGGTCAAGCAGAAAGCCTGGCAGGTACATATCTAAGGCATAAATGCAGGGGCAGAAGCAGAGAAGATCTCCAGCCACAGAGCAGGAATTCCAGGAAAACTGAAGGAGAGAGGAGAGATTGCAAAAAGCAGCCCACGTGGTTAAGTCTTTTTTCTGGATACATCAAAGCTTTTGTGATTAGAGGACTGGATTCCTGTTACTATTCTTCCACTCCAGCAACTGCTGTAACTGCCCAGGGGAGCGACATGTTTGCAAATGGGCAGAAGCAGTATGCAGGAGCTGGACATGCAGACAAGCCCTATTTCAGCCCTGTTCCCTCATATGAAGAAGCCTGAAAGCACCTGAAAGAGATTAATGTCTAATCTGCCTTTACTTTGCAGAGCAAGATCACAGCGGGAAGACACAAGCCAGTGTTCGTTATTAATCACTCTTCTTTCTAACCCACCTGCTGCCTGGTATTCAGTTAAACACCCATTTTTATCGAATTGCTGAGGTGTTCCCACAGCAATGATGCTGCCGTCGGCTCTTTCAGGACTGTTTGTCTCCCAGGACTGGTCTGGGGCCCACGAGAAGAAGCTGAAGCTTCCCCAAGGGTGATGGGAGTTCATGCAACTGCAGACCACAGGTCAAAATCTGTGCAGAAGCCCACTAGACGTGCCACTCAGCAATGGCTCAAAGCCAACCTAGGTGGTGGCCAGCAGTTCTCCCTTGTTTCTAATTGTCCAGATGCAACTCAAACCATGCCGCAGTAGTAAGAGCTTAAAAGAACTGAGGAAGAGCATTGATGTCTGCCCATCTGTCCCCACCGCCTGTCCTGTGCCGCTCATGACAGGATCCCCGGTGCCACCTCAGCATTCCCTCTGGTCAGTAAGTGCTGCTCCAGGGAGTCCTCCCCGCTGAAAATCCTGAACAGAGGCATAATCCCAAAAAGCTGAGTGCCCTTTTTTGGCCTTATACAAGATGCTTTCCCAGTTGTGAAGGGGAAAATTACTGGTTGGGAAAATAAAACACAAGGAAACAACAATAACAACGACAGCAAAATAGCTCGGGAGTTGCCAAATTGACTGAAGACTTGCTGGGCTGCACGTGCGGCTGGGCTGCTGCTGAATGTGCATTCGCTGTGCTCCAAGATAATCTGGAGACATTTAGAGACCATCTCTCAGTGTCAGGCCAAGAAAGAAAGGAGAAATCAGCTCAGATGTAGGAAATGCTGGCATTAAAACAACGGATGGGGTGAGAAGGTGGAATAGGTCCGGAAATCTCTTACAACTGTCAACTAAAGGGTCAAATTTTCACCAGGGTGACTGCAGAGGGGTGAAACCACTTTTTAGGCTGCTAATCTGGAGCTGTGATGCCTCTATAGCTTTGCTTTGTGACCATATGCTCTCTATAGCTCAGTTCCCACTGCCTAAGGACGCAGTACTCTCTAAGTGTTTTGGCCAACAGCTTACCACAGAGTCAGATACTTACTGCTGGGTAAGTTCAACTCTGTTGAATGCCACTGGGCAGAGGACCACATCTGGAAAATTGAGGGGTTTATAGCTGATGCTACCACCCTTCCAAAACCTTTGCTAAAACATCATTCCATCCTCTTTAAACACAGTCTATGCAGCCCCCTAGCATAACTCTGTCCTTTCAATAGTTTAGATGTATGAGAACTATTGCAATTAACATCACATTAGGTTCTTCTATAGGTAGTTGAGTTTTAGCCAAGTGTGGTATTTTTATATTACAAAAGATTGACAGTTAATTCAGCAGCCTTTACTAAAAATCTTCATAACACTGTAATTTAAAATCTGTGTCTTAATGTCATATTGTCTCCTAAACAGGTCTGTCCTGTTGTAGCACTGTAAAACTGAAACCGTGCCAGTTAAATCAATGGAGTTACAACAGGATAAACCAAGAGATTATAATTTCAGTTCTACTTCTGTAATGGGCAGAGCAACCCCAAGTCCTTAAACTCCATTGACCTACGACAGCTGCATCCAGCTGTGAGGGTGATTCTGTCCAAACAAGATTCAGTAGTCTTAAAAGCCCTGGGTCATAAAAGCTCAGCATATAGACCAGGACATGTCACATCAGCCTCAAACACCACGTTCACAACGAGATAGTTGACTTCTGTGTAGTCCCTCCACTCTCAGTCCCTCCTCAGACAATAGCACCTGGGACATCTACCCAACATTTGGCCCAAGCTTAAGGAGGGTATGGCTCTCACACAGCCTGGGCAACCCAAACGGGACCACGGTAGCTATCAGCCAGCCAGTATCCTCAAATAACCACTAATCTACTGTGTGAAGGAAAAGGCTAGAAATGTTAAAAAGGATCAACCACTAGTGTTACTAAAACTAACTCTTGCTAAAAGCCTATCTGTGCCTTAGGGCGATGGGGATTTTGTTCAAGTTTTGACTTCTCTGTAGTTACACATCCACACTTTAGAAACGTCTGAACAAGTATTCCGAAGAAAACTTTGCCTTCAGATTAAAATCATGCATAAACTATTTCAGTAGTAAAAGGATATACATGTGTATTATATTTTCAATATAAACTAACTTTCCCCACAGAAGTGGCTGTTTCTGATCCCATTTCCCATGTTAAATGCAGCTGAAGATCAGTGTTGCTAAAAGATTAATTGTGTAGAAATACTAGAGTCAGTGGTTGGAATCCAGAGCAACTCACATGACTCAGTGATGAAAACCGGGTTTATAAGAGCTGGAATTCCTCATCTGGTGAGTATGCATGATGCAGAGTTCTGCATTTTTTGTTTTGACAAGACTTGGACACATCCATCTCGGGTGCAGCAGGCAAGATTCCTACAGCTTGGGCTTTCCCACTCGTGGTGGTGCAATGGTGCTGTGGCCACACTTATGGACTGTGCCTGCCCATGCCAGCCATGGCAGGACAAGGGACCCAGCCGGCACCACTGGCTGTGGGGCAGAGGAGCAGACCCCAGCACACTGCCAGGTCACCCAGTGCAGCCACACACAGAGGAGCAGCAGCAGACAGAGAGGCTCTGGCTCTGTGTGAGCACAGACAGGGGTTTCGCAAGGAAACAAGCATTAGAAATCTGCACAGCAAGTGAACTAATGCTCTCATGAAGCTGGGGCCAATGTAAAGCTTATGGAAGGCAATGGCTTTTCCCTTTGTCACTTAGCAATAAACCAAGGCACACTATGGACATAAGAACGCCAGAGAAGGAGAGGGAAAAGGTAGAGTGCATCTGTATGTGAAGCCAGTTTTTCAATCAGTCCAACTGTCCAAAAGAAAATTAACTTTTCTCAATGCCGTGGCTTAGAGAATCATAGAATCACGGGTTGGAAAATACCTCTAAGATCATCAAGTCCAACCATCCGCCCAACACCATACCTACTAAACCCTATCCCAAAGTGCCACATCTACACGTTTTTTGAACACCTCCAGGGATGGTAACCCAACCACCTCCCTGGGCAGCCTATTCCAATGCCTGACCACTTTTTCAGTAAAGAATTTTTTCCTAATATCTAATCTAAACCTCCCCTGATGCAACTTGAGGCCATTTCCTCTCATCCTATTGCTAGTTACTTGGGAGAAGAGACCAACACCTGCCTCACTACAACCTCCTTTCAGGTAGCTGTAGAGAGCAAAAAGGTTTCCCTTTGGCCTTCTTTTCTCTGGACTAAACAATCCCAGCTCCACCAGCTGCTCCTCATCATAAGACTTGTGCTCCAGACCCTTTACCAGCTTCATTACTCTTCTCTGGACATGTCCCAGCACCTCAATGTCCTTCTTGTACTGAGGGGCCCAAAAGCAAACATAGTATTTGAGGTGAGGCCTCACCAGTGCCGAGTACAGCGACATGATCACTTCCCTGCTCCTGCTGGCCACACTATTCCTGGTACAAGCCAGGATGCTGTTGGCCTTCTTGGCCACCTGGGCACACTGCCGGCTCATGTTCAGCCGGCTGTCCACCAACATCCCCAGGTCCTTTTCTGCCGGGCACCTTTCCAGCCACTCCTCCCCAAGCCTGTGGCGTTGCATGGGGTCGTTGTGACCCAAGTGCAGGACCTGGCACATCGCATTGTTGAAACTCATACTGTTGGTCTCAGCCCATCGATCCAGCCTGTCCAGATCCCTCTGCAGAGCCTTCCTACCCTCGAGCAGATTGACACTCCCGCACAGCTTGGTGTCACCTGCAAACTTACTGAGGGAGCACTCAATCCCCTCATCCAGATCATTGATAAAGATGTTAAACAAGACCTGACCCAAAACTGAGCCCTGGGATCACCACTTGTGACCGGCTGCCAATTGGATTTAACTCCATTCGCCACCGACTGGAGCTGGACTCGGCCATCCAGCCAGTTTTTTATCCAGTGAAGCGTACACCTCTCTAAACCATGATCTGCCAGCTTCTCTAGCAGAATGCTGTGGGAGACAGTATCAAAGGCGTTACTAAAGTCCAGGCAGATGACATCCACAGCCTTTCCCTCATCCACTAGGCGGGTCACCTGGTCATAGAAGGAGTTCAGGTTGGTCAAACAGGACCTGCCTTTCATGAACCCATGCTGGCTGGGCCTGATCCCTTGGTTGTCCTGCACATGCCTGGGGAGCGCACTCTGGATGAATCGCTCCACAGTCTTCCCCGGCACCGAGGTCAGGCTGACAGGCCTGTAGTTCCTGTGATCCTCCTTCTGGCCCTTCTTGCAGATGGGTGTTACATACTCCAGTCGTCTGGGACCTGTTTGTTAATCAGGACTGCTGATAAATGATGGAGAGTGGCTTGTCCAGCTCCTCCACCAGCTCCCTCAGCACTCTCAGGTGGATCTCATCCGGCCGCATGGACTTCTGAGTGTCCAGGTGCTGTAGCAGTTTGTTAACTGCTTCCTCCTGAATTAAGGGGGATTTATTCTGCTCTCCATCCCTGTCTTCCAGCTCTGGGGGCTGAATACCCTGGAAATAACTGGTCTGGCTATTAAAGACTGAGGCAAAGAAGACGTTAATTACCTCAGCCTTTTCCTTACCCTTGATGGCAATGTTCCCCGCCGCATCTAGTAAAGGATGGAGATTCTCCTTGACTTTCTTTCTGTTGTTAAGGTATTTGTAAAACCATTTTTCATTATCTCTGACAACGGTCTATCCCGCGTACCCGAAACACCTCCCAAACGCTCGGGCAGCGAGCGGGGTGGGTGGCAAAAGCCCCAGGCATCCCCTTTGCCTCTATCCCCCCCCTTCCCCGGCTGTACCAGCGGAGGCGCCCGCACGGTGGCACCACAGACGGCGGCGGAGCCGGAGCGGCAGCGCCCGGTGGGACGGCACCGGGACCGGGACCGGGACCCGGGCGGCGGTAGCCGAGCGCTCGGGTGCTGCCTCCCCGCTCACCCTGTGGGCCCGGGGGTTCGGAAACACACCTCAGCCCCGGCGTACCCCCGCCCCGGGAGTCCCCAGCGAAGCGCTCCCCGAACGTGAGTGGCCAGGCAAGGCTTTACCGCAGCCTGAGCCCGACCCGGGCAGCACCTCAACGGCAGAGCTGTCCCCAGTTGCGAGGAAAGCCACCTGCTTTTGGTATTTCAAGGCATGTGACTTCAGCCTGCTTCTACTTTGCTTTTGCTTCTGTTGCCAGTGGTGGTAAAGTGTTGTATTTAACTAATTACAGCTGGAATATGTCAGTCAGCAGCAGAGACTTACGCAACTCTCAGATAAAACGGGAACCTGTGCTGTTAGCTCGATCCACCCGCCATCTTTCAGGGGAAACGTGCTGACCTGTACTTGTCTCGCCCAAACTAGAGGCCAAGAGGCCAGTGAAACTCATTGCGGTCTGGAAGTGCTGTCTTGCAATGGGGCAAAGTAACAGCTTATTGCTGGGGGGGAGAGCGGCTTACTGGCTCCCCAGGGACACAGCACACAGCTGGGGAGAGGGGATCTGCCCTCGCTCAGTTCCATGGTTCCCAGCTGCTGCTCAAAAAGCTCCCCACAGTGTCTGACGCCTGTGCTGGATTGTGGGGCTGGCTGACAGCAGTCATCTCCTCATTTTACTAAGCAGAGAAGCACAAAGCATTTTGTAAGGATCTTAGTATTGTTAGCCATGTTTCATTTTGATTTCTTACTTAAAAAGAAAAATGAGTCACAGCAGAGCAAATATCACTGAGAGCGCCATGCAGCCTGCAGCAATCAGCTCCAGCCTTCTGTGAGTCAGACAGTGACACTGGTTCCCACTGCCCTTCACTCCTGCAGGAGCAGCTCTGGGGTGGTCTTCTCCTCCAGGGCACCCCAGGCCTGGCCACTGTCACACACAGAGATCAGCACAAGGGATCCCAAAACAGGGGGGAAACTCCCACTGCTGCAGATGAAGACGTAACCTACTGTCCTGGGTGTAGCTGGGCTTGTTCAGCCTGAAGAAGAGAAGGCTGCGAGGGGACCTAATAAATGTTTATAAATATCTCAAGGGTGGGTGTCAGGAGGATGGGGCCAGACTCTCTTCAGTGGTGCCCAGCGACAGGACAAGGGGCAATGGGCACAACCTGAAGCACAGGAAGTTCCGTCTGAACATGAGGAAGAACTTCTTCCCTCTGAGGGTGACGGAGCACTGGAACAG
>Ga0065711_1005066_pt1 | contig 21425 bp, 11 predicted proteins | sample Hoacrofraction12_FD_59098 | JGI IMG/M metagenome (GOLD analysis project Ga0065711, IMG submission 59098) | Hoatzin crop microbial communities from Cojedes, Venezuela - Epithelial fraction 12 v2 (version 2) | ecosystem: Host-associated > Birds > Digestive system > Esophagus > Crop | place... | reverse complement strand
AAGCAACAGGGTGTCTGGCGCGCACGTTTGGAGGAGAAATCCCCCGTGTGCCCGGCGCCGCAATAAAGAATACCTGCTTAACAGTATACATTGTACTGTTAGGTTTTTCTTACCGGATCTTCGAATCAGTACGTTGTAAGGTTTTCTGCAGAAGAAAAAGAAGCAACAAAAGGAAACAAAGAATAAAGCAACAGTTATTAGTCTTGAATAGATTTTATATTAGAATTTTAACTCTTATTTACTTACTAGAAGGGATTATTTTGGATTATTTCTGTATTAGTTCTTAAATCTCCACTTGTATGTTACTTTTCTTCTTCTCTCTAATTATGTGATTTTAGTTGTTTATGTACTAAAATGTGGGTCAACTGAAGACTCTAAAGTGGAATCAACATAATACTATTCTGCTACATCATTTACACTTTTATAGAGATAAAAATCCTAAGGTAAATAAATCTGGCTGGTATTAGTATTAAATCACCCTTGGGATAAGTCCTCAGTGCTAATTAATGAATCATAAAAGTCAAATTTTAAAGATAATCTTTGACACCTATAGCTATTCATAAGAGCAGCATTTTCATCAGCAGATTCCATCAGAAATTCCTAATTAAAGCTGCTTCTTCTCACTCTGTGTTTAGAGACAACATAGGGGGGAAAAAAGGCTGCTAAAGCTAGGATTTTATTCAGATTTTCAGTGCAGTCCAATTTGCATAAATTCTAATAAAGCATTATTAAAATCTATTAACACTTGTCTACGGCAATTAACTTAAGTTTGCTATTTTGAATGATTGCATTTCATGCAAACTGAGATAAGGAAGCACGGAGGGCTAGCAAAGAATGTACTGTAATTCTGGGAAGGATGCGTGAAAGCAATGTTATTCACAAGGCACAAACTTTAGGAAGGAATAAATATTGTTTGTTTTCTAAAAGGCAGTGGAAAATTCGTGGCTCCATGGAGTTGAAATTCAATCATGGCTGCCCTCAGATATTTATTTTACAATATATATATATGATATACAAGGCTGGTGAACATCATGATATTTTACTATAAAACCTGGAGGGCACTGTCCTCTAGAGAGAATTGAAGATTTTAACTAATATTGATTATTTAGTACAGACTGAAAAGATCATATATTAAAATGGGGAAAAAAGAAAGCCAAGGAAAGACTTAGAATTTTTTTATAGATTTTTGAAGGTTTCAGTGGAACTGGTAAAAACTCAAGTAACGTTGAGTCATAGAACTCCTTTAACAGCTACTGTGTATGTTGGCTTTGTTTACCCAAATTATGGCAGAGCACTGTACAAACCCACGGAAAGAGCAAGCATTGGTATCCGGTTTGCCATTCTGGCTTGAAAACCCCACTTCATTTGTATTTCTACAGTGCAGCTCTTCATGCTCAATGGTGGATGAGTTAGGGCATCTCAAAGCACGTGGACCAGTGCAATTGCAAGATGACTTCCCACCACCCTCTTTTTGACTGCTGCCCCATGCTGGAAAGTGGGATGAGGGCAACCGTGGCTGCTGGTGGTCCCTACGCAGCCCAACCCCGAGGGCTGTCTCTGGTTGCGTTTGCACTGAGGGCCGGGGAAGGCTCTTTGCACATCTGACCTGCTCTGGGAAACCAGGTTGGCCGCTGGTGGCTGGAGTTGAGACCCTTCTCATGCTTTCTGCTGTGCTTGCCTCTGGTGCCCCAAACTAGAAGTTGCAGCTGCTCAGCAAACGTGGGTATAACTACCAGACATGTGTCTGATGTTTGAATTTAATAAGGAGTCCTGCTTCTTTGAGAGTCCTCTGAGAAGTTTTAGCCTTTTAGTTCCCAACAGCTTGTTATTTGCTCGAAGTTACGAAGTGAAAATACTAGTCGTCCCAAGGGACAGACATGAACGTAGTGTACTCTCCGAGTAATGATTTGCATTTGTAATCTACGTTGTACCAACTCATTTGAATTCTGCTTATCCATCAGTTTCTAGGACTCTTAAAAGAGGATCTTAAAAACCAAACCGCAACATAGAGTGGTCAGGTCCTTTCGACCATATCTGGAATTCCCTTGTCCAAAGTTACATGGTCTTCAGGATGACAATTCAGGACCATCATAGTAAGAGTCATCCCTGTCTCAGTAATGAGTGAGAGCTGGAAATGTTATTTAGAACGGGAGATTCTTGGCTCTCCCCTGTTGTTTGTTTTGAATATCAGTATATCTGAAGGTATCAGGCTTCACTTTGGTCTCTGTATGCTAGAAGACTTCCATTCCTATTTTCCATGTTCTAGAGGGATGAAAAAAAACAACCCACCAATAAAGACTGTGGCAGTTATGTATTTACTCTGCAATCACTTCCCAGGATTACATCACCCTGGAAGTTGGCTATTTGGGTCTCCCTTGAAGAAATTGTCCATCTCCATCTCAAACTGTCTATTAAAACCACATAGAGGCTGGATTTAGTTACCAGAGATCACCTTGGCAATGACTTCCTACGAGTGCCGGTTATGCTTCACTGGAACCAGAAACTGTGAAGCAGTAGAGAGACTCCTAGGGCAGGAGATGGTGCTGGGCTACTGAACAGTCTTTCTCAAAGCATAAGATATCCCCATGCCTTACCTAGAACCAAACGCAAAGATCTTGGCTTTGAATTTGGCGCTCTTTCTTGTCAACATCTCATATGCTAATTCACATACGTAACATAAAATAAAACGAGTAAGTTTGCTCATCACTAACCATGGAATTTTCCTCAAGGACTAGAAAGGTTTAAGACACCTTGCTTTTGTGGGGTCTATTTGCTTAAATGGGAAGGCTTTTCCATAGTGTGGCCTACGTGACCATATAAATATTGAGGTGGACAAACGGACATCATTTGTATAATTTTCAGAAAAATTACTGGTAGGGCATTTTTTTAGAAATTTATCTGATTTATCCTTTAACATTTTCTTCTCTGTAGCCTGCTAAGTTGGAATTATGAAAACAATACCAGCAACTTTTTGGAGTGTTCTTCAAAGCATTTTTAAAATAGTTTTCCAATACTATGTGGCAAGAAATGAAATACACAGTATTTCTTCTATTGTACAATAGAATACACACAAGTATAATAGCATATAAATGTTTTACAGGCATTTTTTTAAAATGACCTCCTAATGCATTGAGGTTGTGCCTCTTGCAAGGAATGTTACTGCTCCCAACTCTTGCTAGGGGACTGTTTATCTGCCACCATCCAGCATGGGTAACATGCCCGTTTTCTCTTTCTATTTCTGTATTCTTTGCATGACCACTGGAGTTGACAATAATCGAGGGCACGCAAAGAAAGCGGAGGTGGGTCCTCTGCTGCTACTGCCCCAAATGGACAGAGAATGTGATGCTGTCCTCTGTTTCTTAAGCTTTTCTGTATTTTGAAGAATTTTTATGGGGAGGATTTAGTTTCACAAAGTGAGTTCTTCTTTCCTTTGTCTATAAAACAGTTACCATGAGAAATATGCAGAATATTCTGAGATCTTGAGTGGTTTGAGTTGTACAGCATTAACAGCCCTCTTGTACTTTATGAATGGTTTTCCTCCATGCTCTTGGGAAGGAGCACGCCCTTTACTGTTTCAAAGAAAGGCAGTTGGTGGCACCAAAAACAATTTGAGAGGATTTATTACTAGCACTGTTCTGCTACAGCCCAGGCACAGAATTAAAAATAAAGTCTCTGTGAAAGCATCAGATTTCTCTATACCAGCTAAGCTTTTTTCTGGCTGTTAAAGGAAAAACATACTGTTAATAATGCGTTTAAAAACTTAAGTACCACCGTCTACACAAAGTGACCAGTGAAGACCTCCATTAAAACCTTTTTATTTCTTCTCTATAAAATTATTACTCTTTTACTTTTCCCCATCTGGCTATTTTTTGCCATCTGTGGTAATCGCGACTAAAGTCTGCGAGACTGTTTCTTAGATTGGCAGCATCTTTAAAAGTGCTGAGCAACTTTTTTTTTCTAAAGTAATGTCTTGTGCCTTTCTACAGCTTGCATTCAGCTCTAAATATGTTTTCATGTCTGTCTTTTTGCTCACTCTCTCAGTTCTTCTGTGACAACTAGCTGCCTTTGCAAAATGCTTCTGGGTTTGCTTCGTACCACATACAGTCTTGGCAAATGAATGTTTTCTCTAATGTATTCATGTAGATTATTAAGAAGAAAACAAACCTAGGACAAGAACAAAATTAATCACTGGCTTATTAGTTTGTCATTGTTGCTTGCATACAGAAGCACTTTATATCAAACATGTTTCATTATAAGTAAATACATAAATGACAAGCAGGAGTACTAAGCTTAGCCCAGCATGAGTATTGACAGTGGTTACTGCTGACAGCTTTTTGCTGTTTCCAAACAACATGTTTCATTCTCTTAACTCCATTGTCATAAGGAATAGGGCAATACCAAGCTATTCAGCAGTGAGGCACGCAATAATAAGTATTCATGGCTTTACTTTTGTCTTGACTTGAAGAGGTTTTGACGAAATTGTGCCGCGAGACTTCAGCCTGGCACCCCCGAGTTAGAGGCGGTGTTTGCAGCAGAAATTGGAGACCCATGATTTCCCTGCAATAAGACTGAACTGCGCTATTTTGGGAGAGTGCTCATTCTCAATTCTCCAATTCAATTTAATTCAAAACCACCAAGTGAACGTGGAGGAGAAAATCCAGTAGTCCCAGTAGCTACAAAGATGCATCTCTCATTTTTGGCTGCAGCTTCCATTACTGTGAAGCTGGAAATCTTCACCAGAAGGAGAATATGCTGTTTTGTCTTACCCTACAGCTAATACAGCTGTGGCAGCAATCCCCTGAACATAATAGAAGTCATGTGTCAGCATAGCTGCTTTGGCTCTGCTTGGACACAGAGGAATGGGACAATAAAATAGAATCCAGAAGATTAATGCGTCCTTGCTGTTCACCCATGCTTGGTGTGAATTAGGCTTTAGAGGGGGTTTGTGATGTGAAGGGCTTGTATTGCCAACTGTGGTGAAGTGAGGACACCTTGCCTTCCAGTGCCATGTGGGTCCAGTTCTGTGGTAGGTAGGGTAGGCATGCCCACCACTCACCCGAATATGACAGCCTGGGCATCCTTCCCCTTCCACATGCTTCCCCACAAACATCAGCTAAGATAAAAGATAGCAACTTTGAATTTCTTAAGTAACTGTTATGCAAAATGAAAATATTCTAGTATCTCTCCAAGCTGTCATGTTTGTCTTCATCTGCCTCACTTGCTCTTGTAGCCCGTATCACCAGACACCTTCTGATGTTAGCAGCAGCCAGTCTGGTTTGTCTTGGCAAAACTTGTCACTTTTTTTTAAAAGAGCATTTTAATCCTTGCATCTTCCAAGAATTACTTTCTCTTTTTTGTTTGTTTGTTATTTCACTTCTACCAGGCAATCTAAAACCTTTTGCTTTTCACTCAAATTTAAAAGCCATTTTTAATTACGTGGCTTCATAAGAACTTAGAGAGAGATAATAGTGTGATAAGGGAATTCCAGTCTGCCTTCAGTCAGTGCAGTTTTACCTGGAAGGTCAGGCACATTGGCTACAACTTGTATACTCCTGTTTCACTAGAGCAGAAAGGAAGTGAAGATTTTATTTTCGTCCGTTTGTGGCACACCACATTGAATATAACCACATACACACGTATAGACACTTCCTACTTGTTCAGTAACTTACAAATAAAAGCAGAGAAAAATCCAAAAAAGCACTGCTTTTGCTGGTATAATATTGAATAGACTTCTGACTTAAAATGCCCATTGAAACCTTTCTGGTAACGTTCACCTCTATTTTTTTTTTTTCTTCGTTTTAAGCTGGGTAGATCATTTCCCTCCATTTATTCTCATGTGACCACCTCCAAAGTAGTAAACTTTTTTATAACTGTTTTCTTGTGTTTAATCTGAGTAAGACCATAATTATGGTAACCTGATAATCAAATAGGGAAACCAAACAAGGAAAAACAAGGCAGGGTCTGGACAATGTACATGTCCCTACCACGTGTTGCATAGATTCACATGATGCATGTTGCGGAAAGTGTTGAGCCAGGAGGACTGAGACCTGTCTCCTGTGTACCCTGTTGCTGGGTACAGCTCAAGGAATGGATCTTTATCTGTTTCATTCTTGCACAGAATCCACATCAGTGCTGCCCTTTCATCATACCTGTGCTTGGAAAGGACCTTTCAGTTGTTAGATACTGCACAGTATTTCAGGAGCAGTAACAATTTCCTATATAAGTTGCATAGAGGCAACCTAAAGAGATTGCCAATGAGTGCTTTCAAGGAATAGATAACTATAAAAAATAATATTGAATAATTTAAATTAAAATTCAAGCATGGCCCTTTGAAAAGCAGTTCAAAATGTTATTCACAAACAAGTTTGTACTAAAGGACTTAACCTTGTTGTATCTGGGATATGCAACAAAAGTAGTTTCAAAAATGATGTTCTTTGTATGTGTGATATTTGAGCTATGCCTTGAATTGCACTAAAAATTTGAACAGCTTTTTTTTGAATCAGTGAAATGAACACCATTGGCTTGAAATACTTTGGGTTAGGCTTTGAGATGCTGAAATTACACAGAAAGGTGCAGCAGTTGCACATGGAAATACCAGCAGTAGTGTACCCCGACAGTATGCTAGCAGGAAGTGTGGCTGGCATCCCAATTTGGGGACTCACTGGTAATTATTCTCTAGGGTGACCTGGCTTGTTGAGAACCAAAGGTACAGATGGATTTTGCTGGAACTCAGAGCATCTCTCTATGCAATTTTCTTTGAAACAACTTTGAGGACTTACATAGATAGCGAGCAAAAATATATTTCTTGACTTCTAGTATTTCGTTGAACAAATTAAATTATTTTAAATATTTTATGTATAAAACTGAAAAAAACTGTAGGTAAAATAATTTTTAAATTAGCTTTTAAACCAGCCAAGATAATTTTCAGTTCAATGCCTGACTAAAATGGAGCTTAGAGCTGAAGTGATGGAGGGATGGGGTGCCATGATACTTCACTTGTTATAATTGGTGCTTTAATAAGATGATTAAATAACAAAAGGGGGGGGGGGCAAGAGCTAAGGCATCCTGGGAGGATTAAAATTGTCTGATTTGTGCTAGAACTTAGCTGCTGCTTGGGCACACAAGCCACAAGACTACCGGTGTGAGTGGTTGCCTTAAACCACAGCTTTTCTTGAAGTACAAAAAAAAAAGAAAAAAACTTTCTTTATCTTAATGTAAATCTTTTCCACTGCATAGAACTAATATATTTTATTGCTACTGTTGTTTAAATATTAGCTTTTGTAGTACACTTGCCAGAAACAGCATTCACTGTGTTTTAAAAATAGCTGAAGTCTACATCTGTAATTTGTGGATCAAAAGGGTACTCTTCTGGCAACCATGAGAATGCCACTATGCACGGCATACAACGGTGTAACAACTGACCATTTTTATTGCTTTGAGACACTGTGTAGTGTCTGTATGTACATACGTGTATATATGTATGTACATCTCCGTTTACAAACAAAGCATTTCCGTAGGGATATTCTATTCAGTAAAGTTAATTCCAAATCAATAGGTCCTCTGAAGCTGAATAGCAAGAAAATATTCAAAGGAAGACAACTTCCACACCTGTCGATCTTCTGGTAGTAATGTTCTTGATTCTTATAGAAGAAGGATGCAACTTGAAGAGCAGGAAGGGGACTTGAAGGGACTCTGCAGTATTTGTGGGATCGTTGTCTGTGTATGGGATGACCTCCCAGCTCACCATGCATGTAGAGGATAAAAAAATTTACATTGTGAATTTAGAAGTTTGAATCTAGAGGAGCTGCAATGTTGGTGGTTTTTTTTTTTAGGTTATTTTTGTAGCTGGTTTCAAGGAAAGATATTCCTTTATCTTTTTTTCTTTAAGTGATGTCTGCAAGAAAGTATCCTGTTGTTATTCTCCCCCCCCCTCCTCCCCCGCTCATTTTTTTGGTATTAGATCCTCCCCAGCACATGTGCATTTTACAGCTCTGTTTTCTTCTGAAAGGGAAGCACCTATTGACTTCCATAAGATTGGGGTTTCCTTGAGGTTTGGGAAAGGTATTGTGTGAACCCTCTATGCTTCAGCTTGCATGTTGAGGTCAGCAGAGAAGTCCTACCTTGCAGAGATGATACAGGTAGGAAAAGTGGCGGTTGTTCTCTTTGTCTGGAATGATCGCTCTGTAATGCAGCTGTGTGAGGCAATTGCATTGACTAAGGGCTGGTTTTAAGCCCTTTTCTGAAGCAAGAGCTGCAGGACTTGGGGGAGTGGGGTACTTTGTGGGAGGCCACAGCTCATGGTCTCTCTTGCTGCTGTGCTGTGACGCTTCAATAAGCTGCAGGACTGGCAGAGCCTGGTTTCTTTTGATGTTGTGACTCATGGTGGATCCTTTGGAGTCCAAGGGTGAGCCGGGATTGAATGCTTTTTCTGCTTGGGGACTGTAATTAGGTCTCCCTCCCCTCAGACCAGGTGCCCATTTTCCTGGCTACTTGCAGGAACTTGATGTTGTCAAGGTCTCTGTCCTTCTGCCAGCTGTGATCAAAGTCAAGCAGATGCTCAAAAGTTTCTGGGAGATATACGGATGGACACACACATGCATGCACTCAGCATGATCACATTAGCCTTTTCTCCTATACAAACAGATGAAAGCTATATAATTTAATGGTTAGATATGAGTTCTGTGAGTGGTAATGAGAACAATGCTGCCTCTACCACGCCACACAAAGCGCTGGCTTCTGAGGGCCTCTTTGAAGCATTGGGGACAGGCACAGCGCTGCAGCGGCGAGATGTCTACAGTGTGAATAAACACGTTTGGGCATTGCTTAAGCAATGCTGACATTCATCTCTACCTACTTTCTGTTCAACCATCTGGCTGGAATAAGCTCCAGCGGTGTGGGGTTAGCTATGGTCCTCGAGCTGGTGGAGACAGAGGCTGAATCCATTCTGAGACACATCCGTGTCCGTAATGGCAAGCTGTGGCACCATACACGTGTTTTACATGGTCGCTTAGAGATTTCCCTTCCCATTTCTCAGCTGCTACACAGATTTCTTCAGCTGCTACACAGGAGCCAGTTTCTGAGGGCTGTAGTAGCTGACGCAAGAGCTCTGACAAGTTGCAAGGACTAGTGGCTGAAAAGGCAGTTGTCCGCTGTTAAGCAGAGCGGCTGTTGCGGCAGGCTGGGCAGTGTGAGGGGACAGGCTTGACTCTGCCTAGGTGTCCTCCTACGGATCGTATTCTGGCAATGAGCAAGCTGAGTCCTGTGACAGAAGTAACATTGTCCTATACTACTTCAAAGTGAAGCTGACGTGAAAGTATGGGGGAAGTTAAAAGTTTGGTCAGGAATAAGGAGGGAAATTTTTGATTCTGTTTCAAACCAACAGTCTTAAGCCATAGATGCCACCTCAGGGGCNCATACTTTTGACTAGCCGGCTTCTCTGCCAGATCTCCAAGTGAGACTGGAGCTAAGGCATGTCATAGGTGTAAAAGCTAATTTTACTATAGACAGAATAAAGACGAGCTAGTTTTCTAGCTAGAAACTTTGGGCTAGTTATATTTCTAGGAAATGTGCACTGCCTTTCTGCTACAATATTATTGAGAAACTGAGCTTCTAGTTTATAGCAACACACAGAATACCATGCCTGTGTGTATCTTGAGCTGTGGGAATGCTTTTTGATCTTTAATTACAGACTATTGGCTGAATAACACAAGAGGTCTGTAATATATAGATATATAAATCCTTATTGGATACGTGCAAGAGGAGAGAGTTTAAACTGTGGGGTATTTTTCCTCTGGCTTTCACTTGCTTAATCATATAAACTCAAGTTTTCTTTCAAATGAGTAACTATAATAATGACTGCACAGCAATGTTTGTTACTATTTAGAGGTAAGCGTTTCATAAAAATCACGTGCCCCTCTACCCTGATGCCCAAATAAAGATGTGTGATATGCTTTGCCTGCATTTCTGCTCTACTCGTGTGGGTTTCTCCCTCGGGTGTACGCCTGTTTTCTGGCTGCCCAGAGTCCCATCCTGCTGTGGGTCCCAGCTGCAGTTGGGCATCTCCCTACAACAGGGGGCTGGGAAGTGCATCTGGGTCCTATCGGACATGTGCCGTAATGCTACATATGGATCCATCTCTGGGTTGCTTTCTGTAACTTCAGAATCATTCTTATATTTGTGAGATTAATGTTCTGTGTCACAGAAAGGCTTTTGACAATTACACCTGGACCTTTTGGGAAATACCATTTTTATTTGATGTTATCATTGTTTTTGGCATTTGCAATTCTCAGTGACCTGAGAGGCTGCAGTAGGGTACTCAGAGTCTGAGATTTGGTTAAAGTAATAGTTAATGGCCATTTGCTCTTGAGCCAAGAAGGGATGAATGCTGGAAGCCAAATTTGAAAGCTCGTCACCACCACATGGGATGGAATAGCAGTCTCTGCAACATATTGATAGCTGCGGATGACAGAAATGATATTTATTGTCATAGACAGTAAAATTTATATGTAGTAAAAAAATGCAAACTTTGGAGAACGATGGGAAGCACTGACAGGAAATGCCTTAGAACAAATTTCTGCAAGAAAAAGTGGCCGGAGGAAGAAGCTTCAGTGAAAATCTTTTATTTGTTCTGATATGGGGGCCAAATGATAGAGTACAAGAAAAGTCAACTTCTGAAATATCATTTCTCTTCACCCAGGAGAAGGTACCTCAGCTTTGATGTAGAACATAAACCTTCTTCTTGTATAGCTTTGTAATTAGAAATATTGATGTCTTTTCAACTAAATAGTTTTTTTCTCTGAAAGCTTTTTTGCAGCTAAAGCATACAAGAATGTCCTAAAATGTCTGGGTAAATATTGTCCTGTTCTCTTGAGCAAGTAAAACTTGTATATATTTCCTTTCCTTTTCTTCGACATGAATTTTAGTATTTAAGAAGCCTAGCCAAGTATTAAGTGGAACAATCAATTTATACAGTAGAAGTTCTAAACTGATGCAGGTTTTTGCTTAAATTATAGCTTGCCTTTTGGTTTTTACAGCCTGGCTATTGCTATCTGATGCTGCTGCTTGAATACTGGGAAGTGAAACTGAATTCTAAAGAAGAAAAATGAGGTAGGTGACTTTGATAGGTGAAACTGGGTAAACAGTTACATATAATAGACACTACAGCTTAGAAATTTTGGGAAACAGAAATGGAAGAGGTAAGAGTTTTTTTCATCTATCACAGAAATGTAAGTCCAGAGTTGTGCAATTCTATTCAAAAAATTGTATAACCTTCTCATTCCTGTACTGCAAGTGACCCTGGAACATTGGTGAATGCATTTTGTCTTGGCTCTGTCAGGGAGAGGTGAGGAAGTGTTTGGTTCTGGCTTTTCCTTTGGTCTAGCAGGCGGGGAAGCTGCGGAGATATGTGTTTTAACCAACTAAACTGGGTGCCAAGTTAAGGATTTGGTTCAAAACTGCTTTATATAGAAAATTTGCTTTTGAACTGAACCTTAGACAAATTACTTTCTGCAGTAGTCTTCTGACACATCTGTCCTGGTCTCGGCTGGGATAGAGTTAATTTGCCTCCCAGTAGCTGCTGTGTTTTGGGTTTAGTAGAAGAGGAGTGTTGAAGACACTCTTTTCAGTCATTGCTATGAAATCAAGGACTTTTTGAAGTCTCCCATGTTCAACTACTGAGCAGGCATGCAGGAGCTGGGAGGGAGCACAGCCAGGTAGCTAGCCCAACCTGGCCAATGGAAGTATTCCATACCATAGATGGGCTCAGTTTATTAACGGGGGTTGGCTGGGGGGGGGGCAGGAATCTTGCTTTCTCTTTTTTTTGTGAGTTCAAATCCTCTTTTGTTCAGGAGTTTGAACTTTCCTGGAGTTAGTTCTTTTCCAGAAGTTTTGTGAAATTTGCAGGTTTGGCATTCAGCGATTGCTGCTTGGGACTGACTGTGAATCAGTTATCGGGTGGTGAGAAAATTATATTTTATATAGTTTGTTTTTGCATATTCATTATTATCATTATTAGTAATAGTATTATTAGTATTTACTTTATTCCCATATTAAACTGTCTTTATCTCAACCTATGAGTTTCACTTTTTGTCCATTTCTCCTCCGCATCCTGCTGGAGGGAAGGGGAAGGGTGAGAGAGTGGCTGTCAGCTCCTAATTGCTGGCTGCCGAGTTAAATCATGACAATATCAATGAAGGAGAAAAAATAAGAAAAAGTATTTTAAGCAGAAGTCAATAATTTTAAAATATTATGAAGATGGGCATGAGACCTCCTTCTGCCAGGCTGTAGTGGAGCATCTTGAAGGCTGGGGTGACTGGTGAGGGGAGCAGAGTGCAGTGTTTTGGGGCCCCAGCCAAGCACTGAGGGACAGGATGGGGGTGGCCAAGCTTTGCCAGCAGCCAGAGTGACCATAGGTCAGTGCAACACATGAGTCAAGGAAATTATTTTTTTTATATGTATATAAATAAGCTATAAAAATACATACTACATGTATTTTAAAAATTTGCCTGAATTACTTGGAATACTTAGAGAAAGGGAGTGGCAATGCCCAGAACTTTCAATAAAAAAAAATTGACAGCAGTCAAGCTAGTTAGGGAGTGGGGAAAAAAAGGGGGGGGAAAAAGCTGGCATTTCTTGCCTTATTTTGCAAACTTCACTGTGGTAGGTAGCTGTTGTAAGCTCCAAACTCTCAGCTGCTTGTGTAAACTTGCAGGCTATGACCCTAGCCCAGCTGAAGGAAATGGCAGATCTCCTGTTGACTGGGGCAGGGCCAGACTCTGCTCCAAACCTGTGTGTTTTCCACCACTTGTCACAGCAAATCCCAGGGGCTCCACCACTGACTGCTGCGGGCTTGAGCCTGGCTCCCTGGGGGCTTTGGAGAGGCAGGGCGGTGCATGGTGTTTGGCTGTGCTGGCAGGGTGTGCGTGAGATGGGAAGAGGCAGCATGGCTGTGTACCTGCGGGGTTTGAAGGCACAGAAAGTGCTATACGTCACGGTCGTTTAAGTTGCTGTGCACTTAGCACTGAAAGTTTTATAGAAAGGCAAAATATACAATTCAGTTACGACTGCTGCAGTGCAATCCAAGTTGATCTAGTTTCTCCCACATGAGCTGACCACAATTTTAAGCTTGGCATAGCCTGAAAGCTTGAGGAATGAATTTCCAGTAATTGCCAGGCCACTTCATTGTTTCTGTGTATACATAAACACTAGACTGTGATCATAGTGGTCATGCTTGAGCTGCTATCTGAAATTCACTTGTGCTATAGGGTTTGACTAATCTGGATCATACTGACAGCAGTTTCCATTTACTGTATTAGCTCTCTTTGACTGTTAGTGTCATGCGACTCCATCTAGACTTGGAAAACAAAAGCTGTTAAGAAGTACTAGGCACATGAGTCATGCAGAAGAAAACTCATGTGTCATCGCAGGATCTGTGATTTGTCAGCCTAAAGAAATCAGGCCAGGTTGCAGAAGATCCATTTATAAGATGCCAAGAGCACCAAGCATCTAGTGAGAAAGAACGTGCAGTCATTTAATTTTTAATCACATGGGAGAGGAATAGCAAAGAACTGGTCTTTTGAAGCCTCAAGGCGTGCTCTTACTTGGCCTACGTAAGCTTCTCCCTCATTTTTTGTTCCTCTGAATGCCATGCCATGTGTACGAAAGTTCATTCCTAAAAGCTGCTTCCTTTTGTTCCCAGGCAAAGTCCCCTGTGAAGTCAACAGCTTTGGGCTTTTTTCCCTGTTTCTCTCAACTTCAATCTGTGCAGCTGTTATGACTTCCTTAACGCTGGGCAAACTAAAGCTCAAAGTTAAAACCGGGTGCACTTCTTTATTCCTTCCTAGCAAATCTATTTCTTTTAAGTTTTTTCTCAGAATATTGATTGCTGGTAATTTAATGTGTCTCAACTGTGCAAAGCTGTTATGACAGATTCACACGCTATTGCAGTTTTTTATTTCCCCATTCACAGACAAAAATGGAAGCTTTTCCTTGCTGGAAACTGCAATATACAATTCAGCTAGCATCACCCCTGTCTGTAGCCAGATGTTGTAACTTCCAGCAACTGGACTGTTATTTTAAAATAGACCAGTCTGTAATCATTTGACCTGCTCTGTTACACTTCTATGAAAGAATTAGACCAATTAAATGAATCTTTAGGTAGCCAAGCCAAAATTAATTGAGGGATGTGATTAAGTATTTTGAATTCTACACATAAAATTAAGCACGTGCTTAGGTGAGAAGTGGAGAAATGCTTGGGATCCTCAGCATGCTTGCCAGCCACGTCACAGGATCACTTCTGTGAGCTCACTAAGGTCTCTAGTTAACACAGGTAGAAATAAAGTGACCCTGTTTCCTACCTTTCTGCTCACCCCTGGAGCCAGTTCTGTCCCTGTTGGCCTTCATGTTGCCAAGGAAAGCAAAACTATCAGTCCTCTTGCTGCCTGCTGCTGCTTGTCCGTTCTGGGTTGAGCTCACCCCACTGGGGAAGGTGGTCTTTCAGCCAAGGTCTCCACGCTGCTGTGCAGAGTGACATGAAGACCACTATAGGCCCATGGGCAGTACCCACTGTTTTTCCCTGGCTCCCATTGTAAAATAACAACCTCTTTCTGCTGCCAGCCGGTGTGACTCAAGAAGTAGAAATATCTGATGTGGAGGTTCAAACTTAAGTGCTCTAATTAGAGGATGAGAAGGAAGTTATAGAAGGAAAATAAGATCTTATTTGTATTTGATTTGCTTTGAGAAGTCTGTGCTGAATTATGTACACTGTTGAAAAAACATTTTTGAGATTGCAAAGCCAAGTGTGTCCGATGTCAGAAACATTTCTAGTCACCCATGCACCCTGCACTTGGTGCTGGTGAGGGGAGCTTTACCCACACTCTGTAATTTTTGACAGCAGCGTCCCCAGCCTCCTGCCAGAGCATCCCTGCTTCCTGCCCTCACCAGCATTGCCTCACCTCTCCTGGTGTTTGGCCAGCAGGAGGTCAAGGCTTTGGTCAGTGCTTGACTGCTCTCCTGGTTTGAATGAGAGGAACAAATTGAGTGACAAATTACAGGTGGGATGAAATGAAAAGTTCCCAAACCATTCATTGCTCTGGTTTATTAATAGCAAACCTAATTTGTCCTTTCCATAGATTAGGGGAACCGGGTACAGTGGTGTTACAGTAGATAAGCCTTGTCTGTCTTCAAAAAGGTGTTGTGAGGCCCGATGCAGATGCCACTTCAGTCCATGAGATTTTTCCCTGTTGCCTTTCCTGAGGGGACTAGCACTGCTTTCCTTCAGCTGGCTTTCAGCTCAAGTACTGTAGGCAAAAGTGAAAGATTAGATGTGCCACCCAAAGCAAAGTGTGATTTATTCTCTGGTTAGTTGATAGTGATGTGAAATTATCAAGTCCATTGTTAGCGAAAGCCAAAAGCTGGTATGGTTTCAGTCCAGGTGAATTCAAATACATGGCTCCACAGAAACACAACAAAGCACTGCAGTGATAGTTACAGACATCCAGAATAAAGGAGAATTTATGGGTGTGGGGCTTTTTTAATGGCAAAGAAGGGACAGTTTGAAAGAATGGGGAGGAGGGAAGACCTTAAAAAAAATAAATGATCCAACATTCCATATGCAGAGAAAACAATTTCCATGCCTCTTATCAAAAATGTGTTAAATCAGCTAACATTGATATAACTTCAAGCAATTAGGAGCATGCTAATAATGATATGAGTCTTCAGCTGTAAATAATTATGCTGCCTCAAGGCTATGCTTTAATTCTTGGCTTGCTGTATCTATAAACAATAATCAAACTGCAAAGCAAGTTGTGTTGTTTTTGTTCACAATTTGTGAAATGATTTCTGTACCCTACAGTGATGCTGATGGCTATTTTGACCTTCAGGAACTCCGGCCTGTGAGGCTAAGAGCTAATGTGTACTTCCATCGATCTGAGTTACAGGCACACAGCAGGTTACTGTGCCTGTTCTTCACAAGTACGAAAGCTGCTATCGTCAATCAGTGTGTGTTGTGAAAAGGGGGCTTGCTGCTGAGACTCAATAAATAGGGACATTAGGAGGAAATGTTATAATTGCTGCTACCCACATCTTGTTAATGAGTAATGTACAGTTAGACTCCATGCAATTGCAGCTAAACTGTTTATACAATTTATTCTTATGTTGCAACTAACATTTAACATAATGAAGTATCATAATTGCAGCCATTAAAGTCAAGATTAAGAGTTGTTTAATTAGAATTAAGAAAATGTAGAATAGACTTTGAAAATGTAGGGTTTACTGGGTAGAATCTGCAGCATGTAGGGAAATTCAGAGAATGGGTATTAAAGAGCTTTGTTTGTAGAAAAACTGTGCCGATGGGGCGTGATTTTTGTTGCTTACCCCTGCTTTTGGAGCGGCTCTGTTGCAAAATAAACAATGCACTGATGCAGGTGTGAAAATCAAAATGCAGCCTGGCTTCAAGTTCTCACTGATTTTTAAATCCTCGGATCAAATGTAAAATTATATTTATTTACAAGGCGATGCGTATGCTTGACTTCCTATTTCAGTATTGAATCATGCCATCCAAATGCAAAGCCTCTGCTTTCTGTCTAATGCGAACTTGAAACAAGTTTACCATTAATGGGGAATTAGGAAGGGAAGGACTCCTTAGACACAATGCAGAATTATTGTGTATATACAATAAGGGTTTGAAGAATAAAGTGAGTAATTGCTCTCAGCTGTCTTAAAGCACTCTGCAAACACACAGGCAGATTCAGACAAACACTAGTATTCGGGGGGGAAGTATGCAGAAAACTGAGACTAGACCCCTGAAGCAGAAACTGTGCAAGGTATTGGTATTAAATTCCAAGCAACTTTTTGGAAGTGTAACAACATTCAGAGATGGCAGAAGTATCTTAAGGCTTCTAAATAGAATAAAACCCCATGTCAGACTTCTGATGGAGCAGAGCAGACAATACACTGAAAAAGTCATGTTGTTTTTGATACAGCTCAATTAGCTGGGCAAGGCAGCAAGGTGGGATGTCTCTCTCCCAGGAGTGGTACGTCCACAGGAAACACCACCACCGCTATCAGTAACCTCACCTCTATTTAGAGAAAAGGGATTTCCCATATAGTGGCGCAAATAATACTATGGTTTTGGTTTGACTGAGAAGTAAATATCAACAATAGAACCTGTGTTTTGAGAGAAGCAAAACAACTTTAAAACTTTCTTGGCAAAAATTTTGTTTTATTTTCATATCATGATTTTTGGGGTGTTTTTCTCCCCCAATTTGGGGTGGAGGATGCTGAATGTCTGACTACATTTGACATGGGATGAATAATTTGGCATAGAATGGTTAATGGTTTTGTTTTGGGATGCTATGAATTCTCTTGTGAACAGAATTTTGTACAGATCATAATTGGCCAAGAAATGATACTTAGGAATAGCATAATTTTTTATTCTTTTCATTGGTTCTAGAAACTTTTAAGAAAATACGGCTTTCGTGTTACTTTCAGGCTGGATTTTCAACTTTGTAAATGTATCATGGTAAAGATTTCGATAATAGCATATTTGACCAGAGAGTTCCTTAATACTGTAGTCAAATGTGATAATTTATGCAGAGAGTAATTACAGATGAAAAACAAAAACAAAGGCCAATTAGGATGATTACTGCTGTAGTGTCGTATCAAATGAAGTTTTTATCCTTCTTGTTTTCTCTGGAATAAATCACAACATAAACCTGTTGGTCAACATTTTGAAAGAAGGAACTGAACGGCTGTGAATACTGGTGTGATGCTGAAGGTTACTGACAAAGTCAGTGCTGGTTATCTAAGATTTAGAAGCCCATTGATTGCCTTTAGAAGGATGTCTATAAATATGAAATAAAATTGACATTGATTTCCTTTTTGAGGGGAGGAAACCCATGTACTTTAAGATAAGAGCTGTATTACAGTGTATTTGACTAGCTTGCAAGACAGTGAGCTGTGCAGTTGTCTATGTATTTTTGGGTTTCTTTCAATATATATATTAGGAATTCTGTTTCAACTTATTTTAGAAAAACAGCCTTTAAAAATGCTATCACAATGCTAGCTGAAACATGGTAGTCCTGCTCTCTCACGCAGTGTATGCACAGGTAACACGACTTGCTGCTGAAACAGTTTATTTTTGAAAGCTAAGGACCATTTGTAGTTCTGTTGCCTGAATTGTTGGAGACAGATCAAAATACCTCTGTGGTTCTTAACAGGCCATTTTCACTTCGCAATTTATTTCTGATTACCTTTCCTATCCAGAAGGCCGGATTCTGAACTGGCTTTGAAAACAACCCACCCTCTTCCTGTTGTCTGTTAGTTAGCTTGACCTCCCCTTTCTACCCTAAAATTCCAATTCATGTATTTGAGGGAGCTCGTGGCACCAGATGCACTGCCCTCTCTGAACCTCCTCATGGCTGTCACGTACATAGCCAGCAGGAAGCCTAAACCTTAGGGTTACCTGGAAGGGGACTGGAAAGTGACATCTGAGTTATCAAATGAGACCTTGATAATCACAGACAGCACATGACTAATCCAGAGAAAAAAACGGCTTTTCCAAATGCCTCTGAGCACAGGGTCCTGAGATGTGCCATACCCATCTAAAAAGCTATGAAGGCTGGTAAGATGAACTATTCTGGAGGGCTTCTCATCAGTGTCCTAGGTCTCTGCAGCAGCAGGGGATTTTCTAAAGTAGGTTATCCTGTTGGTTGTAGGCAAGGATGAAAAATACCCCACCAGTTGTTGTCAAATGGACCCAAGGGAATTTCTTACCCAACTCTAAACTTGGTGATCAGGTTAGTCCTGCATGAGCAAGACATGCCAGCCAGTCACTGTGGACTTTGTAATAGCACTGGGAGCACCAGTCCACCTTGTCTCCATGTGTGAAATAGCTTTTCTTTCCTCTCTCCTTCCTCAAAATCAAGCTAGGCATGAGAGAGAGAGGAGGAGAAAAAAACTGCCATTGCCCTCTCATTTGTTTGCAGCTGACAACAGAAAGTTTTACTCTAGAGTGCTTTAGATTCCTTATTTTAAGAAAAAATTTACAAAGTTATGGAGTTTAAGGCAGGTATTGTAGAGGTGAAGTAGACAGTTTAAATAATATTTCTCATAAATCAAAATGTATTTGGCATCAATATTCCTGCTGTTCAGAGAGGATCCTTGCCTGGGTAGAGCAGATTTGTTGTTTTAGTTAGCAGAGTCCTTACCAGGATTTATTTTACTATGTAGTTGCATTGGATGTGTTTCTGTGGGATAAAAAATAGGAACCTAATAAGCCCGATGCAAATTGTACATCCATTAAAGCTATTGTGTCCAAGTAGGTAGCACAAAGGGTTTCCAGCCGGGTGCCACCCCACTGCGCAGTGTTGCTGCCGCTCCCTTTGTCCGTGGCGCCCGGGATGCCGGTGTCCTCAGCTGACTCCAGCTGAAGCGGGCGAAACAGCTCTTGGCAGGTCTTCACATCCCACCGCAGGGCTGTGGCCTCAGCCAGAGGGGGATGCTCCAAAATGAAGCCACCCACCCTGCCCCCTCCTCAGTCAGACCTCTGTTGGTACCCTATGAAATGAAATTGCCACGCCTTGTGAAATTATTCCTGTCTTTTATATCTCATTAAAAAGGTCATTTTCCTTTGCTAAACTTGGCCGGATGATAAAAGAAAATAATAGTGCAAAAATAATATTTATCCTTTTGCAGCAGGAGGGAAAAACTAAACCCTGTTACAGTAGGTCTCTTTAGACAGGAGTCCAATGATGACGACTGCAGAGAAGCAATTTTAGTACTTCCCAACGATTACAGGTTTATGGTTCCATAATTATTTAATGCTCATTAGGTATGTCTATCTATGTTTCTTCTAATGCAAGATGTCTTGCTAAGCTAATTTGGAGCGACTCCCTGCCAAATCAATAACAATCTTCTGGCAAATATTATTAAATATTTGTTTGATACCTATTTACAAGTAGGAAAATAATTTTGCTGCCAAAGGATTGTAAATGTGTGAAAAGACCCTCTGACAGCTTACTTCACTCACTGTCTGCAAGCCGGCCTCTGCGTGCCAAACTTGGAAGACTAAGATGAAGAACATAATTAAGGAAACATATGAAGGCTAGCACAGGGTTTGAGATTAATTAGCTGCGCGTCAATAATCTCATCAATATCCGATTAACAAATGACACATTGCCCAATGAAACATATTGATTCATTCACACTCCACACTGTTAATAAATTGAAGCTGCTTTGCTAAATGAGAAAGCTGACAAAATAATAGCTTCCTAATACTTCTCCAGTATTGTGATAAAAACATAAAATTAGCCCAAAGTATACCTAATTTAGCAGTACTGTCACTGCACTTACACAGCTTGTTAACACAATAGCGCGGAAGATTTTTTTTTTGATAGACTGTTAGAATGGATATATTAATACATGGGTGAATACAAAAGTAAAAATGGAAATGTTTTCTGTTTGTTTGGAACAGGGTTCTTAGATGAATGCGTTTTGGCAGAAGTGACGTTAACCTTTTATATAATGTTGGGACTGGAGTTTTAATGGGCATTTTTTGTTAAATAAGATAAAATATTAGTGTATAAGGCTAACGTCCAAAACACAAATTTTGTTTGTCCCTGAGATTTTATGTCCCATTAAGTAGTAGTGGTATCAGTATTTTGCCTTGTAAAGACCAGATGAAAAAATTGTGGGTTTTTATGAGGAGAATTCAGAGAAGTTGATGAAGAAAGCAGGTGTGGAAGTTAAGGATTCCTGCTTTCCCTTCTTTGGACTGAGACACCCAGTCTGCTCCTATGGCAGAAGTTCGTCATAAGAACGGGGAAAAATGTCTGCGAACAACATGTGCTATTCGCTTGTCTTGCTGAACTGCCCAAAGTACACAAAACTAAGGAAAACTCCAGCAGCGTAAAACATTGATAGCTTGTTTTGGCCGTGGGGCTAGTACTACCTCACTGGTTCGTTATGGTACTTGAATGGATATTTGAAAGAATACCATAATGGGGCTACTGCAACAGCAGCTTGTACTGGCTCTGTTAATGCTTCAGTGAAGTGTTTCTGAGCGGGGTGGAGAAGCCACTACATCTTGCAGGGTCTGGACGTGGTTTTGTTTTGCACAGCAACGGGAAAAACCCTTCTCGTGGTTAATGTGGAAGGGGATGCTGTTGTCCATGAGCTGAGATTCAGCTCCCTGGTAGGAGCAGTGATTTGGAATTTTTTGGTTGTTGGTGGTGTTTTTAGTTTGTGTGGTGTTGTGGTTAGTTATGTGTTGTTTTTGTTGTTTTAATTGCAGAACCCTTCCAACCAGGTGGGGAAAGCCTGCCCGGTGACCTTCCTCTCCCTCACCCCCCAGCCGCACCATCTCACCCACTGCCGTAACCCACCCGCCGCGCTCCAGCCCGCTCCGGTTCCCCGTTCTTCGCAGCATC
>Ga0065711_1036116_pt1 | contig 21426 bp, 7 predicted proteins | sample Hoacrofraction12_FD_59098 | JGI IMG/M metagenome (GOLD analysis project Ga0065711, IMG submission 59098) | Hoatzin crop microbial communities from Cojedes, Venezuela - Epithelial fraction 12 v2 (version 2) | ecosystem: Host-associated > Birds > Digestive system > Esophagus > Crop | place... | reverse complement strand
TTCAGGGCTGTACAGTAGGTGCCCCAGGAAGAACATCTCCAGACCAGCCAGTCCGTCAGTGCCACGAACCAAGCTGATCTGCAGGCTGGCTGCTGCAGTTCCACCTCTGTGCATGGCACTGGTGGCAGTGGCAGATGCACGCGGCCACGAATACGGAGAAATCTGGCTACAAGCGGGTAAAGCAGGCAGGGGTTGCCTTGAGAAAAATACAGCAAGAGAGCTGCAAATTGCTACCTGTGGCTTCCATCACACCAGCCAGGGAATTCTAAGCTTTCTCATAAAAATGAAATAAACTGGCAGCTCTTCGTATAGCTGCTCAAAGGCTTGATCAAATCACTGTTTTGCTTTAATGCTGTAGTCCACAATAACAGATATATGTGCTGCACTGTAGTGGAAGAAACCTTCTGTCTCTGCTCACCACTGAAGTGAGGGACTTGCTTGGGAACTCTGCCCTAACCTTTGTTATGTGGGAACAATGATTTTTCCTTTTCTTGTTTCGTTAACTTCTGTCTGGGATTTCAGGAGAAAGAAAAAGCACAGAGCTGAGACAGTTCTGCCAGCTCTGTCTTTGGTTTCTGAGGTGTGAGCTCTCATGGGTTCATTAAGGCACATGTATTCCAAGGATGTTTTCTAACAGATCTGTGTTCCCTAGGACCTCTGCAAGGCTGATCTCGCATTGTGGGTTTTTCCTTATCTCTGGGACCAAGAGTTATTCTACCACAACCCATGAATGTTCAGATAGGTGTGACTGGAATTGTTCTGTTGGGTCAGATACTGAGCTAGCGCTAAACGGTGAATGATGGATGAGAAGCAGCACAGGAGACAGTAGTAATGCGTCTTGAATGTGTAGAATAGCTGCTTATAGCAGAAGAAATTGAAGAGAGTAAATGAAAGTAGGGGTGTACTAGAGGTGTTTAAACAAACAAAACCCCCATCTTTGCAGCAGCATGCAGCATACAAATGGGTGTGGAGAAACTTTTTTGGTCATGGTCAGTGAATTTCCAGCCCACTGGTATCACACCCTTAGTGTGAAATGTCATATTTTAAAGAAATATTTTCTGAAGCACGTCAAAGATTCTGCATTTTTCCAAGTTTAATGTCCAGAGAAAGAGCATGATCTTTGACTTATGCAGGTCACTAAAAAAAGAAATCCTCCCTATGTACTATCATGGCAATGAGTGCCATATGGCTCATGGCAGCTCCTGCACCCTACCCAAAACAATTGTCTCCAGAGTCTCTGGGCCACATTTATTCATGAAATTTCATCTGTTTTGTCAATGCTATTAGTCTCGGTCAGTGATTAATAAAGGGCCTTAAAGAACTGGAAAATAATTACTCTTTACTTTCATTTATATATTGTTGGTTTAATTTTGGTAAATGATGCATGGTAATTAAGCCTTCTAAACTGGCATCCATTTATAAACATACATAATGGAAGACCTTGGAACACACTGTCCTGCGTGTATTTTCATATGTGGCTTTGGAAGGGATTCTGCAACAGAACAGAACCTCTGCCATTAGATACTGAACCCCGTGGCTCTGTTTCTCATGGTGAAATTCTATGTCTTGCCCTGAGCCCTGCGCAGCACGGTGGAGGTTGGGAGCGCATTTCCCGGGGCTGTCTGTGAGCTTCCAGCACTGCCAGGAGCATCCACCACCCCGCAGTGTGGCAGTGCAGGTTTTGTGTGTGAAATTCCTCTTTTCGCCCCCATCTGCCATCTCTTTTCAAATGAGGGCAGTGGAGAGTCTTCTGGATCTAACTGACGGAGCGATTACAAGGAGGTGTTACTCCGGTCAACGCATGTACGCTGACGGGTGGAAGAGCCGGGAGTTTTTTCAGCGAAGCCTCACCTCTCTCTGGCTGGAAATGGCAGCCTGTCCCACACACGCGGACAGGACAGCTTTGAGCAAGTCCTTTTACTCGTGAAGTCATTCACGACCATTCGTTTCTACCCGTTCATGTGCTGACAACTTGAATTCCGGCACACAGGCCTGGCTACGCCTCAGGCAGGCACCGGCAAGAAGCAGTGTGCTGCGGACGCGGCCCACAGCAGGGTCCCCGTGGCTGGGCGCTGGGCAGCCCGCCCTTCCCGCAGGGAGCAGAGCCCACACGACATCTCCCGTCACGGCCTGCTCCCCTGCTGACGCCGCAACGCTCAGTGCCCGCGGGACAACGAGCGTGCCCAGGCACGAGGCCGTGCCCGCTCACTGGCGGCCCCGCGGCAGGAGGGCACCGGCCCGTGGCCGTCGGGTCTCTGCTGCCACACGGCTCAGCTCGGCTCACCTCAGCTCACTCCTCGAGGCCCCTCGCCATCCTCCCGCTGAGGCGGGCGGTTGGGGCAGGCAGCACCTCCTCCCTCGTGCAAGGCAGCCCTGCCTTAGGAGTCACAGTGAACACCCTGGTTAGAACTGCATGGTCATGGAGTATCTGAGGCTGGAGGGGACCAGCAGGGACCATCAACCCCAACTCTGCTCCGCGCAGGGGCGCCTCAAACGGAACCGCGTGACAAAGCGCCCTGTGCCACCTGCTGAACTGCCCTTCGTCTGCCTTGCCCAAGGTAGCCCTCCCGGCAGTCTGTACACAGCACCCGTCGCCTGTTGTTAAAGTTTAGTTTATACAGAGAAGTGAAGATAAGAGGATTTAGGCCCAAACATGCTTTGTATCCTGCACATCATCAGTTCTGGTGGTACGGCATGGGATATCAGATGCCGAACTGCGCCACTTTGTCACAGCTGCGGCAGGGAGTGGGGAGCTGGGTGGGCTCCGGTTGCCCCAGACTGAGCATCCACTGCAGCATGACCAAGCGCGCGGGCTGAGAAATGTGGGGTGTGGGGAGACATCAATTCAACGAGGATTTCAAGTCACTACAGAGGGAATTGTAGGGCATGTGCACGGGCTTTTGCAACGTGTTTATGTTTCATATAAACTTGCATTTTACAAGAGCATGGAGTGATAGGACAAGGGATAATGGCTTTAAACAGAAAGAGGGTAGATTTAGATTAGCTATAAGGAAGAAATTCTTTACTATGAGGGCTGTGAGGCACTGGAACAGGTTGCCCAGAGAAGCTGTGGCTGCCCCCTCCCTGGAAGTGTTCAAGGCCAGGGTGGATGGAGCTCTGAGCAACCTGGTCTAGTGGAAGGTGTCCCTGCCCATGGCGGGGGGTTGGAAGTACATGATCTTTTAAGCTCCCTTCTAACTCAAACCATTCTATGATTCTTTTATTCTATGATTCTATATGCAAGTTGGATTTAATTGCACAAACGTAGTCCTTTGTCTTCACCTTTCAGAGAAACTTCTCATCGCTATAGGGGTGTTGTCGCAGGTACAGCTCCATACAGTCACAGTACCCACTACAATAGGGACAGAACATAAATGATGTTTATATGCACATCTGCACAACAGTAATAATGCAGGCAGGACACATGAAAATGCAGCTGAGCTTGTGCCTTCTGAATACACTGTGGTTTTGAGCTCCATTGTTTTGGGCTCTTCTTGGGTCAGCCCCATTGTGCATTTCCCTGTAGTCCTTCAGATGCTCTCTCCTAGTCTGTATGCCCATGATGAAACTAGAAACAAACCATATAAGTCCAGTCAGAGACAGGAGAAAGACTCACTGTTATTAGGTGACAGGGGTTAAAATGCAAAGCCTTAATCAGCAGAAGGGCTATCAAGTCTGTTCTGGTACAGGTCAAAGGGCCAAAAATTCACGGACTTGTAGTGCTTCTGAGACTCGCACTGTGGGTCCAGCAGGGCATAATACAGATTGATTTAAACTTGATCTAAATCAAGGAGTGCCCCTGGTAAAGCTGTAGGAAGAGCTTCCCTCCAGTAGCTGCCTGGCAGAGTCTGGTAGCAGCAGCAGGTGACTGCAAGAGCTCTCCTCGGGGGGCCTGTGCACAGCCCGGGGAGAAATGTGCGACTGCGCTTTCATTTGCAGTTTATCAGGGCAGGCAGGAGGAAAATGAGAGCGAGCCAGACGGCACCTGACGCTGGCAAAGTCACTTTCTTCTGTCATCAGGAGCCGTGAATGCCATAAAACTTCAGAGCTTGAACTCTGTACACTTATTCTAAAGTTGCTTTTAGTTCCTGGTTTTACATAGCATGATTGCTTGTGGATTATTTTTTTAACCTACACAATGTCTTCCTTGTCCCCCCTAAATCAGCACCTTTGTGCCTCAGTGAGCTTATTATCATGTTTCTCCTTTCCTTGTCTATGAAAAGAGAACCTGTGCTCTGTTACTTTTAGGGTATCTGATTTGATGGTGTCTGCACACCAATATGTTCTGAGAGCACACCAAATATACCCTGTACTATTCAACAGTTGTTAATGGACAGGAAACAGAGACATGGAACATAAGAGGTGCCACCACAAGGTGACATCTGAGTGACTGAATGCAAACACATGTGTGTTTGTATTGACATGGACATCTGATACGTTATTTTATCTGTATGTTGCTTAGTTTTCAGGTTATGGAGGAAGCCTAGAAAATGCAGCTGCTGTAACTGCAACTAGGTATGTCTGCATTCTTATGGGAAAAAGACTTTCTTGCTTTTTTTATATGCATTTTTTTTTTCTGTTCACATCACTGTGTTGAATTCTCATACAGACTTTGTGTAATGAAGGTACCTCTAGATTTACGTTCCAAGGCACTGATGTTTCCGTAAATTTTGATGAAACTCTTGTCTTTAAGTGTCAATATTTATTTCTTTGTAAGCTTAAAACTATACAAGAAAACAAAAGATATTAAGCAAATAAATATAGCAAGAGTAGCCAGTGAAATAATACAAGCAGAGCAGGACATGCTAATAATTTCAAAAGTGAAGCGATTAACCCTAAGTTCACGAAACCAAGGTTCAACACAGGCTTGCAGCCAGCCTGCCTAATAGCAGTTACATAACAGCAATGATTTGTTGTCTCTCTGCAGAGCCCTTCTTTTTTTTCACAGAATCACAGATCTTTGCCCCCTGATGAAATGTTTCACACACCTGGTGTAGTGCAGCAGGGGCTTGAGCACATGAGCTTATTGTTTCATGGTTTGCATCTCCCTTCCACAAATGCCTGGAATTTCTGGTTACCCAGCAACCCCAGGGGCACTTCGCAATATGCAATAACGTCTATATGGTCTGGAGTTGTCTTAGGGCTGAAAAGCCACAGTGCTTGGGCCTGCAAAAAGGAGCAAGCAGTGAAGCCTGCAAACTGTAGTATCCGGATTTCATAAGAGTGGGTCACAAGGAGCATTTCAGCCATGGTGATTCGTGAGCTTGGAACCACTTTGTCAACACTGTCTTGCTTCTACTCATCCTGTCTTCCTGGACATTTTCCATGCAAGCCAAGACTGTGATGCCTGATAACTGCAGGACTGAAAGCTGTGACATGTTAGACAGACCTACATGTCATGGTCTGAGTTTTTCTGCAGCCACTGGCTCTCACCAGGTTTAGAAAATGATTGCCTTCACCTACAAAGTGTTTCTTCATGTAAAACTGGAACAGTGGTATTATAATGCAGCGGTATTACAATGCAGGAAGGGCTTGGATGCTGATATTTTTTTCACTTTCACTTTCTGGCAGGAAAGCATGCAGCTTAGATGGGATCAGCAGGGTAAGGAAAGGAAAACAAGCATGGGAAGGTACTTACCTGTCTTCTCCTCTTAGCTAAAACCAAGTGTTCCATATGGGAAACAACAACCTTCATGAAAATAGCCCTTAACTATGCTCTCATCCCTTTTGTGTCAAAACTTTTGTACAGAAATAACAGACAACTTTTGTGCAAGCAGGAAGCTGGACTCCATTAATGCTACAGCTTATGGGACTTTGACAGTCTTGCAGTTCTTCCTCTCCCAGATAATCTTTAATTTCAATTCTCCCCCCAAAGAATTGTACGATATCCATTTTGGAGCAGAACGTTGGAAAAAACATAATATTAAGAATATAGTTCCTGGTTAGATGCACTGTGATCTCACATGATTGTAGTTTGCTGTTCAGAAGCATCCTCTTCTTGTAAACCAGACTTTCCCGAGCATGATAGTGAGACAGTGAGAGAGTTTTGTGCTCCCTGCACTGGATAGGACCTTATTGAAAAGTTGTAGTAGTGCTCATGATGTATGTAAGAGACAAACATTTGACTGACATCCCTACCCTCACACTTGTTGATCTGCTAATGTCACTGATAGAGCAACCTGTAGATACTCAGCTGCCCCTGGTATTGCAAGATCGTGGCACGACGATGCCTGGAAATTCTGCTAATGTCATCCTTCAAGGGCTGTTCTTTGCATCTGCCTACTAGAAGCCTGGTATACTTCCACTATCAATGTTTCAGGTTGAGTCTTCCTTGATTTGAGAGGGCAACAATTAATATTAATGATGAAAATCTTGAGGACAATGAAGATTAACTACCAATATGGTATGGCTATACCATTTTCAGAAAACAGAAGTGTGGGAGAAAATGAATAGCCAGTTTGTAGAAGGCCTGGAGGACACAGAAATGTGAAGTGTCGGCTCTCACAGACAGCTCTGCCTGATCCTGGTTACTCCTCCCTCTGTTACAATTAACCTGAGAAATTACAGGAAAAAAAAAGGCATGTTTTAGTTTTCTAACTCAGATATATTCTTGTAAGACTATTTTGCTAATTCAAATCTTATTATCCCATAAGGTAGGTCTGCTAACTCAGGCTGCTATCATTGTAAACATATAAAGGCTTTGATATCTTAGTTGTGGGAGTGTAGATGTCACTTAACAGGAAAAATGCTTGCAGTGTAGACAAGTCTTTTATTCAAAGAGTTTAGATGTCCTCCCAGAAGATTTGAAAGCTGCACGTAAGGGAAAATGTAAGGGAGAAATACACATTTAGTTCTAACTGACCTCTCACAGAGATAAAAAGCCAAGCTAAAATGCTTGACAAATAAGGCATGAACTGATATTATCAGAAATTCATCAACTCACAGTGAAAAACAGAGCAAGATGAACTGCTGAATGTTTGCAGAAAAAGAGACAAAAGGGCTTGATTTGTGTGAATCAGCCACAGAACGAGATTTGAAGTGGGAAAGGAAAGCGAGGCATTCGTAAGGGAGAGAGATAATATAGTTGAGAATTTGGAGCAAGAAAAACATCTGCTCCAAAATTGCCCCTTCTAGATTGTAGAGGGAGGATAAAACACATCAGGAATTCGGACAGATTGAATCAAGAGACTGAGATGATTCAGAAGATATGTGGGTTGTTTGTTTTTTTTTAAATAATGTTTACTGGAGTAACTGTAATTTATAAGTAGAAGAAACTTGGATTGAAGGACAATGTTCATGGAAAACATGAAATACTAATACCAGCATCTACTATGAAAAAGCTGGTAGTTCATGAATCCTAGAAAGTAAAGTAGGAGCCAGTTAGGAGAAAAGGCAGTAAATGTTATACTGTGTGTCTAGGCTATTACCTTAATTATCCTGACTTTTATATTAAGGACACTTAAGCTAAAACCCCTGCTCATCCCCTGTATAAATATTTACATAAAACGGAAGATGACACAGATTGATACCACATTCAAAAGCTATTACATGCCTTGTAATCAAACAAAATATTTAGTTTGTTTCAGAGCCAAATCCCACGCAATCAAGTTTATTTAGCGTTTTATTAACACTAAAGGATACTCTGTTGTCTCTTATCTGTCTTCTTAAGGAAAAATATTTCCTTTTTAACTAGGCCATTGCAGACATGTTGCTGCCATTATATAAACCCTTCCTGGTACATAATGATGGATAAATACAGCACAGCATGTATAAAGGTTTGATGCTGGGATGGAAATATTGATATGCAGGCCGTAGAACGGGTAGAGCAGACAGACTTTGATGACGCAAATTGCTTGCCTGTGTCCTGTCTCAGTTCTGACCAAACCCGAGGCTGGCAAGGTAAGTTAGGACCACTTTTCCTAACTCTGCCAAGCAAGAGGACACAAATTTATATGAAATGTCTACACTCAAGCCATTGAATAAAATCTGCTGTTCTGTGCCTAGGATTTTAACGAAGACCAAGATATGATTATCCCACATATCTATTCTGAGCTAGCCACACCCACCACCTTATTCTTGTGTAAGGCAGAGTCAGACACAGAAGTGGGAGGGATTTAAGGGTGATGTTGGTTGTTGCTCTCCTGGAAAAGAGATGGGTGATTCTCTCAGAGAAAATTCAGTTCAGTTATCAGTTAGAGGCATTTATTGGCAAAAACTATACAGATAATGCATACAATATATTACAGAAAGTTCAGAGAATGTTGAATTAAGTCTCATGTAAATTTAGGTTTATTCTGATAAAATTATTTTAAGAGGTAGTCTTAAAACACCTTGTAGATAAGACTGTTTAGGCTTTGAAATGTCACTGTATGTTTTTGCCCTTATGACAGTACAGAATGTATTTTCACTATATAATAGATATATTAAAAAAACCCATGGATTCTGAACTTAGCATTATTGCAATTCTTTGGTAAGCACAATTACAGATTATTCTACTAGTAATGATAAAGCCAGTTCACTATTTGTGTAGGTCTGATGCTGCCACTGGAATATTATTGTAAGTGGGCAAATTATACAATTTGACAAAATAGTAACTTGTTAGTGAAGCACCATATAGTTACTGTCCAGAGTGCCTTCCAGCTTAGCAGTAGCTTCTTGGGTCTGGAACAGTTTAACTACACAGTGGATCCTGAGTAACCTTTTCCCCAGAACCCTTATTGTGGGGAGATGCCAGGCTGTTGCTGTCATACATCACTTGTAACGAATAATCATGAAGCAGAGAGGGAGGTCAGTGAGTGTACAAATGACTGTGCAGGCCTATATGCAATAAACACCTTGTATTGCACAACTTGCAACCATGTTCAGAGCTCTTCTGTTTGCAGCTGTTTCTGCTGACACCACTGATCAGTCCTTTGTCTTGCGTGCTTTCCAGTCCCAAAGCAAGCTGCTCCTGCTCAGAGGGGCTTTTGCCTCATCCTGGTCTCTGTTACTCTGTGCAGCAAATAATTGATATGGATTGGTGTTAACTACACTAAGTTAAATGTGTCTGGCAGGATAAAGGTGGCCATGCTTTGACATGTAAGTTCCTTGTAACCTGCAAGCAATTCAAGCACAGCTTGCACATTAGAGGGGTGTGCTATTTGACTGACGATGAGTCTATGCTTGCATAGGATCTCATGAGTAGCCTCTAGCTGTGGGAAGAAGTGAGTTAGTTCTAGCTGATGAATCCAGCTAGTCACAGCAGCAGTGTATGTGAACTATCCCCAGAATTCTGCCTTCCCTCAGCTTTTCAAAGGATCTGGCACATTTCTCATGACCAGTCAAATGAGCTTCGGGTTGTGGCTCAGATTCTTGGAGCTCTTTCTTATCAGCTACAGGTCTTTTCACATTCTTACTTTCCCTAACAAGAGCTACTTAGTCCTTCAAGTGTCAAAATGTGTTCTGTGTTTTGCCTGTCATGGTAAAATTATTGTCAATAATGTCTTGGTGACAATGCAGTCAATATGCTACCAGACTTCATCATAGACCAGCTTGTTATATCACCTTATAAATTATCCCATGTTGGTTGCGTAAAGTTACCTTCTGTTAAGTAGTCAGGTTTCACACTTGTCTGGCAGAGAAGTAGATACAATAGCTTGGTCTAGCTTTAGTCTGGCAGAGTGCTTGATCCTGTGTTGACCACATATTCACTGTGAGAGTCTGAGAGACCATCAGAAATGATGGTTCTTTCCTTCTGCAGGAGACTGCCTGTGTATCTTTAATGGCATTCTCATTCCAGGTGCTTATAATGTAAGCGAACTCATTTATGACTTAAAATTCAGTTCTGTTGATGAATACAAAAAGAGAGGTACACTCTTTTCCAAAACTTTCTGACAAATAATCTTAGTGATTTATTCAGAGCTGTTCCAAAGCGAGTATAGGCATAAAAAGTTGCTACGAGTAGGCCATCAGTAAGGGAATAATTAGCATGAATGGTTTATATTAATCCCTTCTACAAAGCTGTATGAAAAAAACCACAAACTTTTGCAGTTTGAATTGAGTCTGAGGACCCATTTTGGAGATTAGAGATCATCATGCTTCATGTCCTAAGCAGGACGTGCTCTAAGATGCATCCTCTTTTGATGTTCCTTGTAACAACAAAGTGCTTGAAAAAGCTTCACCGACCTTTACTCTACTTTGCATCTCATCATGGAGATGCTTCAAAATTAATAGCAGCTCTTGGACAACAGAGATTTTCCAGGAATCTTCAAAGTCTGTGTTTCTGATTGCATCAGAGGTTTTAAAAAATGCACGGAAGCTATGTAAAGGTCTAGTATTTACTTCCTCCTTTTCCTCCCTTTGTATAGTGAGAAATGCTGTGAAAATTGTTCTATTGTTTGCCCGAAAACTGCTTTTTGGTTTCTTAAAATAAGTATTGGCAACTTATGAATGCAAAAACACTGGTGCTCTACCACAGCGATCTTTCATCTCATACAACTTGATCTGGATTCATTGACAAATTGCCTTTAATGCAGCCCGTCAGCAGGTATGTCTGACCAAGATAACGCAGTCTGACGAGTGCTTCTTTCCTTTTCAGACAGAACCTGACTGGCCTTTTTACCACCAGCAAAGCAGCTCGGATGCTTCCACTTCATATTGTAAAACCATCCCCACACTAAATTACAAGCCTCATCTGAGCACTTTCTTCAGACGAAGCATGTCCTGTGTGTCTATGCACAGTCAACCTCACTAGCTGTTTTTATTCAGTTGCAGCAGCTATGTCAGTTGCCCTTCAGTGTTATTTTGCATTCTGGAAGGCAGTTTCATAATTTTCTCCTTTGTGTATAGGAATTTCAAATGGTAGTTGTAATTGACTGCCATAATGCTTGTGATTTACCACAGCAAGGAAGGATTCAGCAGACACAGCATGTGATGTCTTCCAGGAAAACAACCCATTTTTAATTCTTTCTCACTGTAGAAGGTTGCTTAGTAGTCCTAATTCACAATACAACGTTATCCATGAGGTCACAAAACAGTGCTGTTTTCTTTTTATTAATTTTATTACAGGACCTTGTATTCTAGGTGGGCTGTACAGTTTTACCCTTGCATTACCACCCTTCTGCCTCTATCCCTTTCTACAGGAATTCTCCTCAGCACTGGCAATTGCAACACATCACTGCCACTGAAAGAGCTATAATGGCTTATACAGCACTATCATGGACATTTTTCTGGGTCAACACATCACTGTGCTAAGTGTCTCAACTGCTGTGAACTTACTATATAGGTTTTATCACCATTTTTGTAACCAACAACTTGCATGTTAAACTTTTTAAAAAAAAATTTCAGCTGCACATTCTGACAAAGCCACATACACGGTTTAACTGGTCAGCCAAACCTGTTTCCCAGGGAACTGCTAACAGAGAAAATCATGACTACCGAAAAGTCATGTGGCTGATAATGGAATGAAATGCAGAAATCAGCTTTTGTAAGCCACAAGACCAAGAAGATGAAGGTACAGCTGTTCTCAGTGCTATCAATCTATTTCCGAGAAATCTGTATGTTTTCTTTCAGGGGATCAGGACTATTTCTCCTCTGAACTCTGGCAATGAGATGTAATTAATTCCTATGGTCTGAATTCAGTTTGAGTGCCATTCTTTGAATAATATTCAGGTCGAAACAAAAGTGGTGGGAAAGAGTTTATACCCTGCTCCCAGTCTAATATAGAAAGATACCTAGAATTTAAAGGCAAAATAGTTTATGCAATGTTTTGACACAAAACAGGTCATAGCTGGTCATCATTTTTTTGCAGTTGATATCTGTAATAGCAGACAATTTGGTACACAATGTATAGTTATTTGTACATTTTGAAAGGCTTTTTACAATGAGCTGCATTATCAAACCTGTTTTGTGTAGTATATCAGTCCTGGGAGAATACTAATCCAACCAGAATCCTTAAGAAGATTGAGTAATGCTAATGCTTAATGAACAGAAATTTTCAGAGCTGCATGTGAGAAATATCATTAAAAATGATGAAATATGAAAATAGTACCTACAGTACTGAATTTTGATTTCTGAATTGAAAAGTCTATTTTGTGAAATATGTCATAAATCAAAATATTATAAATTAGAAGTATTCATATAATATTATAATTTTTAATTTTCATTAGTTTAGATCAATCCAAATTCAAAAACCTCTACTTTGTACCCATTCTTGTAGAAGACCAAGTCCTTGCATTCCACCTACAAGTAGGGTCTTGTAAACCAGAGATAAATTTTGTAGTGATTCTTAATTTTCCTCCATTTTCTACTTCTTCTGAAAAATAAAAATGTATGGCTTGTACAGATATGAAGAACAAAAGGAGCTTTGCAGCAGCAGTTTATACTCCCTTCACTCCCTAGAGTGTCTGAAACTCTGATAAGTTTCTAACATGAGCCTTTTCATTTTTTTTAATGGGTGTAAACTCACACACCGAAAGTAAACATCTATGCTAAGAATGTGAAAAACCATGAAGAATTGTCCTTTCCTACGTTCTCCTACACTGTTTGAAAATGCTGTCACCCCAGTGCTTGCTTCTGGAGATAATTACCATTTTCCTCTGCTAGCAGCACGTAGCCCACTTCACCTAAAACCATCTTTTCCACAGAAAAGCTGTGGCAAAGCTAGCTTCTGTCACTAGCGTGTTTTGATCATTTGCAGGGAGTGTTGTAGGGTGACAGCCTAGTGTCGTTAGTTAGCCTGGCTGTTTGCAATGTAACTGCAAGGTAATTTTCATCCTAGGCAAACAGAAGTGCTATCACTGTGAAATCTGCATCACTGGGCTCCAGATGGATGAGCATGTAGAAGATTTTAATAGAAAGGAATAGAGTGGAGTGAAGACAATATACATTTCAACACAAAGCCTTAAACACAGTTAGTGTAACCAGTGATATTATCCACTCACAGGGACTGCATTATTCAATAACTTCCTGACAGCGGTCAGAGAAATGACTGAAAACTGGTTCAGCCAGCTCCGAACTGCTTTTTGTTTTCACTCCACCCCAGCCCCCAATCTGCAGAAGACATTCTGGGGTCATGCTCTGATCTGAGTAGGAGACGAAGTAGTATCCCCAATTTAAATAGTTTGAGAGATACTATACCTGAAACAGTCACCCTGGTATTTTGTGTCAATGGGTGAGGAATCCATCAGCAGCCCTAAGGGTCAAAATCCAGAAGACTAGTGTGAAAGCACCTTTGCTTTGCTTTTTCACAGTCTGTGCTCAAAACAGTCTAGCTAGATCTAACAGCCTGGTCTTACAGTTTGCTTTGATTCCACATGCTTGTGAAAAGGTTGAACTGATTTGAACTTTGTGAGATGGATAGCAGCTGTTGTACTAAGCTATTTAAAACCACCAATTTAGTCTTAAACCTTGGCTGAGTAAATACAAAGCCTTAACCACACATAGTACCCATAATGAGCTTTCCTTTTTCAATTTCAGTGGATAGAATTTATTTTTAAATCAACAATATTTCACTGCCAGATTTTCCAATACCAACTTTTCCATTGCCAGATACCAAAGTATCTTACCAGAAAAAGAGAACTAAAAAGTGAAGCAGGTGAGTTAATTTTCATTTTTCATGAGTGAAGTCACTGTTCATCACCACTGAATGTCATGTAGCGACAGCAGTTACCTCCCCTCCCTAAAACAGCGTAAAAAAAAAGCCCAACTTTGGAATCATACAAGAAGCCAAAAAGTTATGTCTCGATGTGTGTGTCCACATCTCATACATTTCTGGAATAAGAGAAAGGAAGATGAAGTGGATGAGAGGAAATGTAAACAAAACCAGCCCATGATGACATGTGCACTTGCTGTTCGCTTGTGTAGCCTTCAAAATCCAAAAAATCAGTACATAAGAACAGGAAAAGTTCCAAAGCACTCTTTCTGAAGTCACTAGGCTTTTTCCTTATCACTGAGTAAGGCATCTAATAAAATGCTGACACAAGTAGGATTATAACATTATTTGTTTTACCCAGGAAGAAGAGAATGAGTGAGCAGGTAGTAGCACAGGGACAGAAAGGTTAGTTCTGAGACACAAGCTTGAGGTTTAGTTCCTGTTATAATCCAGACTTAACCCTAAAAAATCGGAATGTCCTTTGCCCAATAACTCAGCATATTGGAGAAATTCTTGGGAACGCATGAGCTGTCATTTAGTGGCAGCTTGATATAGAAGCATATAGCAAAACAGATTTCTCAGTATCTTACTGTAAGTTACTCCTAGACAGAAATTTAAACAAACCAACAAACATTTTGTCAATTATAGAATCACAGAACGGTTTGGGTCGGAAGGGACCTTGAAGATCACCTAGTTCCAAACCTCCTGCCACAGGCAGGGACACCTTCCACCAGACCAGGTTGCTCAAAGCCCCATCCAACCTGGCCTTGAACACTGCCAAGGAGGGGCAGCCACAGCTTCTCTGGGCAACCTGTTCTTGGGCCTCACTACCCTCATAGCAAGGAATTGCTTTCTTATATCTAAGCAAAGCTCAATTATTTTCCCAGGTAATAAAAAAGACGTACGTATTATGTGGCCATTTAATTGATTTACAAAGTATTTGCAAACCTTGGCAGGTTTCATTACTACTTTGAAACCACATCCAGTTCAGTGACAGATTCACACAGCTGCTAGGATTGCCCAGTCCAATTTGCAATTTTTCATTAGAGTTAGAGGCCTCAGCCATAGGCTTTGGATCGAAGGCTGAGGTTCGTATCCATCATTCTTGTTTACATCCATCAATGGTAAAAATCACAGATTCCTGTGAATAGCTTTTGGACAAAGCTAGGTGAAGCTCTGTTGTTATTAATAGGTTTTGCCCTGCAATTCCCTCCTCATTTGGATGTGAAACTTTCGCAAGAGAAACTAACAAAATCAATAGAGTATTTATTACCTTGTGACATGACACTTGGCAGTTTTGCACAGTGCGGTCATTGGTCTTCAGCCACCAGCCATCTCTGTGCAAGCACAAGCCATTTCTGAAAGCCATGGCTTTCCATCCTAGCTCCTATCCTGTTGGCAATGCACAGAGCTGCTGTGAAATCTCTCCTTGGTCACTGCACTACACATAGCAGGCACAGTTCCTTTGCATGCCCAGTATTGTTTTTCCCAATCCATGAGCATTTTCATGACACCTTGTTTATAACCAGGATAGAAAAATCATAGAATCATAGAATGGTTTGGGTTGGAAGGGACCTCATAGACCACCTAGTTCCAACCCCCCTGCCGTGGGCAGGGACATCTTCCACTAGACCAGGTTGCTCAAAGCCCCATCCAGCCTGGCCTTGAACACTTCCAGGGAGGGGGCAGCCACAGCGTCTCTCAGCAACCTGTGCCAGTGCCTCACCACCCTCACAGTAAAGAATTTCTTTCTTATATCTAATCTAAATCTGCCCTCTTTCACCTCGAAGCCATCACTCCTTGACCTATCACTACAGGCCCTTGTAGAAAGTCCCTCTCCAGCTTTCCTATAGGCCCCCTTCAGGTACTGGAAGGCTGCTATAAGGTCTCCTTGGAGCCTTCGCTTCTCCAGGCTGAACAACTCCAACTCTCTCAGACTTTCCTCACAGGAGAGGTGTTCCAGCCCTCTGATCTTTTTTGTGGCCCTCCTCTGGACCCGCTCCAACAGCTCCATGTCCTTCTTGTGCTGAAGGCTCCAGAGTTGGATGCAGGACTCCAGGGTAGGTCTCATCAGAGCGGAGCAGAGGCGCACAATCACCTTACTCGACCTGCTGGCCACGCTGCTTTGGATGCAGCCCAGGATATGATTGGCCTTCTGGGCTGCGACTGCACACTGCTGGGTCATGTTGAGCTTCTCATCATCCAGAACCTCCAAGTCCTTCTCGGCAGGGCTGCTCTCAATCCATTCTCTGCTCAGCCTGTATCTGTGCTTGGGGTTGCCCTGACCTATGTGCAGGACCTTGCACTTGGCCTTGTTGAACTCCATGAGGTTCACATGGGCCCACCTCTCAAGCCTGTCCAGGTCCCTCTGGATGGCATCTTCTCCCTCCAGTTCTTCCAAAGAGTAAAAGAGGAGCACATCATTTTCTTTCTTACCCTAAGAAGCAACATCCCTGTGTTCAAATAAAAACATTAGTATAGGATCTCGTATAAAATAAATCTTAGAATGCCCATTACAGGGGTATGTGGTTGAATACTATTTTCAGTGTCTTCACTTTACACATTCAGCAAACAAAAGTAGAGTATGTCATGGTCTTTAATAACAAAAATAGAATGCATAACAATGTGGGTTTTTTAAATTTGAAATAAAGGTAAGAAGTTGTCGCAGAAGTTCAAATCTCAGCTCTTCCTGTATGTTACAGTTTTACCTGCAACGAAGGTGAAAGGGATACGTCTTTTTTTTTTTTTAAGTGTGGGTGATTTACTTGATTTACATTTAGCAGGGCAGGTGGCATTAATAAACTCATCAGAGAACCCAATGGAATTGCTCACATACAGAAAATTACTCAAGTATATGAGCATTTGCATGATTATAGGTGATACTAAGTTACACACTAAACTTTCTCACAAAATAACTTGTCTCTTATTTCTTTCAGCTGTACTTAAAGGTAAGGTTAGATCCTTTTTCTGCAGCTATCTCCCAGCATTTATTCCTAGGTGCTCCTCTCTTTTTGGTTCTGTTTCTCACCTCTGTAATTCAGTTTCATAAACTGATTTCTCACCTTTTCCTTTGTTGTTGGAAGGATACAAAAGTGTCCTTGAGAATTCTCTTTTGAGAATTCCTTTCTAACTTATGGAATATTTTGTGAGTCCAGAAACGAGCACTTCTGTGCTACTTGAAATATTTTTTGTTAGAGGAAAGTAGAGTCTGTTCATTTTCTTCTGGACCAACACTTAGTCAGTGTACCAGTACAATATAGATATTTCATGTTCTAACAAGGTGTAACTTTTTGGTCTGGATGTCAGCTGAAAAATTTGCAGCTTTGCTTTTTTGTACAGACATAATAATCTAATGACATTTTGCTTTGGTATTTACATTGTCTCTACCGAAATTATTCCTTGCAACTAGGTTCTGTTCTCAATTGCATTCAGTGTAAGCATATTTTCCTGACCTTGGGTACTGTAGACAATTTAGGATTTTAGTGACATGAATAGGTTTATTTTGAAGTAAAAAACATCGAATGAGGAGTTTGGAGATAATTTTTTGTCGTAAGTGCATACAAAAAACCACTAATGAACCTGGTTTATTATTTCCATATAACAGGTTTTCCGCTGAAATGGCTCTACAACAGGCATCTCACAGTCCTGTGCAGGAGCAGCTCACCCTATAAATTCTGACCCATTGCCACATTGTGATGTTTGGACTGGGAGGCATCTAATATTGCTCACATGTAGGACAGCCATTATTTATTATTCTAGGAACACAGTTTAGGAACAGAAGGAGTTTCTAAAAAGCTGAGAGAAAAGAAGACTAAGACGATCATATGTAGAATATGATCCAGGAAACAGTACTGCTGCAGCACTTACACTTTCTAGGTGATTATTGTGGGGCCAGAGAAAAGCTCTGCAAGTTTGGGATTCCCAGACTCCATCAGTTGCTGACAGAAGGCTCCTTCTCTCTACTTGAACCAAGGTATAGCATTTATGTATAGTGATTCTCTGTGCAAGAACCCCTGCTGACCACTGTATCAAGTGCGTTATCATCTGTGCAGACTGGGTATAGAGAATAACGTGAAGCTGGAATTTCCAGAATCTGTTCTGCCGAAAAAGCTAACTGATGGTGGTGTCCTGTGCAGCCTCCTCAATGCGAGGGCTCTGCATTAGGCCAGGCGAACTCGCTGAGGAACTCAGAAGTGAGAACCTTTCAGCTGCTGGGAACATTTTACAGGAGAATTCGCTAACTTGCTGACCTTGGTGGGTAGGAACTCTAGAGCAACCATGTGGGTTATCTCCTGTGTCTTCCAAACAGTGCTGGTATCTCTTGCCAAGATTTTGTCCTAGAGGAATAAGAAGGGACTTGCCTAGTGACCAGCTGGAAGCTTGATTAGTTTATAAACCACTTTTAAATCCTTTGCTTGTGCAGTGTTGTACTGAGTCATGCTGGTGAGCTTCTGCTAGTGTTGCCTTGCAATAACTCCTATGTACACCCTGGTAACAGACTTCCAGTGCGAGCTGCTACACGTTCACACGGTGCAACGCCAACTGCAGAAGCCACAAGAAGGCAGCTTGCAAGATGAATGCAGTGTATTTTTGCAAAAAGGTACATAGGTGAAAAGTCAGGGTGATGACCACTGACACATTCATGTGTAAAGAGGAAGGCACACTAGCACATAAGCAGGGAAATAGCATCTGGAGCTGTAAAGACCAGGCAAGTAAAGGCCAGTCTGTGAGACATTTCACAACATCACGTAATACAGTTGGTAAACCAACACATTAGCGTGGAATGAGAAGGTGTGCACACAAATATTTCTCTAAAGTTGTGGAACTTAACTAAAACAAAGACTAAATTGCTCTTGTTGACATTAGATTTACACTGCATAGTGCTCTAACATGTGGTTGTAATTTCACTGAATTGTAACAGATAGCTTTAGCCTAGAAACTGAATTTATTTGTGTAGTCAAGCTTGTTCATTTTCTCATACCAGATATTACTTAAAACTGGTATATTTCAAAGTGTATCGAAATGTGTATTTCAAAGCATCCTGTATCAGCAATGGCTGATACAGAGAGCAGGCAGGCTTTTTCTGCCGAACTGATACATCACGAAGCTTGCATTGTTAACACTTGTATTATTTTCTCATTAGAAATTAGTAGCAAAGCATCATTTTTGTAACACAAGGAAGGGCTCTAACCTCACTGAAGGACCAAAAATTATTTTTATTCTCATAATTGCATTTAACTTTCACAGAATAGCTAGAATGAATCAGAGTGATGCAGGGTTCTTCTGGATCTTGCTCAGCACTGAACAGAAACACAGATGAAGATAAGATGTAAAAATACGACTGCAAATAGATTTTCAGAGTTGAAAATCTATCATGATTATTAAAAGATGGATTTACAACATGACCGTTGCATGCACTTCTGCTGAAACTGTCACGCAGGTTCGTGCGTGTTTGACATGTCACTACTCCTTCAGCCAGAATACTCAAAGTAGTTGGCAATTGACTACTAAGGAGAAAAAACCTTCGAGATGCAAGTATCTGTGCCTTTTTGCCCTCTGTTCTGACATTTGCGGTGCTTCACAAATAATAATGATCATAAAAATATATTTCAGGAAACTTCATAAATCATACACAGATAGAGTGCTTTCCCTCCTGTGCACAGAATCAACAAGTGTGCCATGACACATAAACTTTCAAAGCAGGAATCACATGGGGTCTAAGTGATGTACAGGCTTTGCGCTATCCTTTGCCCAGGAACAAGTACCACAGAGAGTGTGGAGATGTCTGAGTGAACAGCTTGCACTTACTGAAACTATTGATGCTGCTTCTATTTATGTGCATGAGTATGGTTCACAAGTACCATCAAATCTAGAACGACATATTTTTTTAACATATTCAGGTACTATCTAACTAAGAAAGAGAGGACAAATGAAGAAAGGTATCTGGTTTTCTTGGTTTCTAAAAACCCCCACAGTATGTGCTACCAGTAATGACAGAAATGAGAGACAAGATTACACTGGCATCTTTTCTACCCAAATTGTTAATGTCAGTCATGAGTAATCAAATGGCTACATTAATTACCTAATCTGTTCCCTGTATTTGTATTGCTTGAAATGTATTTATAATGCTTCTGTCGCCACAGTATTTGTGAACATTTGCTTTAGGAACTGCTCCTACACATTCTGTACATGCAAGTAGGCCTTACTGGTATGCGTCATTCCACCGACTTCAGCAGAACTGCGGCAGAGAGGGGCAGGTTTACAGAGCATAGTGTGGATTTACGCGAGATGCTTCAGCTGCTGCAGGTACCATGCCGATGGGCATTACGTCCTTCTGCTGTTGCCAGGGCGCCTTGTTTTTGGTCACTGCTACGCAGCTTCGCCAGTGTGCAGTATCGTCTGGACTGTGCGATGTCCAGTGTCCAGCTTCTCAACACCAGCTCATGGCGTGCTTTGGGGCACTGAAATCGTAGTCTTGAGTTCAAGGAGTCTGACGCAGGCAGGAGACAGAAAGGAAGGAGGCTGGAACCCATGATCCCAAGTCAACGCCAGGCTCTCAACAGCAGCTTCTTGGCCTGGGCCCAAGCCTGCAAATACTAACTGCTGAATTACCAGAAGCAAATGGGTATTTGATTTCAGGAACAGCGGATGTTCTGTTTACGGATGTCTGTCTGTGTGTGCTTAGCATGTATCACATACCTATGTATAGAAATAATGTGATAAAATAAAGATTCATGCAATTGAAGTCCCAGTCTCTTGGTGGTGCTGCTGACTTTTTCCTGCTTCATTTTGCTGGTAAGGACTCCAGACAGATCTCTGAGGAAGCCTACCGCGCCAGACACCGTGTCGTGCTCGGTCCCGTACTTGTCCTTCGCGTGGTCCTACTGCCTCTGACGTCAGCGGAAACTTGACATGGGAGAGTGCAGAGGAATCGGGCTGAATTGGGTTTTTTTACAGTAAGATCAAATGGCAGGAAGCCTTCTGAAGCGTACAGAAATCTTACTCCTTCCTACCACACACAGGGATGTTTTCTGCTTTGTTCTTCAAGGATTCTTACCTATAGGGCTTTGCTTACACGTCTGTTCATGGGGCTGTCAATGCACCCGGACAGCACAACCAGCAGATTTAAAGGGATTTCTGGAAAGTATCGATAGTGAGCGAGCACGGAATTCCCAAGTCTACCGTGCGCGTTTCCATGTGCTGCCCACATCGCGCACCCCCCAGCCGCTTCCCAGCAACTTCCCTGCGCCCGGCTTCGCCTCCGCGCTTCCACTCCGCGCTCGCTAAGCCGCCTCCCGGCGCGCAGGGGCCGTGCTGGCGGGGAACACGCGGTGAGCGGTCGCTGCTTGTAGGCGAGGAGGCCCGAGAAACGCCGCTGATGTCCATCAGCAATCTCCCGGCCGGTTTCTGTCGCCGCTCGCAGCAGCACCCGCGCCGTGCGAACAGCGAGAGGGCGCAGAGAGCCCTCCGGGAAGGGGCACACGGGAACCCGCCCGGGCGCGAGCGGCCCCGCGTGCGCAGGGACGGGGACGCGCGGCCCCGCTCAGCCGCCCGGAACGGGGACGCCGCGCTCCGGACAGCCCCCGTCCCCCCATCCCCCATCCCCCGTCACGACACCCGCGCGCGCAGCAGCGGAGAACCATCGAGAGCGCGCACCGCTCCGTTTGCCCTCCCCGGGCCGCGCTCGGGCCGTTTCCTCAAGGCCGGGGCGGGAGTGCGAGCGTACGGCCACCCCCGAAAGCGGCCGGGAACAGCGCACGGCGAAGCGGTAAGCGCTGGCGGCCCCGCTCCCCAGG
>Ga0065711_1036114_pt1 | contig 21428 bp, 21 predicted proteins | sample Hoacrofraction12_FD_59098 | JGI IMG/M metagenome (GOLD analysis project Ga0065711, IMG submission 59098) | Hoatzin crop microbial communities from Cojedes, Venezuela - Epithelial fraction 12 v2 (version 2) | ecosystem: Host-associated > Birds > Digestive system > Esophagus > Crop | place... | reverse complement strand
CTTCTCTTCTCTTCTCTTCTCTTCTCTTCTCTTCTCTTCTCTTCTCTTCTCTTCTCTTCTCTTCTCTTCTCTTCTCTCCTCTCCTCTCCTCTCCTCTCCTCTCCTCTCCTCTCCTCTTCTCTTTGTTAATTTTTTCTTCCGTATTTTCTTTCTTTCTCTAATGAAAAGATGGTTCATTCATGCAACGAGCAATTTCCTTGCTGCAGAACCACGGCTGTGTGAGAAAGTCACACAGGTTCAAAGGGGGACTGGTCAGGTTCATGAAGACAAATCCATTGAGAGCTGTTAGATACCACCCCCAGCTTTGGAGCTCCTTCAGGATCCGGGGACGTGGCTGGAGTCGAGGAAATCACTCTGGGAAACAGCATCAGTGCTCACCCTCTTCTCTGATGTTTCCTGGGACGCTGAGGGGGATTTTTGACCTGGCCAATACATGTTTTTATCAGTCCCTGCCTCCCAGCAGGCCCACTCCTGGTGATATGGCATAGCCAGCTCCCCTTTGCAGGATCCCTTTTGCCCGGTCGCTGCAGAGCTTGATCGGGCCCTATAGGCAGGAGAGTCACCTTGCATTGGGTTCAGCCCGTGGGAGACGGGATCCACGCAGCATCACGCAGGAGAGGGTTAAAATGATCCTGTTCCCACTGGGAGCAGGAACTTGAGACAGCAGAGCAAGAAGGAGAGATGGAAAGCCCGCAGGCCCCGATCCTCACAAATGTATTCCCACAGCGTGTAAGTGTGTGTGTGTTCACTAGGACTCCTCCATCGTCCTCTGCTCCTGCCTGCGCAGGGATGAATAGTGAGCGGGGGCCTCTGTATCACCAATACCCAGGGCTCTCCAAGAGACCTGAACTGAAATTGGATTTTGTGGTTCAGTGACCAAGATCAAAAAGATTGAAAAACCCCCTCAGTTGTGTTTGAAGCAAAAGGGGTCTTCCAAGGGGGTTTCAGTGAATTGCTTAGAAATACCCCACCAAATAATAAAAACCACCTAAAGTGACTTCACTGTGGTTTAATGCTCAGTGTTCCCTTTCTGTCCAGAGGTTTTATTCTGGATTGTTTAGTTTGTCTTAGCTTTACCTATTTTATTTTCTCTTTTTTCCTCCCCTCTTAGAGATATATCGTTAAAGGAAGAAAAGAAGGGAATACACCAATCTGGACTTTTGGCTGCCACACTTCGTTTCTGACACTGCTGGAATGTGATTTTTGAGCATCTTCCCCAGTCAGCTGGTGTAGGAGGCCACACAGCAACCTGCTTTTGCAGAAAGTTTCAATCTCTCTGAATTTCCCTTTTCCCATTTGGTGAGTTGTAGATTAATCTAGACAGGTTATATTGAAAGTCCTTTTTACAGCTGAGAAACTGAGTCAGAGAGAGCCCTTAACAATAGGGAAATATCTCCCTGCTGTGACCGCTTCAGTCTGGGCCTCCTCTGTCTCTTTGAAGTTCGTCTCACCTGACTTCTGATGCCTCAAGTGTTAGTGTCTCCATCTGGGTCAGTCGTCCCTGCCTCCCTTTAAAGACAGCAAGAAGAAACAGGCACTTTCAAGACTTGTTCTATCTGGCATATTTTGGCACTTATCCGGGTGGCTGGATGATTCCCAGCCCTTATTCTTGGTGGTTCTTGACCATTCTTTTCCCTGGAGATGACACCATCCAGAAGTTTACCTTCGTTGGATAGATCCTGGCTTTGGCCACATCTTGTTGGGGCTTGCACCCCTTTCTCCATCACAACCGCTCTATTTATCTGCTCTTCCAAGGTTTGCCTGCTTTTCTTCCTCTGTTTCTGGCAGGGAGGAATGAGTTGTGTGATCTCATTGTGTTGTTGGAGGACTGTTTGCGGTCTGCTGCTGCCGAGTGGCAGGTGAGTCCTTTCTTGCTTGCTTCACGTCCTCAGCAAGACTTTAAACCCTGTTGGGGCAGAGGACAGCTTTCCCTCCCCTGTCAATTTAGCACAGCCAGACTGCATCTCTTTATTGCTGTTACTGTATAAATACTGGGCAAACCCAGAAACCTCTAAGTAGTTCTGTGATTCATATGAGGTTTGAAGAAATGTGGAGGCTTATCTATCTTCCAGTAGGCTAATGGGATAAAAGCCAGGAATTTCTGAGCTCTCTTCCCGGCACTGGCTGCATGCTCTTGAGCTGGGATCTCAGCCTGCATTGTGCATTTCCCCTTGATTTGCCCGACACGTCATGTACCAGATGAAGACAGATCCTTACGCAGGGGAGTTTATGCTTCCTAAATTCACAGACTGCACAGTCAAAAGGCACCATGAGGATCATCTTATCTGACCTTTCGCATACAGAAAATAGATTTTTCCCAGAAATTGGATTAGAGCATCTTCTTTCATAGATACCTAATCTTTATTTCAACATAAGAAGCACTGGTGACTTGGAAGCCTCCCTGATAAGCTGTTCCAATATTTAATTACCTTCATAGCAGGGAGTTGGTGTCCACTTCAAAGGTTGAATTAATCTAGTGCTATCTTCCACCTATCTTGTCTTCTTATTCCCCTTATCAACATGGCTGAAGAACCTCCCCTTCTCTGCCTTGCAATCAGATAGCCCTCCTCTATGTAAATACCCATATGTAATGATCCCTCTCAGCCTTCTCTTTGGTGAATAAGGTTATGTTCCTAAATAATTATGTTGACAGGTTGTGCATCTAATCCCTGGCCCTCTTCTGTTTCCCCAGCCTCTTGTTTGTGTCCAGCTGAACTGACCCATCACTTCCTAGCAGCCCTAGCTTACCATCTACCAAGGCAAGAAGGTGTCCTTTCTGTGGGACTTTTCTTCATTTTGGAAGGCCAAGACCTTTGGGGGCCTCTTTTGGCACATCAGCTTGGCTGGCCCTCACCCATTTCTGACTCACTGCAGTTTAAGGCAGTCTCCCACCCTTCAATGGTGAAATACTCTATGACAGGGTATTTACCCTCCAGGTTGACACTCCCTTTGACTGTCTCTCCTTCCATGGATGCAGCTAAGTATCAGTCCAGTACATTTTCCCGTCCCACACACCTTTGAATTTCTCCCACAAGCCCCATCCACTTCTCAGTCCCCTTAAAGTCTTTCTGCATCTTGCTCCAGTACCTCCTCCCCAGCCCATCCTCCTGAGCCTGCCTCTGGGCTTTGAGCTCTTTAATCCTCCATGCCTGGACCTACTTCCATCTGCTTCTCCACTGCTGTCCACATTAAGACATCTCTGGAAAAGAAAATGTTTATAACCCCATCCCTTTACAGTCTCATTCCAAGATCTGTCAGGGGGCCAGTTCTGACACCGTTTATGCATGTTTTGTTAATCTCATCTAATGCAGTTTAGAAGGAAAAAAAGCAGAATGCCTTGGAGGAACTGCGATGTATTAAACCGCCACAGCTGCCTTTATCAGCAGAGGCTCAGAGGCTGAAATATGATGAATGCTGATGAAGGTTTTCTGCTCTGCCATCTGACTGTGTTTAGAGACATATGTGCAGATTATGAGCTCGTTGATGAAATCCCAAATTAACTGCTCTATTGTTTTGCGAAGAACTGATGGTGCTAACCCTTCTAGTTGTCCCCTTCTCCTCTGCCCATGTTGCTGTGACCCAGGCCCTGCCCCAGCCCATTCCTCCTCCCTGAGGTTCCCCAAGACTTGTTAGATTTAATGTTAATGGCTCTTCGGGTCATTTCTTGGTGGCTCCTGCAGCGAGTTATCCAGGCCTATTGATTTGAAAGATGTCATTACAGCAGATAATTCTCCCTTGCTGCAGATGGTTAGCTCTCTGCTCCATCCACCTCATCATGGTGCCTTCTTCCAAACAGGGACTGGAGAGGTCTGTCAAGGATTTCTGAGCCACTGGCTGTGATCCTGCTGAGCGCATCCTGGGATCAGCCCAGTCCTGACCTTGTGCTTTTTTTGTATGTACGAAATTTTTAAAAAGATGCCTCTGAACCTCGGGTCTGGAGCTTTCAAAGCCCGAGCCAGACTGTCATGCCTCGTCAAGGATCTATCAAATGACCTGAAAGTCGAACCTGATTTTAAAGGAATTCACATCCATGCTCATCGAAACTTTTCTGCCAGAAAGAGGTTAACCTGAGCCAAGGGTTAAATCTTAATTGCAACTCATTCTCTGTTCCAGGCAAAATCAGTCCTGCTGGACAAGATACATCAGGAGCAAAGGGCTTTTGCCTTTCATCGGTGCAGAAAGACTGTAGGTGGTCCCCTTCATTTCCCAGTGCCATAGCCTTTAGCCCTGATGGATGTGTTCTTCTCTGGTGAAGTGCTATTTCTTTGCATGGATGAATTTGGTGGCTATGCTACTTCTCCGGCAATCTAGCTGACTTGTGTCAGTACAGGCATCACAGGAAATTTGTAGGCACTGCCTGACAAAGTGATCTGCAGACACACACTCTAGATCTGCGAGCTTTTGCTTAAGGAATGCCCAGAGACTTGCTGTGCTTTGTCTTTTGCAATGACTTGCAGCCCTGATGATGCCAACACCAGACCCTCCTCCTGGCAGCAGAGTTGGTACCCACCACCACGATGAAGAGGTGCAGTGGTGTGTCTTCCTGACAAAGTCATCTCAAGGCCAGAAGACGTATCAATATTTACAGAAAGAAGTGGTATCTAATCACTTCTTTTCCCCCATGAATGCATGCAACTTCGGAACAGACAGCGATAACTCGTGTCGCCCTGACATCCCCCTTGGCGGTTCGGTGTGTTGGCAGCACCACTTTGCTGCAGTGACTGTGAAAGGGGATCGATCTGCAGGCTGCCACCCTAACCAGATCCCACTTCCCTTCCGAGCCTCACTTCTGCCTGTCCCAGTCCAAAGAGAACCTAACTGGGGCTGGCAGAAGCTCTGCCTCTTGCCAACACTGTTCATCTAGCAACGGGGAATTTCTGTCCACGGTTACCATCATGGGGCAATTTCTGCCCTTATCTCCACCCAGCAGAGCACCATCTTTAGTTTCTGTACGTGCTGTCTGCTCCCTGTTTTACCTGCGGCACGTAGCAGGTGCCTGGGAGAAGAGCAGGTCCCTTAGTTAATGTCTTGCAATGCTGATAAAAATGCTATCTGCTGCGTCCCAGGCTGTGCCTGGTGCTGGGAGGTAGTTAGAGAGGGAACCAGCCTTCAGCAGGGGCTCAGCCGTTCAAATATAGCTGATCTGCAGCATCGTTGCCTGTCGGTCATTAATTTCACGACCTTGTCACCACATCTGTGGGGGTAAGGACAAGGAGTCACCTCCTCAGGCTGCAGCTAGGGAAGATTCAGGTTAGAGGCTGGGGAGCAGATTTAGATTAGACATAAGGAAGCAATTTTTTATGATAAGGTTGGTGAGGCACTGGCACAGGTTGCCCAGAGAAGTTGTGGATGCCCCATGATTGGAAGCGTTCAAGGCTAGACTGGAGAGGGCTTTGAGCAACCTTGTCTAGTGGAAGGTGTCCCTGCCCATGGCAGGGGATTGGACTAGAAGATCTTTAAGGTCCCTTCCAACCCAGACCATTCCATGACTCTGTAAGTCTATGATGAGAGGGGCAAAATCAAGGCTGAAATTTGCTTCTTTAGACATGATACAGCATCTCTGTTGCTGCAAGAGCAATGGAAACACGCTCCGTGGCTGATGCCAAGCTGATGCCATGGCTGTTGGAGCCCCTGAGTCTAGGACTTGAGCCAAGATGTTGGGCTTTATCTACAACAGAGCAATGTGGATCCAGCAAACATCCTGGGGTATGCTGTTAGCCCTTAGCTTCCCTGCTGCACAGAGCTCCCATGCTGAAAGCAAACATTCCCGTGTGATTATGGCCTTCACATGTTGTATGCATGTGAACAGAGTCGAGGGTGTGAAGGATAGGGGATATTCTCAGTGGCTTTGCTAAATGGGGTGGAACCAGCCCTGGAAAGTCTCTGCCCAGCCAGGTGCTGGGTCTGATGGAGACAGCAATGGGGCAGGCACTGTGACAGGGACTGCAGTGTGATACCTCGCTTTGGGCTCCTACAGCAGAGGCAATCCTTTCTGCCACCCCAAGGGTACTTCTGCCCAGGACTACTGTGGTGGAGGAGGCCAGGAGAGACCAGAGGTGGGTGTTTCCATCTGAACATGAGGAAAAACTTCTTTACTTTGAGGGTGACAGAACCCTGGACCAGGCTGCCCAGAGGATTTGTGGAGTCTCCTTCTCTGGAGATACTGAAGACCTGCCTGGACGCGGTCCTGTGCAGCCTGCTCTGGGTGACCCTGCTTTGGCAGGAGGGTTGGACTAGATGACGCACGGAGGTCTCTTCCAACCCCTGCCATTCTGTCATTCTGTGATTCTGCGTGCAGCAGGACTCCCACGGGCACAGGCTGTCTTCCTCACTCCCTAGCAATCAGGAAGGAGGCTGAGAAATAAAGTGTAGGTTTTTGCAGCCATTTGGGAAGATCTACCATGTACTGGATCTCCACAGCCTGTCAGCTTCTAGAATTTTGTCCTGCTTATGAAATTAGTTCATTCCCTGGGAAGAGCCATGCAGCTTTCTTCTAGGTTTTCAAACATATTTTGAGTTTGAATGAGGGAAAAAAAGCAATAAAAGCAAATACATCAACTTGCTCATCCCTGCTAGTGCCCAGCTGCCTGGCACCACCTTTGTTGGAGGAGAAATCTCTGCTCTTGGACAAGCAAGTACTTTGCAAAGAAAGGTTCGAATCTCAGGGATTTTTGGATACATGAAGAAGAAGTTTGGAGTCTGAATAGCCTCTCTACCTCCCAAGTCTGTAGTTGCTCAGTTGGGCAGGCACACAAGCTTGCTCTGCCCGTACTAAACCAAGAGGGTAGGGAAATGTGACGGGGAGAGACCCAAGCTGGTGGGACAGAAGCCAGGCAGGTCCAGCTGCAGCCAAAATGCCTTGGCCAGGTGTCAGATGAGCTCAGTGCCAAAGCTAATAAGCCTGCCAGGAGCCAGGACTTCCTTGCTTGGATGAAAAACTAGGCTAATGGTGTTTGGCTGGCTCCAGAGCTCTGCTGAAAACTACATAGCTCTGCTCTGCCATGTGAAACTTCTGCTTCAGATGGGGCAACCAGCTTCACTTCTGCAGCAGACAATGCAGGGATTTGAGGCACTGAAATTAGGACATGTCCCGACACAAGGGTTGTCCTGGGGCTCTTCTGCTGACTTGAAGAGAGAAAACAGAGGAATTACCACCTGATTTCCATCAGACTGCTGGGGCTGTTACCATGATTTCTATATCGCCTTGGTGAAGATGGGGTCCCTGCCAGCTGTGGTGCTTCCACTCTGCTGTGAGATGCTGGCAGAACATACAGTCTATAGCTCCGATCTTAGCTTTGGGAAGGGGAAAGCTGAAGCAATGCCAGACAGAGATTTTGCCTGCCTAAATTGGGTGCCCATGGACTGCAGGCTGTGACTGGGGGATGTTCTCCATGCGTAAAGGACCTACCACTGCTTTTCTGGGGCTGCTGAAATGCAGCAAATAGAATTTGCAGACCTGCTGCAGAAAAGCACTATTTTTCCTCCAAAACAATGAAACCCAAACCCATTGTGAGCCTGGCAGTGCTTTTTCGCAGAGCAGCACCTCTTTTGCTGGTATCACCAAGTGTCTACACTCCTCCTGTGGAGCAGAGACTGGCTTGCTTGTGTGTGATGACTGAAGAAATAGCGGATGAGCAAAAGTAGAGACAAGAATCTTCCTATGGGGAATATTTTCAGGTAAAAAGGTGTCTCACTGGTGAATTCAAACCCAGCTGTGAAATAGCCTCCGAAGGGAGAAGCCCACGGGACTTGTCAAAAGGGTTGACACACCATTAAGGCAATCTTACAGCAAGCAGATATGGACTAGACGAGGCCAATGTGGGTTCCTGAAGTTACCAAGAGAAAAATACAGCTTTGTGATGAGGTTTTGGAAAAACTAACTGAAACACAGTCCTAATCTTCCCATATTTCTACGATATCATCTTTGGAGGTCTTTTCTGGCTGCAAGATCTGTTGGGCAGGATCCTTCCCAGTTTAGCTGTGGAGGTGCTCTGGTCTTGGGAGGCTGAGGATGCTGTTGCAGGACGTTCAAGAAACAGTGGTAAAAATAGCATTGTGGCATAATTGCCACCATTCAGGCATTTCCCATGCGAAAAGTTCTGTGCCCTCTCCTGTCTATCCAAGGGGATTTTCACCTCTGCTGTCTCTGGGATGCAGGTCCCAGATGGCCCTAGGACAAACAGACAGTTGTTAGGTGGTGGGAGTTTTTTTTTGGAGCCAAGCAATAACTTTACAAAAAAATTTAAATGATAAAAATTCTATGAATGAATACTTCTGGGGAAAATGGAGGATTTTTATGCTGGTAATTATGATTAGTAGCAAAACAGGGAAAAATCTTGCTCCTTGTGTTCCTGCAAATGAGACTGTGGGTAAGGACCAAACACAAATGTTTTCCTTGCCATATCTCACAGGGAAAGCTAGTCCCTCTTCAGGAGTTTCTTACCTTAGATAGAGACAGCAGCTTATCAGGTCTGAGAATTACCTTCAGAGATGCCCAGTTCTCCCAGCAAATAAATCTATCCATTATTTCAGGTTTTGTAATCACTGAAGCGATAAAAGAAATGATGGCAGTAAGTACGAGTAAAGCAAAAAAGACTGTAGAATATTGTTCTTCAGAAATATCCTGAAGGTTATGGAGCAGCACAGATTCATTTATGCTTTAATATGAGTTCTCAAACATTTGATCAATGCAATGAGCTTTTATGAGTGCTAGCTGACCTGTGCTAACTGTATGCACTTAGTTCATTGCCGCCTGAGGTAGGACATATTAGCATAGATGTTTGACTCAAGTTTATACTGATGTGCTCTTCCTCACAACAGCTGAGGGTAAGAGCTTAGATATGGCCAATGAGCAGGGCTCACTTGCAAGCTAGGGATTTTCTGGGCTGTGATAATTATTGTACGGATGAGTCCTACAACAAGGTAAAGACAGTATCATTGGCAGAAGGGGACTTAACAGCCTGATATGGTTGAATTAGGGACAGTAGCAGAGCCGTGAGGAGGACATGGAAGACTTGCCTTCCAAATTCAAGGGAAGCTGAAATGAACCAAAATGACTTTAAAAACAGCACTGGCTGGAAAGACCTTCAGGCCTTATAGCTTTCATCAGAGCAGTAGAAGCGTGTGCCCCATGAAGGACCTCAAATTAAATTTTGGGGTCATTCCAGAGCTCTGCTCCATCCCTGACCCTTTTCCTTCCCATTATAAGTGGTCCTGTCTCAGATGGTGAGAAGAAGGTGTTGAGATAGTTCCTCTCGAAAACGTGCTGAGAAAGATAGGTAATGAACATACTCCAGCCCCTCAGAGATTCTAGGCAGAACATCTACCATGGGGGCAAAGAGGATAGCTAATGTGAAGTGAGAAAACATCATTAACAACACAAGGATTTTAGGACCATAGGCCCAAGGATTACCATGGATGTTAGTGAAGACTTACCAATGCAGGTGTCAGCTCTAGCGATGCAGAGCTTGTCTTCCAGGACATTTTCTAATCTAATAGTCCAACACCTCACAGTCCTACATACATTTATTTTCATAGTAGCCCAGCCAGGGCCGAGCTATAGGTTATAAGCAGGCAAGATTCTCAGAAGTACTTGGGAGCCTTTAGTCCACCTGTTTTGAACCTAAAATGGGTGCAGACATCACTCTTAGAGTCCAGATATTATCGTGAAGAGGGACTCAGAGTGCTCATCGTTCAGGGCACCATGCTCCTCTTGCCGTACGTTTTTGCTAGCGGCTGCATGGCCACCTGATGGGTTGGTTCACTCACTGATCTGTCTGATTTTTTGATGCAGTGAAGGGCTGCACAAATGCTGGCTTTGATGTAACGGAAAGGAAGGTCAGGATGGCCTCTCCCTGCTGCCCTGCAGTCATAGGGCGACTTAAACCATCCGAGGAAACATACTTTGGAAAAGTTGTATTCATGCGCCCAAGCCCACCCAGAAAGTCCAGCATGGTAGTGGGGCTTAAGCCTAGTTTCTGGGTGAGCAACCCATAACCTGTGGCCCTTCCTTGGTCCTCTGCGGGCTGAGACCTCCCCCCATGTGCTGCCAGGACAGCTATGTTTTGTGCCTCTGCCAGTACCTTGGCCATCTCTGGACCATCCCTTTACCTGCAATCCCCTCTAAAATCAAGGGGCGGATAGATCTCACCAAAATGCATCATCACATGCCGCCAACATCATGGCTGGTAAAAAAACACCAGCTCTAAGGTGCCAGGCTCCCGTCACAAGGGGCTTTGGGATGAAGAAGCCATGTGTTTCCTTTAACCTACAATAAAGTGAAGCTGTTGAAAGAGAAGGAAAAGGAGGTTAACGATCTCTTTGAAATGTAGGTTCAAATTCCCAGCACGGCCCCAGTCAATTACCAGCAAGTGCTGTGACACACATCCACCACTAACGAGGAAGAGGAAGGGAGCACGTGGCGCAGAGGTGCAGTCGGGCAGTGGCAGGGGATAAAGGATCACCACAGTGGTAGGAAATTTTCCAGGGGTAAAACTTTGGGTTTTTTTTTCAGGCTGATTCATCCTCTTGGGGTGCACCTGGAGTGGAGGCTGGACCACTGGAGGGGATGGAGCAGGGCAGGATGGCGGCACATCCCCCTGCCCAAACCCCCTTGCAGCTGGCAGGGGCTTTCGGAAGGATGCGCAGCGCCTGGCACAGCGGGCTGCCGATTTCCCCGAGGTGCTCCTCGGTGAGAATGAGCCGCTTTTATTTTAATGCTATTAACGAAAGGCAATGCAGGGGTGGGGACGGGGAAGGAAGGGGTTTTGCTCTGGCGCGGAGGAATGTGTGCACATAGGCATACAAATGCTAGGAGACAAAGACTGTGATTAAGAGCCGGCACTCCAACTCTCTGCTTATTACAGGAAAGGATTTATCTGGTAGCCTAATTTCAGCTCCAATTTTCCACCTTTTAATCATGTTCCCAGGTCTGCTTGTCCACTCGAAAAGGGAAGGAAGGGGATGTCTCAGGGTGATGGGGCAGGAATAATGCAGCGGCGCTGACTCTAGAAACACGCGTGGGGCAGAGAGTTTCTCTACCCCAAAGCTTTCCCAGGAGGGAGATCCCGGGGCAGCCAGAAGGATTATGCCCAGCCATGCAGCATTATTTTCTGGCATGGGAAGAGTGCATCCGTGCTTTCCGGCCTGACCAAGCCAGGGTGCATGGAACAAACGTGCTGGAAATAAAAACCTTCTGCAAAATGGAAAATGTACAGAGGAGCAGCTATTTTTAAAAGGGACGGCACCTGCTGCTGCTATGAAGTCAGTCACATAATCAGTCAGCGAGGGACTTCTGTAGGCTGACAGCTGACAGCCAGGAGAAACAGCTCCAGCAGACTGACGAGAAGAAAATGGAAGCTTTTGGGTGCCAAGAGATGCATGTTTTCAAATGAAGAGAATAAAGCCACCCTATGCTGCCCTGGGCATGAAGCCGACAGGGGGTAGGAATCCTCGGTGTCTTTCCCAATATATCTGAAAGTGGGGTGAGACGCTGATAACCCTCCAGGAGACAGAATGCTGCAAGCAAACACCAGCTCAGACACTTCTTCCTGCTCCCTAACCCAGCCTATCCTGATTACCCAGCCTCTGCTGAGGTTTTCCTGCTTCTAAAAATATTCAGCCTCTAATTAAAATGCCCATCTTCCTTGCCAGGGCAAACGTATCCGGCCACAGAGCTGAGCTGGTCCTGGAGACAGCCCAAGCTTGCAGCTAACCAGCCTGGCCGGCTGTCCTGGCATGGGTGGCTGGGGTGATGTCCGACACTAGGGTTTAGTCCATCACGCCGTGTTATCAAGCTGACAGCAGCTTTAGGAATCTGGCATGAGAGCCTCCTCAAATTTTGCAAGCCTGAAGCCACAGTGTGCCTTTTCCTCCTCCATGGGGACATTAGTGCCTTGTTTCAGGTGTTGGGGTCCCATGGCGGAGGGGGATGCATGTGTTGGCAAGGCCAGGGCTCATGCTGCCAACGGACGCTTGTGTGCTTCTTCCCATGCAGAAGGCTTGGGAAAGGCTATTTAAATAATAAAAATCATTAGCAAAATAAGAGGAAGTTAAGGCAAGGGGGCAAAGGAGTACTGGGAGGTACAAGGTCCAGCACAATGCTGGAGCACCATAGAAGTGGGGCGTTCACATGGAAGTGGGAGAAGCCAGCTTCAGACATGTTGCTCCGTGTCCAGTGTCCATCCCTTGGCACCCTCCATCGCTCTGACTGAGCCTTTTGTCCCAGGGCAGAAGGGATCTCATCCAGAAGGAGCCCCAGAAGTAGCATGGTAGTGTAGCCTAATGTTCACAGCATGCAATGGTGGGCACAGGAGGAGAAGTCATCTCTAAGGGTTGGTGATGGCTTTTACTCTACATTCCACAACAGTGCTGGGAGCAGGATCTGGCCTCTCCTGGAGATGGCTACCCCTGGGTTACAGTCTGACTAAACCTTGCAGTCCTGGAGGACAGGGCAGTTTGGAAAGGCAGATGGAGAACCAACAGCCTCTTCCAGGCAGCCTGCAGCTCTGCCTGCGTGGATGGAAGACACAGTTGTTCCTTCAGGCTTGGGAGGACCGGGAATGCTGCAGCTTCCCAGAGGCGGTTTCCTCACCAAGGCTCTGCTCGCATCACTTTTATACACAGCACCGAGAAGTGCTTAAAATTAAATTTTCTATTTAAGAGCAGGCAATGTCCTCCTGAGACATTTCTATTTATTCTTTAGTTGCAATGGCTCTGCATGCTCTTAACCCTCCACGTAGCAGCCCCTGCTCCTCGGAGAGTGGTGCTGAGGCTGGACCACGTGTATCTCACTGGAGAAAGCTCTGTGGTCTGGCAGCATGTGGTTTGCTGTGTCCTGTGGCATCACCCGTTCACTTCCTCCCACCTCCATGGCCTTGTGAAACAGCTTGTGGGCTGTCCCCACATCTCCTGCTCTGCAAATCCAGCCTTTCAACCCTAGCAGACCGTGTCCCAGGTTGGCCAAATCCACGAAGATATCCCCAACGACTCCGACAAGCTTTGGAGCAGATCCTGGAGCAGGAAATTTGCTGCAGATACTCTTGTGCTGCTTCACTGCCACATGTCCATAATTTCATTTGAGTCAGTCAGTGAAGCTCACAAACCTTTTGGTCAGCAAGGAGCCCTGCAAGCCAAACACAGGACAAAACCTGCCCCCAGTATGGAGACGTAACACCCATGAGGCTGGTGGGGCTGAGCAGAGCAAGGAGAGAAGCCATGTCGATTTTGACCCAGCAACAGCTGCTGTCCTACCAGCACTAAGGAAATAAATCCAAGGGATCTGGTTTTATTCTCCTCCAAATCACTTTATTATATTGTGAGTAATCGCAAAGCCTTACAATGCTGCAGAGGTTCTTTGAAAAAACAAACACAGCGACGGCATTTGCCAGCTTTTGCTAAGACTTGTTTAGCTAGCGGCTAGCGTTGAGATTACACAAGGAAATCTTGCAGTCTTCAATTGGATTGTCACATTGGGTTTTAAACTTACCACAGTGGCGCAAGGAGAGTAACTTTAACAGCATGTGATTCCCGAAACATTTCATCTACGTACAGACTTATAAAATTAAACAACTTTTTAAAAAATTACATTTTCTGCCAGCAGAAAAGAATTCTCTTAAAAAGGCAAGATCCACTAAAAACCACCTCCTCCCTCCCAAACTGCCCCTTCTTGCACTGCAGTTGGCTGCCGTTCCCCTCCAGATTCCTGCCTCTGGGCAGTCCCGTTGCCTTTTTAAGAAAATCAATGTTTTTTTGTGACTGTGAAGGCTGGTTGAGCATTGCAAAGGCTCAGTAGAGGGAGAAAACCACTAGCACTGAAAGAAAGGGTTAAAATGCCACCCTAAGATCCACGATGGAATAGGAGGTGGATGAGAATGTGAGAGAGATTTGAGTATCCAAAATGAGGTGTTGACTCTAGCTTTTGTGGGCCCAGTGGGTTCCAACAATCCCTGGAGACAGTTGCTTTGGGCAATAGGGTTTCCATTTGCAAAGCCCTTTGGGAGTGTGAGGATGAAGGCTGAGCTCCTCCCAATGAGGGTTGCAGGATGGGTTTATACTTGCATCACCTTTGCATGGACCTCCCTAAACCAGTTTCAAACATTGAAGGTTGCCCTGATGCAAGGCCGGGTTTAGAGACCAAGCTGCAGACCAGCTCAAGCAGGACTCCCACCCACAATATCACTTCCCATCACCAGTACAGAGCATGCCAGATGTGGACCAGATACTTCCATTGCAGGAGCTCCTATAAGCAAGTTGAAGGCTTCACACATGGCATTGAGTCATGCTGTGCTGCCTTCCCCCACTTTCTTCTAGCCTGGAGAAGAGGAGAGACAAGAGGGTGTCCCCTTTGTTTTGCCAGCATTTCAGCAACAGAGGAAAATACAAGTAAAGCTCCAAGGACCAGGCTTTATATCAGATCTCAGTTGGCAGCCAAGGAGCTGTGTGAGAGAAAGAAAAGCTACAACTCTGGAAAGAAAACCCCAAGATCTTTCCTCTGATAGGCAAAGTGCTCCAGGATCACAGGCGTCAGTGTTAATTCTTCCCTTGGCACATTCTGGAGAGTGTTTCGGTGCTGGAAATTGCCTCACATGAGCCCAGCCAAGTTGCAGATGTTGTGTTCAGATGGGGGAACGTCAGCATAGACAGCTTACTTTCACATCCTCTGAGTCTGTGTCTTGGTTTGATGAGGTTGTCAAGATGAGAATCCCAGTCACGGTTTTCTTCCAAGCTTCCCCAGAAAGGGAGGAGGGATTTTAAACTAAAAAAGGGTACATTTAGATTTGATATAAGGAAGAAATTCTTCATTAGGAGAGTGGTGAGGCACAGGTTGCCCAGAGAAGCTGTGGCTGCCCGCTCCCGGGCAGTGTTCAAGGCCAGGTTGGACGGGGCTCTGAGGCACCCTGGGCTGGTGGAAGGTGTCCCTGCCCATGACAGGGGGGTTGGAACGGGGTGATCTTGAAGGTCCCTTCCAACCCAAACCATTCTGTGATTCTACGATTATTTTTATTTTTTTTTAAGCTAGATGACATGATCTCTTCACTTTGCAGCTCAGTTGATTTGCTTCATTGGAGGCTAGTTCCTGGGTGAGATGCGGCTGCTGGTAGACCCCTCTGCTTCCCTTGCTCTGTTGCCCACCATCTCTGAGCAATAGCTCGCTATAAAGATAGAGAGATGGGAGGTTGCCAAGTTTGGACCTGAAGTAATTTGACGGTTGAGATGGGAAAACAGGGAGAAAATTGTGGGAAAAGTTCTCGACTTAATGTTCATTGCAAACTTATGCAAATAACATGTAAAAACCAACACATTAGGAGCACCCTGTATTCTGGTTTGTCTGGAAATGTTTCTTCAAGACTGAAAGTGCATGACAGGGAACAGGGTGCTGCTAATGAAAGCAATATCCAGAAGGCACTTCTTGGGGAGTAATCATTAAAAAAAGGATGATGTGTGGGATTGTAAGCAAGCAGCTACGGAGTCGGTGCGTTTTGGTGTGTGCTCTGCAGATACATAGCGTTGCTCCCACAAACATGTCTGGGGCACAAAGGTTTGCTCCAGACCGGCTGTTCTGCCCTGGGACCTGCAGAGCAGCTTGGTCCTCGTTGTCCAGCATCACCGCTCTTGAGCTAACGGGCTGCATGCAGGACCTCAATGCACTGGGCAAAATCTGGAGCCTGCAGATGATGTGGGCCAGGATTTGAGAATTTATAAAATCATCCACAAACAATCAAGTATTGGCATATACAAATATATAAATTATTGACAGTTTTACAAAAGGCACACTGCAAGCCATTTCAGTCCGACACCTGTACAAATCCCCCTGCCCTCCCTTCCCCACCCCTTCTCCTCAGCTTTCATCACAAAACGTAAGGCGCTGCTGCTACAGACCCATGGCTGTCGTGGCAACTGAGGACCTCTTTTTTGGTCAGCCCAATTTGTCGGTGGTACTGTCCTTCTTTGATGGTCTTAAGACACTGTATGTTCTTCCCCAAGGTGATGCTTTTGATGGAAGGCAGGTATTTCAGCGCAGTCTTTGGCAAGGATGACACGCCTGTCCCAGAGAGGTTGAGCTCTTGCAGGGAGTTCAGACCAAAGATAACTTCAGCAGTCAGTGACTTCAGGTTGGGATTACTGGATAAATCCAGGACTTGGAGGGCTGGTAGTTCCTTGAAGCTATAAGGAGATAACTCTCCAAAGCCATGCAGGCCACTGAGGGATAAATGAATCAAATCTTTCAGCCCTGTGAAGTCTCCTTTCTCTATCCTGACTAGAGGGTTCCCATCAAGATTTAAGTATCGGAGAGGAATCCCTTGAAGGTTTGGCACAGACCTTAGCCTGTTTCCAGAAAGATTTAAGTTCTGGATGTTGGGGCTGCTCTTTTCACGGTGCCGCGTAATTGTGCTGAGCATATTATTGGATAGATCCACATTCAGGGGTTTTCCTTGACCTTTTGAAGCAAAAATGTCCATTGCTATATCCAAAAGCTTGTTATTGCTCAAATCTATGTCGCTCAGAGGAGAACTGGAGAAACAGTCCTCTGGAAGGACTTCCAAAGAGTTGTGACTCAGATCCAAGGACTCCAGGTACCGGAGCCTGGAGAAGGTTGTGGAGGAAATCTTGGCAATTTTATTGTAGCTCAGGTCGAGGCTTACCAAGGTGGTGTATCCAGGGCCAGTAAGCATCGATTCATTGATTGTTTCCAGTTTGTTTGATGATAGATCCAAGTAGGAGGTATCCAGAGGGATTGGGACAGGAACAATGTGTGAGCCTATTCCACTGCAGTCCACCTTGGTCAAGCTAAAGCTGTCAAAGAGACCAAAGCTTTCCACTTCGCAGTGGCAGCCAGGGAAGCAGGTTTTGGTGGCACCAAAACAAGGAAGAAGCAGCAGCAAACTGAACCAGGCTAGGAATGCCATTGTTGACCTGGAAAACAGAATGATAAGAAAATAGATTAAATCGCAGCAGAAATTACTTTACTGAAGATGTGTAACAGTTTGAGTCAAGCAGTCTTCTCCTCTAGCTTTCCAAAGGAATAGATTAAGTATACTCTTAATAATAGTATAATAGTGTGGGACATGGATGTCCCAAACACTTTGTCTCTCATGTTGTAAGCCCCCCTGGGAAACTAATAGAGGAGAAAAAAAATTGGTTAAACAGTCTCTGCAGAGACAACCAAGACAAGACACAACTGGAAATCAGCTGTAAGAATAGTAGGCTGCCTTAAAGCAAGATCTGTGCAACACGCACACTTTTGACTAGACCATGCGTGAGGCCAAATGACAGCTCAAACGCTGAGTCATTTTACAGCCTGGCAAACTTTAGCACACAGAGGTCTGCACGTCAGGGCATCCATGCGACGTCTGGGAGCGCCGAGTTCAAGGCCTTGCATTGACAGGTTGAGGAAATCATTTAGGCTGTGTGCTTAGTGGGAGTCTTAGGTGTCCAAAACCCTTATAAGGGAAGGAAAAACCAAAGTGTTGTTCAAATTTCCTATAGACGACAGAGATAACGGCATCATCAGAACATCCTCCAGCATGAACAGTGTGAAAGGCCAGCTGCCTGCTGTCCAAGTGGACAGCATGTCTCCCTTGCTTAGACTTCAGATGTAAATTTAGACGTGTTTAGGTAGGTAGGATCATTGCTTTATATCAGGTGGCTAAAACCAACCCTCCTTGGGCTGATGGCAGGCAGGACAGGCAACGGCCACTTGGCTGCCTGCCTGTTGGAGCAGAGGAACCAAAGACTGTTCAGTAGACCCAGACTCTGCTGTGGTGGGTCCAGCCTCCTGCACAGGCATTGAGTGGAGTGAGCCCATTTGTTTCATACAGAGCCTCTGGGGAGTCTTTGCTAATTACATTATGTATTATCTCTGATTAACGATGCCAGCAAGCAGGGAGCTCCCTCCACCCTTCCTCCAGCAGTGGCATTTCTGTCCCTCTGCCACTGAAGCCAAGGGAGGAAGAGAGCTGATCTACACCTCACTGGCTTTGCTGGACCTCTTTAGATCGCATCCTAACAGCTCCTCCACACAACTGTGGGCAACAGCAGCTGCAGGATTTCAAGACCCAGCCAAAAAAGCTCTGCATCTCTGGAGAGGGTAAACTGGAGCATGCCAGCAGCTTGCAGGTCAGCAGAGGCAGCAAGAGCTGTCCTCGTTGGTTCCCACTGCAGTCATGGGTATCAGCTCTTCATGCCTTGCAAACAAGGTCTCCGGGAGGCTGGCAACAAAAATTCCCACCAAACCAGGAAAGAAGATCCATCAGCACTACTCTTCGGCTATGCTGCTGGTGATAAAGTGGCTCACATGCCAAGCACTCATTCAGACAAAAAAAAAAAAATCCCTTTTAAACATGTGTTCCCATCCCCACCTCAGCCCCCTGGTCTCTATTCTCACCTTTTCCACCGCTGTTTAAAAGCACTTTATTGACTTCCTTGCAGCATCATCTTTCCCACATGCTCTTTGATCTGGCTGAGGTGCCTTCCCCACAGCCCTTGCACCTTCCCAGGACCATTTCCTAGAAATTCGCGCTTCCTTTCATCTTCCCTCACCCACCCCTTGGCAGCAGTTTCCATCCCTTTCCAGCATGGTCTTCCTGGCCCTGGACACCAATCAGGGACTACTTGCCGATGTGCAAAAGAAGTGCAAAGAGGAAAAAGTGTTGCAAAAATATTGTCCTGATCACTGATATGACTTGTCTTGTGGTAACTCCCAAACCTCCTGCAAACAGAGAGTAGAGACTGGGACTCTGGCCAAAGTGCCTGCAACCTAAGCATTTCTAAAAGCCAACATGCAATCCTCGGGGGTCCATTATTCTATAGAAACAACAGAAAATTGGTAACATGAACCCTAGTCCCAGCCCATATCAACTGTTTCTTGAGAAAACACATATGTATGCAGAGGGGATGCAGGGGGTAAGAGCTCTTTTCTGCAGACACGTTTCCAGATATCCTTCTCCTAACGACATCAACGCTAATCCCCTCTGGTTCTGTGCAGACAGACCATAGCTTGCTCCCTCCTGCAGTCTCTCCTAAATATTACTTTATTTTTTCATGAAGCTGCATTTGGAACGCACCGAAATGTTTTATTACCAGGGGAAATTACAGCAGTGGGGAGCTCTTGGAAATTAAAAAAGCAAAAACCCAAATGTAAATGCCTCATGCATAAGGAAGCACCTGCATTAGTGCTAGCTCAGTCTACTGGTATTTATTCTCCTAAATCCCACCCCATGGTTATTCCCACTTGATGTCTCAACAGGGAAAGTGCCTCCTCACTGCCCCTTTGAAAGCCCAGCTCAGTTCCTCATGGCATCCTGTTGGCCTCGGTGGGAGCTGGATCAGACCCAAACAGGTCCAAAGACACATCAGTGTGAGACTTGGCTGAGTGCTGGTAAGACCTTCATGGGCTTCTGCTGAGCCACCTGAAGAAAAGCAAGAGGGTAATCTCCAATGTACTAGTTTAGCTGGGAACAGACTTTTTAATCAGGCCTGTGGTGATAGGACAAGGGCTAGTGGTTTTAAACTAAAAGAGAGGAGATTTAGCCTAGATACAAGGAAGACATTTTTCACAGTGAGGATGGTGAAACCCTGGCACAGGTTGCCCAAAGAGTGGTATTTGCACAGGATCTATTGCTTCTTCCCTCACATCATTACCCCAAATTCTCCCTTACTGGCTCTGCAATTACTTTGCATATCAGATGCAATCCATTACCACCAGTTTACAACTCCCTTATGGAGCAGCATGAAGCATTTATAGGCTAACAAGCCACTTGGCCCACAGCTCTGATAAAAGATAGAAGAAATAAAGGTACTGGTCATCTTCCAATCCAAGAAAGAGACTCCTGCATTGCCAGATAATCAACGAAGAGCTTAGTCAGGTACAGGCATGCTTGATCATCACATGGAGCAATCGATAGTGCTCTTTGAAATGGGGAAAGAAACATGCCGCAGGCATTTACAGTTCATCTGTGTACAGCGTACATTTGAAACCGCATCAAATTGCCTTTGGATTGCTGCCTCCGAGCTGCTCTGTTGATGAAGGCAGGAAGCCAAGGCATCCCCTCAGAAGAGGAAGATGAGTTATTCTCCTGCAGCACTAGGGAGATTCACCTGGAGGAAACACCACGGGCCAGAAACCACCGGCACCATCACCTAGGATGATGAGGAGAAAGCCACTGGGAGAAAGCAGCCCACCCTCGGGCTGGTTCAACCATGACCTCTTCATTTCTACAGCTGTTGTGGTGTGGAGAGATCCCAGAGATAAATTTTGGCCATCTGACAGCTCTGGGGGGCTTGTTACACCCACTGATTTCAACAGGAGCTGCTGGGGGTACAGCACTGTCCCCCACATTTCAGGTGCCCGGAGTGGCTGCAGGGCTCTGGTCTTTATACCTCGCTTGTCCTTTCTGCATGGCAAATATCCTGAGACAACCCCAAGGAGACCTAGCGGTGGGTAATGGAGCCAAGGCTGGACCAAGGTCCCAGTAGGGTGCCAGCCATCTCCCCCAGATCCCACATCTCTCCCTGAGCCTGCAGATACCATGACTCCACCTCCCTGTTCTGCTCATCCCCTGCACCGTTGTGTGGCAGGACCCAGGTGGAAATCTCACACTGAGATTTCCCTACCAAAAAAATCCTTTAAAATCCAACTTTAAAACCAGATTGCAGAGGAAACCCAGGTTTCAGTTGATGGCCGGGGAGGTGGGAGAGAGAAAAGCCTTGTCATGGTGTTGTTGGAAGTTCATTCTTCTCACTGCACTTGATTTCCTCCTCCTCCTCTTCCTTAAAGACTTTTCTCACTAGTCTTCCCTGATCCACAGCTAAGGCTTTGCTACCCTGTCCCCACTAACACATCCCACCCTGGATGGAAGCCTATTGCTTGGGGACTGCTCCCCTCCTCGGGAATGCGGAGATGAAGATGATGCTACCTAGGCTAGCTCTGGTTGCTCTGACAACCACCAAGACAGAAATCCCTATAGTCAAAAATCAAGGGTTAATTAAAAAATCATAAAAGGGGGAGGTGTTTGAAAGTTCATTGTTTGATGGAGTCAGTAAACAGACCTCCAGTTCATGCTGCACCCCTCGGCCTCCCCGAATGTGTCATTCGACAAAGCTTTAGGCAAAATGCAGCTGGAGTCCGGGCTGAAGACCCAAAGTCACCCAGTGAAGTTTCAGGTAAGAAAGAAGTGCAGAAACACCAGATTGTCTCTATGGTGGGGTGAAGAGAAAGAAAAGGGGATGAAACCCACCTAAGACCAGACCCACGCTTGGCGATGCCCTGTCGCTCCCTTGACCATGGTGGAGCGGGTTGCCCACTCTCCTTGAGCTCCTGCTTCCCACCCCATCACCGACTGCATCCTCCAAACCTGAGTTGCACCCAGCAACCAGGTGCACCCAGCATGAATCCGTTCAGCTCATTCATCCAACAACCCCCCCCCCCC
>Ga0065711_1005065_pt1 | contig 21432 bp, 16 predicted proteins | sample Hoacrofraction12_FD_59098 | JGI IMG/M metagenome (GOLD analysis project Ga0065711, IMG submission 59098) | Hoatzin crop microbial communities from Cojedes, Venezuela - Epithelial fraction 12 v2 (version 2) | ecosystem: Host-associated > Birds > Digestive system > Esophagus > Crop | place... | reverse complement strand
TTCTTCCCTCTGAGGGTGACGGAGCACTGGAACAGGCTGCCCAGGGAGGTTGTGGAGTCTCCTTCTCTGGAGATATTGAAGACTCGCCTGGACAAGGTCCTGTGCAGCTTGCTGTAGGTGACCCTGCTTCGGCAGGGGGGTTGGACTAGATGACCCACAGAGGTCCCTTCCAACCTTTACTATTCTGTGATTCTGTGGTGTACATATCTAGAATTCATGAACGTGTTATGATGGAGGAAGAGGGATATTTGTTATGGAGATATGTTGGTGAGTTTGGCATTTGTTGCTTTGGCACAATGTAAACAGCGGCATTATTCAGCCTTGGCTACGTACCTTTCCTTGGAGATACCTGTGGTCCCCCATCCTGGCTGTGTTTCAGCAGCAGGGATGGATGAAGGCAATGCATGGAACCTTCTTATCTTCAAAACAGACTGCGCTGTGTGTCTGTCTTGGCACTCAGCTGGAGACCTGGAGATGGTGGTACCAGTTCTGAGCTGGCAAAAGCTGGGAACACGACACTGAGCTCAGCTGCTGGAGGAGAGAAACCTCTTACTTTCTTCAGTAGCCATGCATCTGCCAGATGGTCCAAATCAGACTTTTTGGCTTCAGAGGGTGTTGAGTTTAGTCAGCCAGAACAAGCGCCACGCGGTTGGGTCTCTCGGTCTTGGTAAAGCAGGAAAGCCTGAAGGAAATCTCCTGGGACTTTCCCCATTCCCCCCAGAGCAGAGGCAGGTGATGGGAGCAGAGAACCCAGTAAGCTTTTGAGACGAGTTCTCCTAGCTTTATCTGGTAGAGTATAGTGGTAAGCAGCCTCTCATGAAGAAAATTTTTGTTGCTGATGTTGGAGGGTACTTTTATTGCAGCACACCGGTGCAACTCGTTAGTAGGAATGCCGCTGTAGCCCATTCTGACTCTTTGAAAGGAGCTGATAGAAACTTTCCCTGAAAATAGCTTGTGTGTTTAGGAGGGTCATTTCAGTGGTAAAGCCCACCTCCTATTTCTGTGACAAAATGAAGATACGAAGTAAATGCAAACTACAAAGGAGGCCAGAAGAGGGGTTTGTAATGGGGCCAGCAGCATTGCTTTCAGAGTGAAGTTCTGAGCAGCACTTGTATGTGAATGTTTGCTTTTTCGTGCTGCTTGGCTCTTTTTGTTTAGGCACAGAGGGCCTTGTGTCCCTGGGACTGGAGTACGTACTGGTGCTGGCTTGCCATCGCAGAACTCTCGAAGCAGCAGTAAACTTGTGGTTTCTGCACCTGTCTTCATGGATTAGTGCCCAGAACCTGTAATTAATGTGAGTCCTTGTGTGTCTAATCTGCCTTGAAAAATCAGAATTGCACCCCAGGATGCACTCGGTGCGGCGTTCGAACCAGCCTGCGCAGGCTATGGCACGGACGTCCCGGGATCGTGCCTTTGCTCGGTGGTAGGTCCCCATCTCCTGCCATCCCGCGTGTCCTTGCGGTGACAGCATGAGGCAGAAGCAAAGAAAGAAGTGTGTTTTGGCAGCTGTCCTAAAATCCTTCCTAGAGAGAATGTGGAATGGCTGGCCGGAGACAGATGGGGTTGGCAGGCTGCTGGGGCAGGTAGCGCCTGGGCTGTCCCTGCGCCGCACGCCCGGTCCCAGCCGCAGCCTGGAGCCGGGGCAGCTCCCGGGAGGTGGCAGGGACACCGCCGTCCCCGTCCCTGTGCTGCTTCCCGGGAGGTGCCGTGTGCTGCCTGGCAGCTGAGGTGTCCTGTGAGGCCTCTGGAGAGCGCGTGTACGGCAGCGCCAGCTTTGGCAGCCTGATGCTGCGTGTGGCTTTGGCCCACCAAGTGTCCTGGTCCCTGGCTTGGCTCCCGGATGGGCGATGAGTGGGGAGACGGACCGGGACGGGGTGAGAGGTACGGGCGGTGCTGAAGAGCTAGAGCCTGGCTTCCCGGTGAGAACGGTTGTTGCCATTGATTGTACTGTGTAATTGGTATGAATTGATGAATGCCATGAATTTATTCAGCAACAGATTACCAAATTAAGAAATGATAGGAAGTATGAAGCACGCAAACCAGAACCAATTGCCAGGACAGCTGATTAAAAAACACCAGGTTTCAATCTTGTATTTTAGTTGTAAACACAAGAAATTTTTTAAGAGCTAAGCAGCGATAGCTGCGCAATACTTGAACAACAGCTTTGTCTCTGCGTAGCTGCCACCGAGTGCCAGCTGAGCGCTGGTGGTTGTGATTTGATGCTCCCTGGGAAGAGCTGAACTGTGAGCCTGCCAGCCCCTGAAGGCTGCGGGCGTAGGATGTGTTTTCCAGAACCAATTGCTGGAAACAATAGTCAGGAAAAAAATGTGGCAAGTCGTACATGCTCATCATCATTTTGTAATAAAGGGAGTCTGTTTTAGCAGGATTTGTGGAGACTTTTCAGGAGAATTAAAGGTCACCATGGCCTCAAGGTAATGAGGTGTTACTCTTGGTTTCTTTTCAGCTGGGATTTCACCATGTGAGTTAATTGTTGTATTTGGTGAGGATGAAATGGTGCACACAAGTACCAACTACCTTGAGCTTGTTACAGTCATATTTGATTTTAACCAAGGATCGTTTCAGTGCTTGGGTAACTCTGATTGCCAAAACCATTTATTCCTTGCCCAAAGTGGCTGATGAGACTATGTTTGTGAAATGGCTGAAGTGGAACTACTGCAAAATAATATAGCAGGTGATTCTTCTGATTTTTTCCCAACATATTTTTCTCCCTCTCTGTGCTATCACGTAGTCTTCAAAAGTAGCATGAATTTGGGTTATCCCCGTATCACCCGGAGCTGCGGAGCGGAGCTGAGGTAACAGACAGAGGCAGTGATGGACCCAGCAGTAGAGCTGCTGAGATACACAGTGCTTGGTGCCGTTTGTGAGAAGTGTAGCTCATTATTTTGCTTTTAGTGGTGAAATTAATACAGTCTGTCTGTAGCGTTGTTCTGGACAAATGCAGTTGTAGAGCTAATGTTTTGCTCAACTCAGACCTTACCATTAGCAGACTACTTCTGTGTATTGTCGAGGAGGAAAGCCGGCTTCCCTGGTCAAAGATATAACGGATCCATACTGCAAGTTAGGGTTGGTCATTGCTTCTGCTCGAGCGGGAGATAAACATTTGGGCCGCTAAACACCTTTCTTCCCCAGCCTGCACACGCACGAGCAAGATGTTAGGTTGCAGAATGGTGTTGTCGCTGTTCAACTTAAAAAGTTATCTGAGTGTTAAGGTTGTTGGCATGCACCTAATGCCATTCCCGTTTTGATTTTCTAATCCAGGGTGACACACACCCGTATGGGCCCCGCAGCAGTGAGAGAGGACGCGCTCCTGTGTGTTAGTGCATTTCTGCTTCGGAGCAGGCTTCGGTGTCGCGGCGGGCTGGGTGCTAGGCTCTGGGTTGTCATGGGGATGTGTGCGCAGCTGGGGAGCTGAGGCAGAAGGGTTGCGCCTGGAATCCGTGAATCAGACCGGCAAATGCTTCAGTGATACCGCATAATGGTTTGGAGGCTTTGTAATTTTAGGACAACTCTTAGGCATCGTTTTGTTATCAGACACGTTGTCTAATGTGAGACCTCAGGACGATATTTCCCTTCTGAAGGTCGACTGTAAAAATATTGCCTTCTCTGGCTCACATCTTTCCATTTTTACAGTACTGATCATATCTTATTTAAACATGCTTTTGTTTGCGTAATCAAGATAGTCTTCTGCCTTTCTCTGCTACTCATTCCAACTCGGAAGCTGATGGTGACTACAGCTGAAGCTACTCAGCTGTGTAGGGACAAAAGAAGACTTAATTCTAAATAGGTTCAAAGCATATCAGCATCGATCTGTCAGAAAGGAAATCTCAAATCTATGAAACTGTTGTAGAAGCTGGTCCCCAGTTCTTGGCTAATTTCCTTCCTTCCTTCAGTCCCCTTGAAAACATTTCTTCAGTGTTTCTTGGATATTCAGTCATACTGAAAATAAATCTCCATGCTAAGAAAAAAATAAAAGAAGTCCTACCCTTTTTACTGATCAGTACTATTTTACTGGAACAGAAATCTTACCTTCATTTGGTTTGTTAGAAAGAGGAACAGGTTTTAAATTTTCCACAAATAAAGCCAGAAGAGATTTTTCTTATTTGTTATGTGTATATTATAATATCCACTGTAATTACAAATGAAATTGAGAAGAAAAGGATTTATAAATGAAATAGTATAATTTTTATTTGCTAGAATATTTTATCTTAAATAACTTAAGTCTTTTTGATGCCTTTGGAAGCATCAGCCAATCCACTTACAAAATAACTCTTGATTACTCTCTTTGTCAAGTCATCTTTTCCCTTCAGAAAAAGAATCTTACCAGATTTCACTTCTCTTCCTGTGACCACTAAGCTGATTTCCTCTTGCTAACAATTTGCTGTATTATTACTGTACCATGAAACAAATTTCTTAAGTCTTGATATAATAATGATATTCAGCTTCCCAGGATTGTCAGGATTTTTTGGTTGTTGTTTTGAAGATAGACATTTGGAAATATGACGAGCTCGTTGTTAGTCGTCCTACTAAGAACAACACCTNNAAAATGCAGGTAGTCTAATTTAGCTGTCTGTGCCAGTGAAGCGTTAGGACAGCAACACATAGTAAATAGTTGGTATACACAAATCTCTATTGGTATCTAAGGCAGAAAAATGATTTCATACTGATCTCTGGACCAATGCCTGGAACATGGTAAGAAGAATGTTAAACTCAGGTTTGACCTCTGTAGAGCAGCGTTGAACTAAGCATGTTGTCTGTCACACCTCAGCCTTGTANCTGCGTTTCAAACCTCCCCAGGCACATGAAAAGCGAGGGGTGTTGGGCGTGCTGCGGAGGCTCAGAGTTTGCCCCAAACCGCCTGAGATGTGGGGAGCAGAGCCCCGGAGTCGCCTGTGCTAGGCTTTCCTCTGTCTTTCTGGTTGTGAGTACGTGATTAAGTATTATTTTAAAACAAGTCTCTTTACAAAACAAACACAACTGGAATGGTTCTCTATGGCCCTTTGCTGTGTTTGTAATATTTGTATTTCTGGCTGTTTGAATGTTATAGGAAAATGGCCAAAATTCCTTTACTTATTTTCTGGCAGTGTCTTTATACAGCTTAGGAACTCGTGTGTTTTGCTGTCAGTGCAGAAACCATTAAATAGAGGGTTAGGAATAATTCAGTTTACCTTCTTTCTGAAGTAGATCTAGGTTTCATAGAGTAGGATTAGGATTTGGGAGGGTGGACAGAATAACTAGAGGTCATATTTGATCCTTCACTGTTTTCTGAAAACAGAACTGTTCTGGGCCAAGCCATCCGATTGCCTGGATGCGTTGGTTGCTCTTGGTGCTTTCCTTTGCAGAGGTTTTTATTTCCTTCACAAAGTAAATTTTGCTTATGTAGTACATGTAGACTGCCCTGGGACTCTGAGATGAACAGATTTGATATGCACATTTAAAATACAATTTCGTTGAATAAATGACTATAATTTATATCTATTGGGAAAAAGATGAAGTCACTATCAACAAAAGGGCCAGTATGCAGCAGATCCTTCAGCATGTGTTTGACCATGGGAGTAGGGGTGCCATCAGTAATTTCAGTTCTGTGTGGCTGTTGACCAGAGCCTTGTGTACCGGTGAGAGGGAGTGTCTTTGTCTGAGATTGGGCGCGGGATGTAAGCAGCTTGGAGAAATGTATCGCACATTTTTTTTCTCATTCCCTACAATAATAATTTCATCAATTCCAGTGACTAACTTTGCGTAAGGCTGACATGGAATCGTGATTTCCTCTTTTGCTGTGTTTCCTCTAATTGCTCATATTTAACCAAAAATTGGTTACTTAACAAAATAGTGATTCAGTGCAGGGAGGAAGTGCAGCAGAGGTAGTGCTGAGATTTGTAGAAAAATGCTTTGAAATCTGTAAATTTCTGAAGAATTTGATTAAAACCCAACCTGTTCTATGTTGATGGAAAGAGACCTTTTCACCCCTTTCTCAGCGAACTAAGTGTGATTGGAAGTGAGAAAACTGTTCTTTACTAGGAATGTTCGCCCTTTTCTTTCTTGTCTTGTTTTCTAGCCAATTGAAACAAGGTTTTATCAGTGCATGGTACCAATTGGAAACTTCTGAAGCTTTTTATGTCTTGCAAATGTCCTCCCACATCTTTTTCTTCCCCCACAAGCACAGAGGAGAGAGGGAGAGAAGTGAGCAACGCATTTAGGTAGAGGATGATTAAACAACCATGTTTCTGCATAAAAGCAACATTTCTTTCACAGCAAAGGACTTTAGTATCATTCTCTGTAATATTATTAAAAGTATAGAATAATGCGCTCCTCATTTAAGCTAGAAGAACCCCACCAGCAGACTGGTTAACACATCAAGGCAGTCAGCTGACGAGCCACATATGGTGGAAACTGCTGCATATGAATTGTTAATGATCTTCACTGAGGAAAATAACCTTCTTCCTGTTGGTATGGAGCCCAACTGGAGTGTGGAAAAATCCATTAAATGTATGAAGATTACAGTGAGTCAGACTTTATATCCTCTTTCAATAGGCTGTTGTGTGAAACGGTGATTTAGAAATACTTTCTGGTTTTTATTATATTCCCTGACATCATCTGAACTTGATATACCACTGGTTGAGATGCCATGCCGAGGGCTAGAAGTTCATCTGTTTGAGGCAAACCTCCAAAAATGGGTTGTCTTAAGACGGGCGTTTGCACTTCAGCATTTCGCTTACTGCTGCCAGCGTGAGCGAGGGATGGGTGTTCGATCCCGCGCAGTCAAACGCTGCTCTGCCTGAAGGCACCAGCCATAGGCTCTGGGCATACACGTTGCCGTTTAGGGCAGGTCGGGGAGAGCAGCCTGGCGAATCATGGTGGTTCAACAACACCGTTGAGGTTTAAATGAGATTTTTTTGGAGAGAGAATTAGAACCACTCTTAGAGTTGAGGCTTGGAGCATCCCCCCTCCTCTGTTTGCAACATCTGTGGCTTTTCAAGAGGAGGTGGATGTGGCCAGCAAACCCCACGGGTCCCTCTGGAGCTGCTAGGAATGGGGTCTTGGATCCTGCGGCTTGGGCGAGTTTTGCTGCTGTGAGCCCTGGCCTGGCTCCTTGCCCTGGTCCCTTCCTGTACGGCAGCAGAAGTAGTAAAGGGAGAAGTTAATGGTGAGGGCTCTTGTTTCTGCACCCCTCTGGCTTTGGAGGCAATTTTCACCTGTGCCGTTGAAGATGTCTTCTGTCCTGGTGCGGGTCAGGAAGAGCTTCCCAGTGCTCTGAGGAAACTGAATCGTGCCTTGGGAGTTACTGTTGCTAGCTTCCTTTCTGCTGGCTTTGGGCGTGTTCTGTTGCTACTATTAGAGTCAAGAAATTGCAGTGTGCTTGGTTATAGGCCAAAAAACAAGGGCATTTGTCTTCATTTAAACTGTCTGCATTGAAGAATAAGATGGGGTATGCAAGAGCAACCTGATGCTTCGTTGCCAGTGCCGCCGACTCCACTGTGCCTGGATACACTGGATGAATTCAAGCGTTTCTTCTGGCAGCCCGGGGAGCTGGGAGTGTGGGACCGCAGGCAGGCGGACGGGCAGCAGGCAGGAGTGCCTGGCCCGGGTCGTCTCCCTTTCGCCTCCGCAGATCGCTAATCCGTTACGCTCACCAACATATCTCGAGTACTGTGAATCTTTTCAGTGAAATTAAATGACAATGATTTAAGCATTTCAGAGAGATTTTAATTCATCATCTGTGAAGAATATTTCAGTTAAGCTGCCCTGCTATAATTTTTGGTTGAGTTTATAGCAAAAATTTTTGGGGTGAAGAAGGGAAGACTGGCGTGAAGGGGCCATAAGTGCCAGTTTTCATTCCAACTCATCATCATCAGGTACTGGAGATTTGGGGATACCATTTGGAGAGAAAAATATCAGTGCAAATTTATCGATTTAAGAAACTGAGGAAAAAAGTGGAATGCATGAAAACAGAATATATAAATTCTAGAGCTGTATTATCAGCCCCGTTGAGTGCTCCGTTCTGCAGTCCTTTCTGACCTAACACCCCTGGGTGAATTCAGCTCCGCCTTCAGTAAATATTTTGAAATCTATTTGTAGTCTGTTAAAATGACAGCGTAAAATTGTTACAACATAAATGCTTTCTCTCTGCAGCTTCAAGTTATCATCTACTTATTTTTCTCACCAAAGCAATTTTTAACACGACTTTTACTTCTCTTAAGATTGCAGAGCTCATGCAGCATTAGCAATGGGGCTGATGGTGCTTTGTACACCAGGGAGATTGCAGCTTTGGTGCTCTGATGGAGATTTCAGCCCTGGCAGTCAAATTAAATGATGTTTTATTTTCATCACTGAGGAGCAATAAACATATCCCTACAATATAATTTTAAAGTTAATCTTCAGAGGATATCTGCGCTCCCATTAAAACATACGGTTGTCTGGCAGTAATTGTTTTCCCTACATGGCTTCCTTTTAGAAGGCCTAAGGGCTATTTATGATAAAACTGTCAAATTTTGTATCCTCTGCTTTACAGATTGCTCTTGGCCAGGATGTAATTTTGAGCTCTGCCTGTGGGCGTTCTACAGGTGTGCAGCCTCAGGTGGAGAACCGGGGAGGAACCGTGACTCAGAGGTGGCGAGGAGGACTCGTCTACCTGTGCTCAGATGTCCGGCTCTGAGATGCCTCAGCCGGAACCAGTCGTTCTGGCTCCGTTCGTGGTCACTGGAGGGCGGTGGATGCCTGCCAAGGGCATCTCCCCTCTGCCTTGGCTGCCCTGCGGGGCTGGATGGCTTGGGGGGACCTGGCTCCCTGTCGCCGTGGGGCTGCAGCCCTGTGGGCATGGCCAGCAGCTGCTGAGGTGGGGGCTTCGCGCCGCGCAGACGTACTGAGACTGGCATTTCCCCCACTCACAACGTTTGCAAGGGAAACTGGCAGTGGCACACTGTCCCGGGGCTGGAGTCGGGGTTTGCTCATAGCCACTGCCCACCCGTCTGCGGCGAAGCTGGAGCCTGCTGCCTGCATCTGGAGTCCCCATCTCCTATGGCTGTAGCTTGGATTTGAGAAGGTTAGAGAGGGAGATGTGCGTGCACGTGGCTGGTTGGATTATATATCCCTTTAGGACTGTATTGGAGCTATGAAAATCTAACTCATGAATGGTACTGCCTTCAGAATAGGGACCGTGTGTTTTATCCTTGATGCTTTCTCATATCGCACGGCATGGAAGATAAAAGTAGCTAGTGAAAACATTGGATGTTAGCAGTTTTTACCTCTGTTTTTATTTTTGTTATGTGGCAACACAGGTATGTGCAGATACACTTCCAAGTGTTTAAGCTCCGTAACAGATCGAGTTAAGTTGTTCTGCCAAGTTGGAAATTGTTTACTGTTATCTTTATATCCATCATCAAAACTTCAGCGGCTCTTTATGATACTTTTAAATGTTTTTGTTTCTAATTCTGCATTCTGGTATGACTGCAGTCCTTTGTGCACCTTCATTGTCTACCTAATGCTAAAAACGAGGGGTTTTTGAAGAGTCAGCTGCCATTTATGGCTAGTTCAGATTAAATTCAAATCTGTTGCTCACAGCTAGATATTTATTTATTCTTTTTAGTTACAGTATTGAATTTTTATAATAACATGTATTTTAGAGAGTTTCTGCTGTCTCCAAGGCTTTAATAGAACATTGTGAGTTGTAACACTAAATCCTTGACTCTGCAAAGAATGGCTGCTGCAGAGGAATTACTCCAACGGGGCTGTGCAAATGGTTTGCTTTGCTTTGTTTTTTCTCTACTTGGGGTTTAATCTTTGCAGAGAATTAGAAGTATCCTAGAGAAGTTGTTCGTAATGTTTGTTCTGTCATTTCTCCAAATTAATTATTTTTTGTAATTATTATTTGAACCATTAACACTAAACTTGAGAGACTGTGTAGAAGCGCTACAACTGATAAAATTGCACAGTAACCTGCACATTAAATATTTTAATTAAAAGTCTGAATACTGTTGGGCTCCAGTATGGTCCCATGACGGACGCTTTTGATGCTGACGTCACCTGAAGTGTGAGCAGGGCTTCTGACGGCTTCAGCCCTGAAACGCGGAGATCTCGAGCAGTGTGAAGTTCTGCACTGCCCGGTGGCAGGCCTGTTAGCTTAAGGCCAGGTGTAGGAAGCTGACTTGCTACCAAATTGCATTTTATGTAAATAATGCTAATTAACAAAGACATGTTGTTCTGTCATGGGTATAATGGCGTGAATGCAATTTTCTTCACCTACGGCGAGCGCATCCCATTGTTACTCTGAGGAAAGCAATTGTGCTGTGGTACTTTGGTGTAGAGAGGATGGAGGAAAATCCTGCCCTCCGAGCCAAGTAAAACTCGGAGCAGCCCTGGAGCCGAGGCTTGGAGCAGCACAATAAAAGTTTTACAGGAATATTTTTCACTAGGCACTTTTCCGTGCAAAGGGAGATGCTGCGTTGCAGCGCTGGCACAGTTCCCTGCCGTTGTGTGTCTTGGGCTGGAGAGGAGAGAGGATTTTGATTCGGGACTTGCTCTTGGGGCTCATTCCTCGCCTCCTTCTGGGTGTTTCTGCTTCAATATCGCACTGTGTCCCTCCAGGCGCTTCACTCCCACCTGGTTTCGGGGCTGCTGCCCTCTTGCCAGGGTGCTTCTGGACAAAAGATGGCCCTGTTGCCCCGGGCAGCCCTGGGCTCAGGCAGGCTGGTGGCCGCTCGGCGTGGGCCAGGCTCTCCGTGCAGTGTGCGGCTGCTGGTGTGCCGAGTGTCTGCAGTGAACAGCTGTGGTTCAGTGTGAAGCTGACTGATGCCCTAACTCGGTAGAGGACATACGAGGTACCATATTGTTAATTGTTATGGCGACAACTTAAAATATAGGAAACACAGCAGCCTGTATAACACTGCTCATGCGTGGGTTTTGCATCCTGTTTTAATAGTTATTGCTGTTGGAAATAAACGTCTATTTGAGTGATTAATTTCTTTCAGGCTACAAGAAGTGTTGTGTTGAATGGCTTTTTGTTAAAATGTAATTACTGGTGTTTGAGAAGAAGCCTGAAAAGAGTCAGCTGTGTCAGAGCCATGGCTAAAAAATACCTTAAAATGCAGTTTACACGTGGAATCTTCTGGTACTAGCAATGTCATCTCCAGTGAAAGCTGCACTAATTAACCATTGCAGTATCCTAGTCAGCAAAGTTTGTACTTAACATCTTTCTGTAAATTGAATTGTTTGGGTTCCAGCTTTACCAGTAATCACGTCTGGGATCATTAAATGGGAGCTATGGGTGAACCTTGGTGAAGTTCATGGAGTGCCCGTGGGATGTTTTTGGTTTTTGTGTGGGCGGCTTCTGCTCTCTGATTATTCTTGCAAGTGAAATTACAAGAGAACTGTAATTAAAATGTTCTGGTTTTGAGCTCTTGTCATCTTGAGTCGACGGGCAGCACTGATGTATCTCCTTTGGTGGCAGAAATATGGTGTGCAAAACCAGGGTAACTAAGGAGGCTGTGAGGGAAAGGGCTGGGAGAAGTCGTTTTCTGCGGTGGAAGGAGAGTGATGTCTGTATTGTGTGCAGAAGCCATGTAATGGATCAAAGTTAGTGTCTGGCTTTTGTTTTTCTAATTTTGGGGACTAAAAATCTTCCCGCCGGCCCACGATCCTGCTGCTCATCTGGACTTTCAGGGCATGTTCCACAACTGAACACGCTAGCTGTCTCGTTTCTTTATTTATTTGCTGTAGAATTTAAGTGGAGCGAGTGGTCGTGGCTTTCCTCCCTGCCGATTCCGCCTGGCGAGATTAAGCGGGGGAGGATGGGCTGGGCAGAGATTTCCGTCGGCGGGGCTCCGGATTGCCGGTTATTAGATGACCCACATACGTCGGGCCCCTGTTGTGCCATGTGATTTTTTCAGCTCTTCGGTGGAAACCGATGGTGCACAAAGCCCCCTTTGAGATGTGGATAGATGAAAGGAGATGAAGCAGCTGGTTTGGTTTTATCCCATTCAGGTCAGATTTTTTGTAGTGACTGTGCAGCATTAATAATAATAAACCAGCTGTTGTATACCAGAAAACTTACCATAAAAGGGACGTAATTACTGAGGGGGCTGGTCCTGTTAACCTATCCTCACTTCAAAGCAGAGATCTTAGTTTTAAGATCAGGAATGATGAATGACACTGGTGTTACTATTAAAGTATTTGCATTGATTATCTTTGTGTTTGAAAGGGGGAGGCTGAGATCATCCTTGATCCTGGAGTGTCATACAGACATACTTGAATGCATACATGGAAAACACCCAATGTCACAGAGATAAATGGTTGATAATTAACTTTTAGCTCTTGAGATTTTAGTAGGAAAGGGAGAAACCTTGAGTAGTTAAGAATCAGCAAAACCAGGAAGGTGTGAAGTTGTAGCAGAGAAAGAGAGAGAGCCCTGGGGGCAGAAGGAGAAGGGATCGGCTATGGAGTAAAACGACAGCTCCAAGCCAGTGCAGTGCCCAGACCCTGCTTTCCTTTCTGCAGCCAGTAACGAATATATGAAGGGTCATTCATGCCAGGGCTGATTTTTTTTTATGGAAAGCATAATAAATTTGGCAGTTGAGGACAGTCACTTATAATGCACAGCGGAATCTGGATTCATGTGAGCCAGTTAGTGGGAATTAGTGGGATTTTGTTCAGAGATGGTGATTTTGGGAATAATTTCTGCAGCAATTTCTCAGAAAGAAAAAGAAACAACTTCAGGGCAGCTCACCAAAACTTCCAGTTAAGGAATTAACTTTATTAGATTTTGACTCTTGCCCTTTCTTTTTTGACCTGTGAAGAACTTGATATGAACTGTAACATATTAGTATTTACTAAAATTTTGGAGTAATTTCATTTGTGTAGCCAAGTGTGGAGACAAAGGTCTACTTTTACTTGAGCTAGAAGTCTTAAGGGTAGCCTGAAATCCAGAGAGCTTTTGAGATCCAACTTTGCTTTCATGTTATTTTAGGGACGCCTTGAGCTCTGGTTCACATTGTCTGTAATCCCTGCCTGCCTTTGTGCCAGGGGAGGGCAGAGCTCCTCTGAGAAAGGGGTTGAGCTGCTTTTCCTGTCTGATGTTAGTCGGGTGGAATTGATAACAATATGATGTTTAAAAAAAAGATTATAATCTGTTGTCACCTGAACATCACCAGAGAGATATTTGATGTAGATTTTAAATTTAACTAAAATGACGCTTGGCCTAGCCTGAGTTTGGTTTGTATTTTTGATCACTGGGTGAGCAGTAATTGCAAGAGATTTTAAAAGCTTTTTGACACGAAGCATGCAAAAGATATGTTTAAACTATTTCTTATATTACTTGTCTTTAATGCGTATGACGATTGGTATGAAACACAAACTGAATGTTATGATTTGTAACTTACATTTGTTGCCGGACTCGTGTGTTAACTCCGTGGATGTTTTGTGGCTATCACGAGTCTTCTGTGCCCGGTTCTGCGGCAGCGCTAATGAAACCCTGGGGGTTCCTCCCGGAGCAGCTCGGGGCCGTGCGGCTGGGAGCAGGGCACCCACCGTGCCGGCGCAGGGAGGGAGAGCACGGCGCCGGGAGAATGGGAGGCATTTCTGCCTGAAGGTGGGAAATATGCCCAAAAAGGCCGTTCCCGTGCTGAGGAAGCAAACTTGAGATTGTTAATAATCTGTAAATTATGCAAAACAAGGTACTAGCTGAGGGTATGGCTGTTTTCTAGGTAGCTTTGGTGCCAGCTGATGTTTCATGGCGTTGGTTTCCTACATCTGCTAATAGGCATTTCAAGTTATAACTTGAAAAATCTCTTCATTTGTAGGTGGGTAATACGAGCTGTGTAGCTATGTAATGGTCACAAGGGGGGGGAAAGGTATATGTGTGTTTATGGATATAAAGTAAATATTTATGCTAGCAACACCAACTCAGTTGCAAGTGAAATAGAGAAAATTCTCTGGCGTCTTAGAATTGACTGTGTAATTACTGTGGAAAGAGTTCTTATTTGTCATGTATGACTTATCAACCTAAATGTAAACCAGCCAGCTTGTTGTGTACCTACCGAGGGAGGAAAGAGGGAAAGATGAGTGAAGTTTCTTGGGCTTCGTGAGTGAAGAAGCAAGATCTTTCACCAGCTGGGTAAAGGCTGCATTGCAAAATTCGCTGCAAATAGGTCCCGGCCGTGGTTGGGAGTAAAGGAGTGGATTTTAACCTACATTGATCATACAACTACTCTGAAAGTTAAGAGTGATGTTTTCCACCTTTTTTTCCTAGGCTTTCCTCCATTTATAGTTTTTATAGCTCTGCCTTCCATTAATCCTTGCTGAGTATAAATTGTCTTCTAATACAAGAACAATGAAAAAATAAACTTAGTTTTACCTGGTTTATTTTTTTTAAATCGTATTATTTCTTTCTTCTGCACAAGCACTAATGTGTGTCCCATTTGGTGACTGAATGTTTTAATCACTGCGTAGTGCTAAAGAGCTGGTCTAACCTCTAGAGGGATTTAAACAGAGTGGCTTAAACACAGACTTTTTTAGGAAGGAAAGAAAACAACAGCAGTGACAGAGTAAGATTCAAAAAACATGAGGCTGTTCTCGTCAAGTCTAGTATTCGAAATTCAGAATATTTAATTTTTTCTACTCCATGGGAATTCTTTACAGCTGGATAGGTTTCTGAAAACATTTTCAGGGAAATATCTATCCAAAACACCAAGTAGACTGCAACGGAAGAGTAACCTATAAACACGCATCGGTAATGCCATGGGATCAGCAACTGTTAGAAAATGTAACTACTTTCATTAGTAAAAAAAAAATCCTCCAAAAGTGCACATTTTTGTTTTAGTCAGCCGTATGACTTCAGTTTATTTGCTTTATGGGATCATTAGCAAGGCACACAAGCAAAACTTGTTCATCTGGTCATTTACTCTACTGCACGTCTGAACCGTTGTGTATTTGCAGCTGAGTGGTGATTTGAAGTCTGTTGGCTTGACGGAGAGGCAGTGTACGCATCCAGAGGTCAGGCTGCAGACCTGAGTGGAAAACTGTGTGTTAACTTCTTAGAAGAATGTACACAACAGGTATCTGATCCGATGAAAGCAAAGCTAAAGGAGTGTTACCCTGAGGAAAAAGAAATGAGCAGGAGTATTTTGTGTCTCATTGGATCTGACCATGTTTGCTGGACAGTGCTACATTTAACAAAAGGATTGTTCCTTATAGTTCTGCTTTTTTGCTTTCTCTTTTTCTGCTAGCTGTTGACACTTTATTGATGTCGGAAAGTTGCATGGGTCCCACCAGTAAGGCTGTTTTCTAAGCATCAGCCGGATTCTTGGTTTTCTCAACTGCTAACATACAGTAAAGCCCTGAGCCACGCCTTAGCAACAGTTACCTGCATCTCTCTGGGGCTGAAATCCAAGAGGGAAGCAGGAGGGTTCGTGGGTACCCAATATGTGCTGCTGATTCCTGCTGACGCTGGTGTTGTCTGGGGTGATGGTGTTACCCTGACAACGGAGAACATCCTGTTTTCAGGGCTGGTCCCTGCATCTCTCTGGATTTTACGAACAGAACTATTTTTGTTAGATGTGCACTGGTTTTGTCTTGCACACTCTGCGAGCTGGACATCTACAGACTGCCCCGGCAGAGCAACAAAGAGATCTCCGTCTAGGAAGATGGATGACAGGCTGCCTCGCCACATGTGCGTCACATTTGCCTGCCAGATCCCGACTGCTTTGTACTTTCCCCTCGAGCCGTTTCTTATATTACAGCCTTCCTTCAGTTCTGCAGGACGTGGCGATCCCAATCAAAGCCAGTTCCTGTGTTCCTTCTTCCTCATTAAATCTTTCGTTATTTATTAATTTTGGTCAATCTAATGGTGTCACACGGCTGAAGCCATGAGCAAAGTCACCTGTTTATTCTCTCGGAGCAGTCAAAAATAATGGAAACTATAGCCAGTGGGGGAAATAATTGAGCATTTCAAGTCCTTAAGGAAATCACAAGCCTTTGTAGGTGTAATAAGCACGTAAATTTTCTGCAGAAACTATTTATTTGAAAACATCCCTGCAGACGTCAGTCCAGATTTGATTTCTTACCGAGTCTCTTTTTAGTAGTGCAGAGTAAGAAGTTTAATTATCTGATGAAGTATTTCTTCCATGTAACAGACTACTTTAGATCCATGGAACTGTACGCTGCAGACCAGTGCCTAGAGCTGTGCGTTCCGTTCCTTATTGTAACAGTTATTGGTTTATTATCAAAACAGAGCGTTTTGGCCACTGTGCTTTCTTGGTTGCTCTTTTCTAGAAATTGCACATAAGATTGTAGATAACCCCAAACAAACCCACTTTCGGGGAAATTTTGTCAGTTAAGGGAACGCTTAATATGTGACAAAAATCTGAATACTGGTTCTTCGAAAAGGACGTTGTGCCGTTCCTTATTCAAGGCCGTTTAATGACTTCTAGCGGAAATATGCATCATCTCTGAACAATTTTCCCTGTCCCCAGATGCCGAAGTGCCAACCCTATAAATTGAACATCAGGCCGTGTTTTTCGTGGCTCACACGTTCCAACCAGGAATAGCAGCTCTGCAACTGGAGTTTAACGAACAGGCCTTGTGATGTATGAGCCAGAAACAATCTAGTTCCTGCTTTCCGTTTGTGTTGGATTTTGCATTGCAAAGAGCTGCAAATGAGTAGAAAAGTAATTTTAATCCCTAAAGCAACCAGAGCTAATGTGGATGTCACATGCAGAGCGTGTCTGTTGAGAAAGGGTGGTTTTCTCATAGCTGCTTTTCTGAACATCAGCACACTGTTCAGGCTGTGTGACTGGTTTTCCCGTTGCTAAAAAATTTCACAAATGTAAGTGTGACTTTGCTAACTATGAATTTAAGAAATAGTCTTTTTTTTCCCCAAAACGTATTAAAATAATTCCTTCTTTTGTTTTCTTAGATGGAACCGCTGGTCAGAAGTTGTTCAGATGTCAGCAATGATCTCACTCTTTACAGGGATATGAACTGTTACTGGAGCCATCACCATTTGTCTCTGCTGCTCTGTATTTTCTGTCGTACTGTGTGGTAATTTCTCATTTAGAGAAGCTGGGCTGTAGCAGCTGCTTGGTGTGCAGCTGTGTTGCTGAGATCCTTGGGCAGGTAGCGTGCAACAGGCATTGAATATATAGCAGTGATGGAAAAAGTTGGTTTTGTTGAGGTTTCGACTGCAAGCAGCCCTTGGCTCAAAACCAGTTCACCTGGGACTGCAGAAAGGGACTTTATTGTGACTCTGACTGCTCTTAGGAAATAGGGTTTGGGTTGCCCTGGAGGGATCGCCTGCTCAGTTCCTTTGCCTTGGCTGGGATCAGCTGCGTGTCCCTCCTTTGGCTGATTTATACGACGGTTACCTGAACATGGAACAGGGCATGGATGCAGCTTTCTAGACCCCTGCTGTTCCTTGTGGAGTAGCTCCAGACTGCGCTAATAGGCACCGAGTTAGCGTAAATGCCCATGAAGGCCAGGCTTCACATGAGGTCTAGCAAAGCTGAACGGAGTGGAAGGACCGTTGGGGTACTTTGCAGGCTAAACACCCGTTTGTGTTTCCAAAATGTGGTGATAAGCATTTGTGCAGTTGCACAAAATGAGTAATACATGTCCTGCAGAAAACCAGTTGTTGCCCATTCTGTATTTTTTGTATATGTATATGTATATGTATCTTTTCATACCGAACCATTGAGAAAACATAGAACAGGCTAAGAATGGATAAAATAGCACAAAATTTAGGATGCAAGCAACCGCTTATGTCTATTAAATTTGCCATTTGCTGAAAGCAGATTAGTAATGATCTCTTTCAGAATAATTTGGTTTTCAGCAGAAAGACCCTGCTCTGTGCAGTTTTCTTGTGGGGTCAGAAATACTAATTTTTTCATCTATCCGTGAAAACTTACGAAAAAGATGGAGTTTAATTCTGATTTTGAATTTACTTTTGTGAATATTCTTCATGTTTTCTGCCATTACTCATTATTCTCCTTTCTTCTCCTTCATTTTGTACGTGAAACATGTAATTGTAAGCAATTTTTTTTCTTATATGACAGAGGCACTTAAGCCCCAGTAAATTTATTGGGTTTTGCACAGGGCTGTTTATTCTTACTGACATGAACAGGAAGTGCACTTGTATGTCTTAGGAGATTAGATCTCTGTCTTTTTTTATGACAGCTCTCCATCATGTTTTATTCATCATAAATAAATGAATCATTTTAAGACTAGGACTGTTAGTTAGAATTATTTTACTGTTTATTTGTGCATTTCCATAGGTGGCGTGCTCCAGAACATGGGAAAGATGTGATTCCTTTTCAATAGAAAGAAAATAGAAATCTGCTGCCTGTTTTTTTATTCAGTATGACATATCACACCAGAGCTAGTGACATGTGGGCAGAAATTAAATACAACTCAGCCTCAGAACTCCATCTACATTCCTGAATTTGTGAGTGTGTAAGTTAGTTTCCCAGCTCTACAGCTTTTCTGGCTTAATGGTTTTAACTCTAGAACCAAAAGGGATAAAAACCCCTCAGATTTTCCTATTTTATTTCAGAGCTGTCTGAAGTCTGATGTGGTTTGGGTCTTAGTGTTGTGAGACTAACAGTCCCGTACCAGCTCACCGCACTGAGCGTCTCACAGCTGTGGCTATCACACTCTAAATGTGAAACTGAAGTTACGGTTGCCCCATCTTTGTTCACTGTCTGGAGTACTTGGATGAGTAACCCGAACGCAAGATGGCTTACAAGTCCTGTTAGTGGGTGCTGGAGTTGGGAGACTCCTGCCTGCTAGCAGGAATGGAGACCGAGATGCAAACCCAGTTGTCTGTGAATGGCACTTTCATTTCAGTACAGGCACTGGAGAGTCAGGGCTTCTTTCTTGGTTTAAATGGACCCTCTTATGGTGAGAAAAGTTACATCAGTGATTCAGAAATTACTGCTTTCTTTTCTTGGCAGCTGGTGTGTTGTGGTGATGTGGGTGACCTGGGACAAATTAAAAAGAAGAGTGATAGCTTTCAAATCTCCAGTGACACCGAAGGCTTAATTTGAGCTCTTTGTTTCAGAGTACAGTCCTTGTGCTAAAGGCTAGGAAATTCAGGAAGGCTGGGGTTTTTTTCCCCCAGCCATAAAAGCATTAGGTTTTACTTTGATAATTAACTCTCCCTGCAGTTCTCTATAAGGAAACAATTGAGCTATTATTGGTGAGATTAGCTGAAAAATGCAAACGTGGGAGTTTGGTTCCTGGTTCTGTTCGGGTTGGTTTTTTTTCCCCTGTGACTGTACCTTCTTGAGTCTCAGGCTTTTGCACATTTTAGAATCATAGAATCAGAATCATTTAGGTTGGACAAGATCTTTAAGATCACTGAGTCCAGCTGTAAACCCAACTCTGCCAAGTCCACCACTAAACCACTAAATGCCACATCTGCACGTCTTTTAAACACTTCCAGGGATGGTGACTCAGCCGCTTACCCGGGCAGCCTGTTCTGATGCTTGCCAACCCTTTCAGTGAAGAATTCTTTCCTAATATCCAGTCTAAACCTCCCCTGGCACAACTGGAGGCCGTCTCCTCTCGACCTGTTGGTCTGTGTAGGCGCAGTGTGGACAGTGGCTTCTGTGATACCTGCTTTTAATTGCTGTAGAGTGAACTGCACAATAATAATCCTAAAAGTATGATCTAATAAAACACTGTGGTGATTTTACTGTGTATTTTGGGCGATTTCTGAAGTATTACATTCACTGCTTTGGTTAGGACAGGCTATGGCAAACCTTGCAGCTGGAGCATTGTGCTGTGATAGGTGGTGTAGGAAGCCAGGAGGAGCCTCGTGGAGGGAGGTGGTAGAGACTCCTCTGTGAGGTGGTTACTCAGAGGGCACGGCGGAACTCTTTGGTGAAAGCAGTTAGGTTTTCATATCCCCGTAGTTGTACTGTGGTGATTTACTTGGGCACAGCCCTTGCTGCGCAGTTCTGCACGATGTTGGGTCTTTCTTCAGTCTGAGCCTTACGGGAGCATCTCTTACAGGGGCTGCAGCATGCTCGCCAAAGATCCTCACTCGTTCTTATACGGCTGTGTCCGCTGTAGTTGTCACTAAAGCAAGCAGCAGAATGGCTTTGGAAGCGTTGCTTTGCATGCAGTATTTCTTTTTAACTTCAGAGATAAATTTCCTCATAGAGTGCGATGAACAGACCGAGTTGAAGGTACCCAGCAGTGACAGTTCATACTTGTGTAGCAGTTTTCATGTCCAGACTCTCCAGAAAAGTGTCCGGTGCTCATCTCTGGTTTCATAGCACAGCGAAGCCGGTTGCTGCCGTTACAGTGAAGCTGGCCATGATTTTGTAAGAAATCTTGATCTTTATCTTCCCTCTAAGGTTTTTCTTTGTTTGTTGAGAAACAGCGGCTGCCCAGCGTGCCAGCTGTCGCTGGTCCCGGGGGAGCACCCGCCAGCTGTGAGCAGCTGGAGCAGCGTGGTCTCGGGCTGCCCTTTCCCTGCTGGAGACTGGCTACTGGGTGCCCTGTGCCCGGCGGAGCGAGGTGAGGGTGGCTGTGAAGGGGTGGCCGCAGGGCCGGGGGGCCAGGCCCTCGCTGTCTGCCACCCAGCCGGGGCTGGAGACCACCACGGCCCAGGGCTTCCCTGTTCACGTGGTGCAGGTTTGTTGGCACCTGTGAAAGCCGTTCCCTTGGGACCCAGTGTATCCTTCTGTGTTGGGTTTTTCCCCTGCCAAATCACACATTAAATACATAAGTACTGATGTGGGTAGTGGAGAACAGAGCATGTATATGCATATGTCAGACATGTTTTCTTGCTATTTTTGGCGGTATGTTTTCTCTGCCTGAAATAACAAATTTTGCATAGCTCTGTCTCTGTTGCTACCACTCCAGCTTCTTTCCTTTTCTGTTCATAGGTTTTTAGATCTTAAAGCTGGAAAGCAACCTTGTATCCTCTAGTCTTCTCTCTTGTATCACGTAGGTCGTAGAATTTCATCCAATTATTTCTAACTTCATTAAAATGTAACAATTCAAAATGCCTCCGGTCCTGTTTAAAGAATTCTAGATAATCTTTCTGCTTCTCTCTTTCTTGCTTTCTTCTCTCTTGGGTTCAGTAAGTTTATCTTCTGGTTAAAATTTTTGCTTCTTCACATCACATCTCCTTTTTTTGTCTCATTGTGATTTCTCATTTAATATTAATTCCTCTCTGGTTTTGTACACAGTCTCCAATGGGAATGTTTGTGGATCAGGAGAAAGGTTTTAGCATTGTTCCCTAAAATGAACTCCCAACTGCTAATGCTGCTGCTCCCAGTAGTTAATGGCTGCTTAGCCGAAATACAGGGGTGTAGCTTTGCTTGATCACTGTCCTGGGTTTGGCCAGGACAGGGTTAATTTTCACCGGACTCCAGGAAGGGGCACAGCCGGGGGGGTGGGGGCTGACCCCACCTGGCC
>Ga0065711_1036112_pt1 | contig 21433 bp, 12 predicted proteins | sample Hoacrofraction12_FD_59098 | JGI IMG/M metagenome (GOLD analysis project Ga0065711, IMG submission 59098) | Hoatzin crop microbial communities from Cojedes, Venezuela - Epithelial fraction 12 v2 (version 2) | ecosystem: Host-associated > Birds > Digestive system > Esophagus > Crop | place... | reverse complement strand
CACATGGTATGGAATACCAGGCTCTGTTTGGCCAGGTGGGGTCAGCCCCCACCCCCCGGCTGTGCCCCTTCCTGGAGTCTGGTGAAAATTAACCCTGTCCTGGCCAAACCCAGGACAGCTCTTGACTCATTCTTCATCCACCCCCAGGCAGAGCTTGATGCATTCCAGTTGCTCCCTCACATACAGAACAACTCCACCACCTTACCTTGCTGGCCTGTCTTTCCTAAAAAGTACGTAGCCATCTATGACAGCATTGCAGTCATGTGAGCTGTCCCACCATGTCTCTGTAATTGCAATGAGATCATGGCCCTGCAACCACACGCAGATCTCTAGTTCTTCCTGCTTATTCCCCATGCTGTGTGCATTGATGTAGAGGCATTCCAGAGAGGAACTCGAGGATGCAGGTTTCCCTGGAGGGGTGCAAAAGGATCTTCTGTATCCATAGCCACCTTAAGTTTGTTGGTCTTTTGCTTCTCAGTTTTGGAGGCAGCTAAAGAACAATTGTCATTGCTCTGGTTGGCCACACTTGTTCCACAGCCAGATGAGATGGCTTGGGCATTGTGACTTTGCACGCTACCCCCTACGTCTTTCAGATTAAAGCCCTCAAAATAAAATATTTGTGTAAGCACCGTTCCTGAATTTTATCATCAATATTGACATTGAGTGAATTTGTAATTAGCCTAGATGAAATAATCACTGTGAGTATAATCTCCAGGTTAAAGTTGAAAGTATTCTGTTTTCAGTCTCTTCTTGAGTTTCTGGGCACTTTGTCAGAGATTGTTGGGGGACTCATCGGAACCCTCTGAGGAGCTTGTGAGTACCTACCACTGCCACACAACGAGACACTGACGTAAATGTTCCTTTACTATCATCCTCTTGGACCCAGACAGAGCTTCAGAAAGAGGATGCAGCTCTGAAAGTGTCAAGCTGCAGGGAGTCCCTGGAACCTCTTCCTGGGCACATGGTCTCTAGACCCACAGAAGATATACAGTTGTCAAGAGCCTGTGTTTCTTTCTGAAAGAGCTGTAGGAAGAGGCCACCAGACTGCACAGCACCAGAAAGCATGAGAAACCGATGGACTAGATCTTCTCTTAGACCTCACAGCTTCAAGAGCCTGAACCTTCAACTGCAGTGGAGGGGCAGGAAGAGCCTATGCCTACACGAAGCTGGAAAGTGGAAATTCCCATGATGATGAAGGTTGGAGGCTGGTGAATTCTCACACTAGGAAGAAGGTTCATGCCCCATCTGATAATTTGCACTTTCAGAACAGTGCCTTGTGGTTGATGAGAAGCATCCCTGGTGGGTGAGCCTGGGCCACTCAGGATCACTAGAAGCAAGTAGTGAATAACAGCAACAGGAGACTCCCCGCTGCAAGGAACGGTGACACCCATCTGCTGGTGTGACTTGTCAGAAGGAAGTTTCCTGTGTGCTGTTTCCTGCGTCTTAGATAGAACTAATGCTCCCACAACAAAAATTAAAAATTACATTTCTAACTTACAAAAAGATAAGAATTCTCTGCAGGATGTCCAAGTTCTGTTCATCCTACATTTTGACAAATTTGCCATAATGTTTTACTGTTCTTAAGCTGGTTTAATAATATCTCTCAGGTATAAATGTGCTATCTATTAAGATACTGGGAAACATTCAGAAATTTTCCTGCCTTCCCCCATAAGGGTAAACTTACTGAAAAAAATGAATTATAATTAAATTACCAATAGAAATGGTCCACCTAGTCATTTGTTCCTTTAAAATTTGTAGTTGGTTTTAAAAGAAAATACTCATATTGTCTCATTTTATATATACCCAATCCATATATATATATATCATTTTACATAGACACATCAGTTGGCCTTATAGCAATATTACCTTATGGGCAACACTAGAGGTACTGAAAGGTTTTATCAATTGATGAAAAAGTAGAGGATATCTTACCAATTGCAATTCCCAAACTCCTCATTTTCATTCTACAAATAGCATCTTAGAATCACAGAATGGCTGAGGTTGGAAGGGAGCTGTGGAGGTCATCTGGTCCAGGCCCCCTGGCTCAAGCAGCACCACCCAGAGCCAGTTGTCCAGGACCATGTCCAAATGGCTTTTGAGTATCTCCAATGTGGGAGACAGCAACTTCTCTGGGCAGCCTGTGCCAGTGCTTGGACACTCTCACAGTTTAAAAGTATTTCTTGATGTTCAGAGGGAACCTCCCATGTTTCAGTGTGTGCCCATCGTCTCTGATCCTGTCACTGGGCACCACTGAAAAGAGCCTGGCTCCATCTTTCATGTACCTTCCCTTCAAAATTTATAAACATTGATAAGATCCCCCTGAGCCTTCTCTTCTCCAGGCGAAACAGTCCCAATTCTCCCAGTTTTTCCTCATATGACAGATGCTCCAGTCCACTCATCGTCTTAGTGGCCCTTTGCCGGACTTTCTCCAGTATGTCCATATATCTCCTGTTCTGTGGAGACCAGAAGTGGACCCAGTACTGCAGGTGTGGCCTCACCAGTACTCAGTAGAGGGGAAGGATCACTTCCCTTGACTTGCTAGCAACACTGCTCCTACAGCAGCCCAGGATATCATTACAATTCTTCGTTGTAAGAGCATATTGCTGACTCATAATAAGATTTTATTTCAAATTCTCTATTTTCTTCTTCACTCTGCCACCAAAAACACTATTAGGCTTTCTCTTTTGCTCAACTTTAACCTGATTTTCCAGCTCTGACTGGGACTAAGATCCCCATCTCTGGCCCACACCACAAAGGCCCTCACATTACCTATATCATGCCTGTCCTAACTTTCCTTGGGCCACCCAATTCCAGCTTCACTCTAACAGCATCTCTAAACTTTCTCTTTTGCTCAAAGAGGACAAAGAATCTCACCTCCATAACTGAAAGAGTATCACTCGCAGCCTCGCCCGCTCTGTGTTTCTCAGTTCACTGTTCAGATATATTGCCTCCTACCTCTATGGCTTTGCAACATTTTAAAAGCAATGCTCATGCTGTTAAATATACCAATAACTACATCAAAGGTCATATTGGCCTTACTCGGCTGCGCTAGAAGAATGCTATGCTTGTATATTTCAGTAACCTGACTCTGAAAATTTACTACACAGCTGAAGAACATCCCCTTTTGCTATGTTTTTTCAGGTTATCCAATATCAACTTTCTGCTTGGGATCCATTCTAGCCCACTTCTTCTTCATACTAGCCGCTCCTAAAGGTTTCCTAGTTCCTTGAAACTGTTCACAAGTCAAACGCTTTTCATTGCATCTTCTGTAAATCTGAAAAGAGTGACCTGCAGAATAATTCCTAACCGCAGAAACCAAAGTCGAAGCCTTCATTCTCATGACAGAGTACTCATTCAAGACAATAATTCCATATATATATGAATAGAAAACATTTCCAACAGAATTCAGTAACTATATACCCATAACTTTAATATGAGGCGTCCTTTAAGTATCCCTTGTCTTTAAGGTTATTTTTTGAATAATGACAAAAACCCACTGATTCAAGTGCTCCCAGTAATTAGAAACAGAGACTGAATCTAAACTCCTTTGCATGTACTGAGCTTCTTTTCGTAACATCCTTTTTAATGGAAGCTCTTCATATTATCAATTTTTTTGTTACGTGTAGCAAAATACTGGTGCCTAGATATGCATGATAATCGTGACCTTACATAAAAATGGCATATACAACATGCCCATTTTCTGTATTCCTACATGCAAGTGATACCTGAGATGGGATTAATATGACTTAATTCTCAAACTTCATTGTGTTGAACATAACAATTGTAGTTCCAACTAAGACTAATCTAAATGACCTATGTACAGTGTTTTTTAAATGAATTTAAAGTGTTGTCTAATCTCAGTTAAGAAAAGACTTCACATTTCAGCTAATCCCCTGGAGAATATTGCTTGAAATTTATAAAGGACACATGTCAACCAAAACTCTGAAAACCTGACAAGCCATCACTCATCTGGGGAGTCAGAACGCCAAAGTGCTAATAAGTGCATAGTTGCTTTTGCTGCTATGCATGGGGAGGTTGAATTTTTAATCCAGGAAATAAAGAAGTAAAAATCCTCATATTAACTAATAATCTACCCACCTAGGAAACGTATCTGAAATTATTTTATTAAAAAATTAAACCACATCTTAAACTTTAAGCTTCACTACTGAGCATGTGAGAACTGAAGCTCTTGACATTCACAAGAAAAGGGTTTGTTTGTTTGTTTTACAAGAAGTAGCATGCTTTTCTTGCAGTTGATTGGATTATAACAGAACACAGCAGGAGTGACAACGGTAATAGATTAAACAAACTATGTTAAAAAGACAAAGTAAATGGCAAAGATTGTTTTAGGCATAGGGATTATAGCAATTATTTCTCCTAATTTAATTTTAAATCTCAAAGGGCAGCTGGTTTGGAATATTCTTAACCAAAAAAATCTGAAGCAAAGCATAAGCTTTCATCTCTTAATTTGCCTCAATGACATCTTAGCATTATGAAAAAAAAAAAAAAAGACAGACTGTTTACTAGTTTCCCAGTGTGATTAAAAGTTCAGTACTAGGCATTTTGGTTTACATTTCAAAAAAAGGTATCCCAGGCCTCTGCTGCGTATCTTTTTTTTTTTTTAAATGACACTTGAAACCTTTTACAAAACTCTGCTTATTTCCCTTTTCATCTAAGGATTGTTGCAATGTCAAGATGAAGTTGCCCAGTTTAAGAGTTTTTATGATCTGAAGTTAGTTTACTTTTATTACTAGTGCTGTTATCAGGGGGAGGGGAATTGGAATGCGTACGGCTCTTTGGAGTTTTTTCCTCCCCAAAGCTAACACAACAAAATTCTCAAAATAATGAACACAGACTACCCCTGTAGAGAGACGAGACTGACTAATGCAAATCTTTTTCAAGATCGAGATGAAATACATATTTGACAATTTGTATGCCTGTGAGTAGAAATACACATGCAGACTGTATTGGAAGCAAAAATAAGCTTCTATTTTGTGCAAAACTGCTTAAATTGTTAGTCTTAACTCTCAGAACAATGATAATTTATCTATGATTTACCAAAGATAATTTAAAAATTTGGGATTTTTACAGATACACAGCATATAAATTTAATTGTGGTCCAGACTATAACAGCCTGCCTCACTTTGCTTCAAGTAGTTATCGATTGCTGTGTGTCAAGAAACGCTATTAGTTATTATTAGTGACTAATTCAGGGACCAGAATAAGCCATGAACCAATCTAATAAGCACTGTAAAAGGAAAATGATAACCCTTACTCAAGAAATACAGGGATTTGTCACAAGAAGATGAATGTAGGCATGCAGAATATCAACTGAAAACAAAAGTTAACAGTGCAGTGTGTAATCTCTCTCTCTTTTTATTCCATCTTTGATGTTTTATTTGCCACACAGTAGGTCGATACCTCTCTGTTTCCAACATATTTCTAAGCTGACCTTGCACCCTGACTTCATATTGCTTTATTGAGCCAAATGTATAGATAAATAATGAACTGTAAGAAAACAGTAAATCAACAGTAGTCAGCATGATTGGAAGCACTCAAAGCAAGTTCAAATTGTCATCAGCCTCAAGAATTTCCTAGACTGTATCAGTATGATGTGCTGCAGATCAGAACACTGTTCAACTTACTAGGAATTATTAAAATAGCAGTACTACAGGTGTAAGAGTAATGCTAATTGACAGACAGGAGAATAAAAGACTAAGTAAAATTATCTCAGTTTACAGTACATTTTTTGATGTAACTGCGAACGAATCATACCAGCAATACATCAAAACCAACAGCAAGTCAAAGCACTCTACATTTAAATTGGGAACTATGCAAGACCACTAATCTTGTAGCTGAAGATTGTTGATTTTTCAGATTAATAGTTAAGTGGTGTTGGGAATAGGATGTTTGCTGTAATTGTAGATCTCTAAAAAGAAATACATCTTAGATTATCAGAATACTAAATAGTGTGAAACCACACTAGAATACGTAATCATTACTTTCCTGTAGATAAAATAATCCATACCAACACACTTAATAAATATTTGCAAGTCTGATTGGACACAATATTATATTTTCAGGAAAATCAAGATTGCATCAGAGTTGCTTGATGAATACCAAACTATTATACCAACATTACCTAAACTGCAGATAATTTGTACTATACACCAGATTCCAAAAGTTGCCATGTTCTGGTACTTGCCATGTTCTGGTACAGTACAGTAAGCCTTCTCTTTATACAACAGCTTATGTTAAAAGGGACAGACTAAAGCAGTATTTAAGCTTATTTTTCTCCCCTGAACTGAAAGTTCATCAGGATTCAAGAAATGCAGGAGCTGACTTTTTTCAAAGAAATTTTGAAGTGTTGTGTTTCTCACATTTCAGATAAATGTGGTATAGAATATTGCCTCCACACAGCTCTTCTTTCAGAGTATGAACCTGAATTATACAGTTTTATTTATTTGATCTAGATAAGAAATTACATAAGATAATTTCCATAGATCAATGAACTGGTGTCAAGTGCCTGTAAAAATAGTTCTACTCTTTTCAGTACAGTTTACATGCCACCTCTTTTGCTTTATCCAAACCATATCTAAAATAACACATTATCTTGGTATTCTGAAGTTAAAAAGGTCCCGTCCCTGAAGAATCTTCTGGAACAGTTTTCAATCACCTGCTACTACACAGTTTAAATCAGGATGTAATGCAAAGTTCATTCTCCTCAGCAGATTTCTCACTGACTTCAGGGTACCATTCATGTTATTGCTCAAAGAAATATGCAGTATTCCAATGATGTAAAAAAGGAGAGGTTTTGAATGTATCCAGACAAAACACTCATTAATTTTTCCTAAGATTTTATCCTTTGTTTGAAAGTGAAAATGCAATGCTTCAGTGCTGAAGCAGTCATTTCAGTGTCAGATAGTTCTCTTTAAGCATGAAGACCAAAGAGGAAAATTCCTATCACACATTAAACAGAAAAAAAGAAATCAGAAAAAAAAAAAAAAAAATAAAAGCATGGCTGGTTCTCTTCCTTTCCTATCTCTTATGAAAGTACTACTTTTTTGTTCTGGAAGTAATACAGCTCTCTTGTCTATGCTATAGCTGACTCAAAAAGAAAATTCCATTTCAGCAGTCACAATGAAACAGTAAATCTGACTTTTTATTCCATACACATAAGTTAGCAAGCTAAATTACCTACCCATTCTGAAAGTTGTGTGAATATAACTGTTTCCTAAATGGCTGGCATGATGCTACATTAATTCTAACATTAAAAGTTTAGGGACCTTCTTTATTTCATAGAACTTGACAAGATCCTTTAAAACCAAGAAACTTCATTCCAGTTCCTCATGTGTTTTCCCTTCAAAGGCATGCAAAAAGTTACTTAATCCATTTACCATACAGTAAACCTGAAACTCTAGATTAATACACAGCAATGGATTTCACAAGCCTTCATGGCTCTCATAGACTTGTGACTCAACATACGCAGTGATTTCTAAGAATTCTGCTGAGTCCACAATGGAAACTGTCCATAAGTACAAAGGTGTTAGATCCTGGATAAATAAAGTACCACTTTACTCATTTCTTATTGACATTATGACAAGAGCTTGCAAGGTGACAGGATTGTTTCCATGGGAGGAAAAAAAAAATAACTGAGACATAGGAATTTGTTGGTTTGGTATTTTTTTCTAGGAAAATTAAGCCTTTTATATTTTTTTTAGTAGGAAGTCCAAATACTTGCCATGCCTAAGAAAGTGCATTTTGTTTCCAAAGGTAAGAAAGATAATGATCTAAGGCTATATTTCCAATCAAACCTCCCCCCAAATTATATTTTTATCTTTTAAGTGACACATTGCTATCCCTATCTGGATAAGGATAGGCAAAAAGCAAACACATCATGAAGTACAAAATACTGGTATCTTTAATTCCATGTCTTTAACATTTCAGACATTACATTCAATTTTGTATATTCTGCTGGTTGTTGCGTTTCATTCATCAGTGTTTTGTGTTTTTTAAAGAAACTGCTTATTTTAGCCCAAACTGATATCATGTGAATGAAGAACAAGCAAGCCTACTAGCAGAAATTTACTTAATTTACTAGCAGAAAGTAACTTAAGCAAGAAACTAAGTAAATACTAAAATGTAATCCTCAAGGAGAAATTCCAGTTATTTAAATGTATTTAGTAAAGCTTTTTTTGGAGTGATTTTTTTTAAAACTATACACTGCAAAAAATTAATTTCTGATACAGGACCATAGGGTGAGCTGACCATGCTAATACATTATGAAGAAGTAACTTTGTCATCATTTTGGATGTCTCAATCTAAGCTATGAAAATTTTTTTTTGTTAAAATTGCAATGCTAACCTCTAGGACAAAGATTGCTTCATGTATGTAAACACACATACACATATATACAAGTGCACACGCGTGCATATTCCTCCCATGCCTACAAAACATATCCTCACCAGGTTATACTTTCTGCTGGTGGCAGACCAACAGACAAAACAAATCTCTAGAAATGATGTAGCTTTAGCTTGGTATTCCTTTCACAGAAAATTAGTATGCACAGATATGTTTCAGTATGCATATATATGTTTCTCCTAAACATATTTCCTCACAGAAATAAGGACGAGTTTTCATCTTTCAGTGTTACAACAGAATGCCCTTATATAAAAAAAAAAACTGGTCTTGATCTGTATTTTTATTGTAAATTTTCATTTCAAACATGCAATGAAGACCCAGGAAATATTGGCAAGTAAAACTCAATACAGTTTAAATTTCTTGCTAGAAGCCAATATGGAGAAAAAAAGTCAATGAAACAATAGATTTTTTTCCCAGCATATTCCAAATTACATTTGTAAGAACATAGGCAATCAAATGGAAGTTGATGTTATGCACCAACACAAATTATGTCAGACAGGAAAAGCGTTCACATTAAGCACATAATTTCTAGAGATAACACTAAAGATGAAATAGTATCTAATTTATGAAAACATGAATAAGGCTCTATGAGAATTCTCGCTTAAGCAACACTCCAGAATACTTTCCTTACTCTCAAACTACCTGTAAGCTATTGTAATTTAGGCAAGAAAAAGAAATGTGTATAACTAAAGTAATTTTTTAAGTACTTCTATCAAACCACCAGTCAGATGTGTGGTAAGATCATTCCATTTCACTCAGTCTGAAAATCACACCAGTCTCTCAAACAAATGAAGGATTGGAACCACTAAGAAACACTCCAAATTCAAGATCTAGTCTAAAAACAATGAGATTTTACCACAGGAAAATTAACTGCACTGAATTTCCACTCAATGAAGTCATTTGAGTTCACAAATAATTCAGAGGTTGTTTTCAGAAAGTTGCCTAAAGATGTTTTAAAACTCAGTCTTGAGGATTCTGATATCAAACTTCATAAAGACTCTAGCCCACCGAAATAGACTACCGGCTATTCTGTAGTGTATAGAATAATAAATTTAATTTTTAGGCCATAATTTTATTGCTATCTTAGCTATGCATATTATACAATATTTCTGTCCTTCTTAGGTGAGAATTAAATGGAGTAATTCACAATAGCTAGTATAGCCATTAAAGCTGCTGGTTTATACATGGTAATTATTATGTTTTCTGCAGGATTCAAGGGACAACCAGAAGGCATTTATGAGTTCAGGGAAAGCGTATGGGTCAGAACAGATGGTCCTACTGCATGTATTTAAATTTCCTGTCAGATCCTCACAGTATCACTATTTCTAATAAATGTATATAGTAAGTGAATGAAAATGGCAGTTAGATGTAAGCAGCTCTGCAACACCTTCACACTATAATGTAATTTCAGACTAAAGATTTCTGGAAAAGGTGCAAATAATGAAGAATCTTTAACAAGAACTAGCTATTAACAACCCGAGTCTCCAAAAACACATTCCATTTTAAACAGCATTTAAATGTCTACAGTGAGAGTAGAAGATTTGATTTGTCCAGAAGCCTCACTAGTCTCAATGGAGTTTCTTCTACCTGAGAAACAACAGGTAGGGTACTGTTCCAGCTGTCTTAAAGAAATTCATGCACCTAAGTAACAATACATACATTGCCATAAGATACAGTGTAAAACATATCTATAAACTGGGAGAACAGAAAGTATTTGTTCTGAAAGATGTTTAAAGATATTTCTTTGGCTTCAGTGCAAAATCAACAGTGCTGGCGACTTATATTCAACTCTGTGCAAAAAAGAGGAAGAACAGAAATATATCTGCTTAAGGTACAAAATGCTAGTTTACCCTGTGTTTCTTTTAATTTAAGGTTACTTCTTTTCATGTTGGTGTTCCAATAGGCTTTAAGTAACAATTAGTGTAGTTTTTGCCTCATATCCCACAAACTGGGCTACGAAATTCCCTCATTAATTACCAACACATTTGGCAATACAAAGTAAGGGCACAATCTGTACTTCAGCTAGCAGAAAATTATTTTAAACAACACAGAAGTCACTGCCTATAGTAGCATCTGTAAGTCTACAGTGCACACCAGTGGAATATAGCAGTATATGCATTTTTTCACTGTTTTCAGTGTAATGTAATACTGCTTTGTAAATATTCCATCTTATTTAACTTTAAACCACCAGAAAAACATGTCCTTCGGAAAGGTTAAATACAGATATAAAATGTTGAGGAAGACTTGCAAAGAGTGTAAACAAGAATGTTTTATCACTCATGTTGTAAGATTAGATGAGCTTTCTGAAACTTAAAAATTTAACAGTCTTCCTAACTATAATCCTATGAAAACAAACATCAGGGCAACATACCAAGGATTCGCTCTGTTTTACGAAAAGTCCAAAGACCTAGATAATCAGACTCTTTTTATGTCTTTCAAACCGTAAGATTAGTTACTTGATCTGTAGACTAGGCTGTATCTGACAAAATTATATAGCCTATTTCCACATATGGTGACGGACATTCAACTAGCAACATTATTGACGCCAACATTTTCATGTTCTCCAAAGAACTTAAAGAGTTTTTCCTACAAAGATTACTTTAAAGCCAAATATAGCTAATGTCAACAATCTTTATTTATTCAGTGGTTTTACAGACTTGTTCTTTTCGTGGATTCTCATGCAAACACAACAATAATGCACATGTAATTTTATACTGAATAATTGCTTCACCCTTTTTAAAAATAAGGAAATGTTTTACCGTTGTTAATAGGTTCTTTATAATACACGTGAAAACCAAAGCATAGGAAATATTACTTCATTTACTATCCCACTAAGAACCACAAGCTCTTCCTAGCAGTAGAACTGAAGCTTATTAACTAGACAGTACATACAAAATGCTTTTGACAGCTAAGAAATCTAAACACATAAATCTTAGTTTAAGCTGTGATCTTATGGAATAAATATTGTGTAACAAACTCATAAAGAGGTCTGTTCAAAAGCCCCAAATGTATCTAACGATGTTTGATACTGACAGCATTGTTAGGCCACCAGTTCACGATAATTTGTAAGATAGGTTCCAGACAGTACAATACATTTTTCCTGCCATAAACACAAAATGCAATGAAAGGACACTCCACTTCCATTTTTATTTTCTCCCTGAGAAAATATCTGGCAGACATAAACTCTAAATTCACTAGCTCTCTAAATAAAACAAAATCACAAATTTCACTATCCCGTCAGCCAAGGTAAAATATAAGGCCTAATCTGTAGTGAGGAGGTAATCTTTAAGAAGAACTGTCAATTAGGACTTGGTTTGAAACTGTTGTAATGCAAGGGTAGTTGAAATTAAAGAAAGGCTAGAGAAAACCAAATGATTGAGGACTTCTCAGTGTCTTTAGAGAAAAAGACAAAATCGTGTGCAGTAAAAAGAGATGACATTTGACTGCTTGCAAATAAACAGTGTTGTCAAATATCAATCAAGAGCTGAACAATAAGTTTCTTAGTGTTAATGTTCACTTCTTAATTTACTGTTTAGTGGGAAAGCAAATTTTTTGTAACAGAAAAAGAAATAATCAATTTCCACACTAAATGCAACTTCCTGTTGTATCTCTTAAAACAGTTTAATTTATGACCCCAGACAGGACAAGTTTAATGGTAGTGTCATTCATAGCTAATTATAATGCTCATAATTACCACAAACATAAATTGCCACTTTTTTTAATTAACACATTGAAAATTTATTTACCATAACAAGGTTGATGTAGAATGCATCATTTTTTGAAAAGATGGTTATCAAGACCACCCAGGCTTTCCATATTTATTTTTTTCAAAGTAATCAGTTACTGGGAGCACTAATACTCAAATCTTGGCAGCTGTGAAGCTTCTGGCATTACGCAAGATCTATCAAATTTCCAAAAAGGCTATTAGAACTAACCACTTTTAAGAATGGTTTAACTTGCTGTGGCACTGTCACTTGCAAACCAAGCATTTTTTTCCACACTCTCAGTGAGATTGTCAGATGATCTAACAATGGAAATAGCAGCTTAATTTACATGTGACTGAAACCAAACACTCTTGTTCCAGGACATGAGAATAATTCAGATGTAATGATTAATCGGTTATTAATCTAGAATTTCCTTTGTGATTTAGTATTGGAGGTGCATACGAATCAGATTCCATGCTTAGACTTAGTAATTTAAAAACCATATGTATAAGTCTTATAAATCTCAGAGGACAAAGAGAATGCTCAAAATATTACCTTCTGTTAGCAATTCAAGCAATTTAGCACGTTCCCAAGAAAAAAACAGCAACACATATATGTATATACATGCACATATATAAAAATTGGAATCTACCAATCTCCAGTCTCTTCTCAGCAAGTTTTTACTTGATGTGGTTCTATTCCTGCTGACAGTGCCATAATACATAAAGACTACATTTCTTAAGCAAAACAATTAACTAAATCTAGCCTTCCTCTGCTGTGCAGAAGTATGACAAGCTAAAACTCTACTTAATGAGCAAGCAGAAAATAAAGAACTAAAATGTGAAGGAACTCAAATATGAGAGATAGCTGTTAATTTGTTGCTGTGGATGTTCATCTATGAAGGAAATTCCATTTGCATATCCACGCCCTTGTAACTAGAGCCTGGAATTTAGCAGACTGCTTGCAATCTTTTCCAAAACATGAAAGGAGATGTTAAATTTACAAGAGATTTTAAATTCTGTATCTATATTTAATTATATACATAGACATTTTGAGTTTTGTTGGATCTAAGAGTTCCTCAACCCATTGTTCTGAAAGCTAAATCCTGAAAGCTGAAACACAAATATTTCTTAGCATTCTACTTGTGAACTTGGATTGAAATGAACACTTCTTTCCTAACACCATTCCTACATAACCAGCCCATGTTCTTAAATTACTCCTTGGTAGGCTTATATCCTTTATAAAGGTATATTGTTTTCTGGCATCAGAACTCCACCAAGAGTTCCCTGCTAAGCTAAATCAATCTCCTGATGCATCTGCCTGTTCCCCTGAGTATTAGGACAGGCCTTTGTTGCACTGGGAAGATGCTGTACTTCAAGACCTGACAGCTTTGGTGAATTCCATTGTTTACCAGAGCTGCCTGCCATGGGATCCTACCCAACAGTTCCCTAACTAAGCCAAGGTCCTGCTTCTTTAAGTTCAGGGTCTGTACTCTGTACTTGCATTCCTGACTTCCTTCAGGATGACAAACACCACTACTGCAAAGTTACTACAGACAAGGACTTTATTCATCATCACATCCTCAACTGATTTCGTTCATATTAGTCAACAGCAGATCTAGCTATGCATCACCATGGTTGGTCCATTTAATAGCCACAGAATAAATTGTTCCTGAAACACTTCAGAAATCTCTTTGATTTCAGCAGCCATTTTGCCTTTCTAGCAGCTAGGCAGTCAGTCCCCCATGAGAACCAGAGTCTACAACTCCGAGATTTGAGTTCTTTAAAGACTTTATTTACTTCCTCATTGGGTGGTCTGTAATAAACTTCCACCACAATGTCATCCTTCCTGGCCTCTCCTCTGATCCTGAGCTACAGGTTCTTAGTCAGACTACCACCTATCCCTCAGGACAGCTCAAAAGGTCTGAACTGCTTTTAGAACTGAGGGCAACTTCTATTCCCTTAGCCCCTCCTTCCTAGTCTTTCCTGAAATCCTTCATAGCACAGTATCTTGATTGCTCCAACAATGTTGCAGTTCTGTAACCACACATGGCTCTCATTCTTCCTGCTTATTTCCAAGGGTGTGTGCATTTCTATACCAACACTTGAGGCAGGTGTCCCTTCACATTGTTTTGTCATTCATGATGTCTTTCTTGCTCCTATCAACCTGCACCCTCAGCTTTCCATCCCTGACCACCACTTCTTCACTTTACTGTGGGCTGTAATCTCCCACCCCCATCACTCCTGTTTCAATGCTTTACTTACTAGGTTGGCCAGCTTGTTGGATCAAGGAGGCAACACTTGGGCCCTGATGACATCAGCCTCAGAGTTGTGTGATCATTCCGAATCTGCCTCCAGCAGTATTGCTGGTGGCCATCTGGGTGAACAGCAGGGAACAATAGTCTAAGGATTGGACAGGCCTTGGCAATCTCTCTGCAACATTCTGGATCCAAGCCCACAGCAAGCCCCGTAACACTCAAAAAGGCAAGTGGGAGACACAGGGGGTTCTGTTCTGCAAGAGGGAGTCTCCTACTACTGCCACTTGCTGCTTCCTCCTGAATGCATGGTTCAGGTTAAACTATGGGTCTTTATTTACCTCACAAATGATCACAGTCTCTGGCTGCCGTTCCTGAGTGGTTCAGACCCTCTTACCTCCGGAGTCCCTGTGAATATCCTGTTAATCTCCTCTTTGCTTCTCTAAGCCTGCCCAGCCCGCTCACTTCCTCCTGCAGCTCAAAAGGGGCAACACATTTCCTCAATCAGTGTATACCTCCTGTAGGCATGGACACCCCTTTTCCCTGCCCCAGCTTCAAGGGCAGGTATCAGGCACTGCCTGCAACCTGAGGCCTGGGGACCTGCATCCTCCCTCAGCATCTCTGAGCCGAGGTTTCTACTGTGCCAGCAGCAGCAGCCCCAGCCGGTGCTGGGGACCATGCCCCAGAGCATGCCACTACTGTTGCTGCTGTGTCTCAGGCTGCCATCAGCATGTTTCCAGTTCCACATGCAAACTGCTAGACAAGCCATCGTTACCCACAGACATAACCTGTGCACCGCACCTGGCAGTTACACAGCTCTCCCTCAGTGCCACCCAAACGGGCATTCAGCTTTCCCTAACCAGGAGTCACCTCTCTTGGCCACAGTCAAGATCTTGGGATGCCCCCACCACCTCTGAGGATGCTGCCCCCTCCTTGCCCAGCTACCACCCCCACCATGCCCACTTGGTAGCCCAGGGGCAACATTCTCAAGGTGATGGGGCTTCCCCACACACCCCCTAGCCGCACATGGACCCCTTCTGTCCAAACACAAACCCAGCTGGATCCCAACCATGGCTCACCATACATAAGGGCCACTACCCTCAACACACACGGGGATGGGGCATCAGCACCTGCCTCCACTGGTCAGTTCCTTCCTGCAAGACTACGGAGCCACCCTCGCAGCTCACCAGCACTGGTGCCACTATGGCAGTACGTGGTGCCCGCACTGGGGCTGGGCTTCTCCGCACACCCTTGGCAGGTCCCTCCCCGCCAGGCTGCAGGGATAAATAGTTGATAAATGGCTGATTTATCACTTTCATAAACCCTACATACAATTTTAGTTACAACACAAAAAATCAGAAATCTCAATTTTGTTTCTTACTCCATGTGATAATGAAGTACTGCTAACATACCTGTTTCAGGCTTTTCAGCTTGGTTTGTCTCAGTTCTTCGTATTTCCATTTCCAATGAAATAATTCATTTTCTATCTTTTCCATTTCTTTTTCCAGAAATACATTCATTCTGAAAAAGTATTTTAAAAGTCAGCTTTACATCTCTTTGAAGTTGACAACAAATTACTTTGAATTCTATTTTCATAGCTTGAGTTGTATTTTGCTGCTTTGTCAACCATATATCTGGTTTTTATTAAAAACCTATATTGTCATCATGTAATTATTCCAAGAGATTTACCAAAAATATTAGGTAAAGAGAGCAAAGAAATCCAGTAATATAGAAATAAGATTTTAAATGAAATAAAATTTTCAGTTAAACTGAAGAAAATACAGAAATGAACTTCAGTTAGTGATTGAGGTCACCTAATACATGGTGAGTTAGTGAAGATCCTCAGAGAAAAGTACTGTATCATTTTTATTTGGGTACAGACAGAAGATTATTTCAAACACAGATATATGGGGAAAATATACAGTATGTAGACAGTACTGAAATCAAAGATGATCTACTTTAAATGTTAAAAACATTACTAATAGATGTATATTTCATGTTTCAAAAAGTAATTGCTTTTGAAAGAAAATGCTAGAACAATTTTAGGAAAATGGATTATGTAGCTCAGAGGTACTAGACCCTCATTAAACATTTGCCTCTGGAATGTTATTTGAGCATAAATTCCATTACTACATTCAGGAAAAATATTTAGGATACACAATTCACAAAAAGTGAACAATGATTCCTTGGAGAAAGGTACTGTATTACTGAAACAATGAACTTTGATATTTACTTTTACCCTTCTTCTAACCAATTAAAATGTTTTCAGCCATTCAGGAAATAATGAAAGAAATATGAAGCAGCAGAGGCACTACAGGTGTTCTTGTCTTTGAGACCAATTAAAAGCTCATTTATGTGTTCACAGGAAAGACAATTAGCCAAGCTCCAAAAACAAGAACAAAATTATCATAATTTCATTTTATGAAATTCCTCCATTATTTCATTTTATGCTTGTGTAATGCGCATGCATCATTTTGAAATTTTGTGACAAAATAGAATTTGGAACATAATTAAAAGTGAAAGAAAAAAATTCTTAATTACAGATAAAAGCTTTCAAATTATATTTCTAACATTTCTGTGAAATGGAATCACAGTTTAAAATTCTGGAATATTCCATTGGCTATGGATCAATATAGAACCAGCAGATCAATACCTGGCTCCAAGCCTGGTGTCACTGGTAGAATTCTGGGTTTTTATGATCATGAGTTGGTCTACACGACACCAGGCCTGCTGGCGATGGACAGGATACTCCTGTCTCAAACAGGAAAAAGGATCTTTGCACAGGAGTGAGTGGGGCTCACTGAAACAGCTTTAAACGAGATTTAAAAGGGAAAGGGGATAAAATCAGGCTCAATAGAGATAAGCCTGGGTGTGGCACGCCCACGTCTGAGGGGTGGTGTGCTAGCGAGGTCCTTCAGTTTGCCATCTCAGTGGAAGCAGTGGATGGATATCCATGCGCAGCAAAGACTCAAGGGTTATTGATGTGTTAGAAATCATGGCAGTGATCAGATGATCCTGACTACATGAAGTTAACTATTTAAGTAAAGAAAACAGAGTGGAAGAAAAAATATAGCAGAGATCTGTGAAGCAGCTTACTACTACTTCAACAAAAGATCAATATCAGAACATTTTTAATGGATCTTGTACCATTAACCATAACTCCTTATTATCTAATTAAATCACAGAATTACACAGAATAACTGAGGTTGGAAGGAACCTCTGGAAGTCGTCGGGTCTAAGCCCCCTGCTCGAGCAGGATCACCTAGACCCAGTTGCTCAGGACCATGTCCAGATGGCTTTTGAATGTCTCCAAGGATGCAGACTCAGCAACCTCTCTGGGCAACCTGTGCCAGTGTTCGATCATCCTCATAGGAAAAAAAAGTGTTTCTTGATGCTCAGACAGAGTCTTCTGTGTCCACTGCCTAAGTCTACCCATCCAGCCCTAAGCAATTCCTCTTTGATATCATCAGTTACCAGTGTAGATGTTGGGCTTCTGGTTTTAGACCAAAGAAACACTTTTAAGTTCAAAACGGAACAAATTAAAATGTCGAAACCAGAAGACATGTAGATAAGAACACTGATCCAAAGATGACTAAAGATAGCTGTTTTAGACAAATGATTCTTCAAAGTGCTGGAAAAGTCATAGTGTTTTTAATTCCCTTTCATGTCAACGGGACCTCAAATTTGTATTCAATATGAGCCATGTGACTAGCAGAGGACTTTGGTGTGTGATTTTACATTGTAAACCCAACCCTGAAGTTCTTTGACAGACAAAACAATAATTTTAAGCTCTTTTTTTTTTTTAATACTTTGCAAAGTCTGATCTGTGGCTTAAGGGTATATTGGCATTACTGAAAATACCTCTAAACAGAATGCAAGAAGCATAGGTCCTCTTGGGGTGAAGAAGCAAAACATCTTATGGAGAGATTAGTCAGGTAACTACAGGCAAGTCCAAACACTGGATCTGCACGATCTAACTTGACTCTGGAAAGAATGTGTCCACAGTTCAGAAGTACTGCACATAAACCAGAAAACTCTGCTAAGAAGTCCTGTGCTGTATGAGTAAGATCATACTGACTGCCTAGGTAACCTTTGGCCTTGGGGTTCAAGCTGTCTGTGAGCCAAGCTTGCTTCTGATGCAACACAGCTGTGTGTCCTTGGCTCAAGTTTACTGAGAAAATTGCTAAGTTGTGAGGAAGAAGCTGTGAGAAAGTACTTAAGCTAGATCCACACAAGATAAGTAAAAATGCAAAAGGCAGGGGTGAGATTGTTGAGATAGTCATTATTAGCAGCTCCAGAATCCAGAAGCAAAAATACTGACATAAACAAGTATAAAACCCTAAGAGGAAAACCTGGAAATCTGAAGATGGCAACTCAGCAGAATTCCATTCCAAGCCCATTCCAGTAAATAGTGCAGACCAACCCTTTCTGAACTGGCAGATGATAGCCTGTCCAACAGACACTTACAGGGTGTCTCAAGAGACTGGCGACTATGTTAATACTCAGATTATTCCTAGCTATTTATTGTGTGCAATGCCAAAAATAATTGCTTCATACTTTTGAGTTGCATACATTCCGCTTACAGAACATCTTCGCACATGGGAAATGTTGCCCAAAGTGACCTAGAGAGGGAGTTGTTGCACTAAACCCCGCTGTTAAGTGGAAATCACCACGCTGTGAGCATTTGCTGCCTGAGGCTGGCACCGCTACATTTTGCACAGTATAGACGTGCCCCAGTTCTTAACCATGTGCCAGTAAATTTATTACCGTATACCATAGTCAGTATATATCTAGGGATAAATGGCAAAATCTGTGTCTCTGAAGTATGGTAACAATTTGGCTAGAGAAGCACATGAACAGACCAAACAAAATCAGGAGCTAGAACTAGGGTTTATTAAATACTTTTCTGAGAAGTGATTAAAAAATAAGAGTTGAAAAATTATCCCCTTTCTAAAAGGAAAGTTTTATATATGCATTAGGTATACCGCGAATGCTGTTGAAAAATTAAGTACCTAGGACCCGATATAGTTCAACCAGAAGACAATGGATATGTGAGGAATCAGTCTCTTAACCCACATGAAATACCTTGACAAACTGGAGAATCTGGGCATTCTGGGATTTTTGCTTCCACAAAACACTAAATTTTTTTTAATGAGATAAAACATACTTCTGTTCATCTGCTGCAATAAGATTCAAATAAAGAACTATTTTGTGTTTTCTACAGCTATCTAATTCATAGAACACAGTAAATACTAGCTAATACTTTAAAGGATCCTCACTTTTTTTAACTCAGACTTGTATTATCCACAGGAAAATAGTGAAAAAACCTGATAGGAAATAAATTCTTTACCATAGCTTACCATTACAGACTCTCTGAACAGAAACTGTTGGATGTATTTGCAACAGAGGGGGCATTTTCTATTTAACTTTAGCTGTTTTTGAGGTTACAGTCATATAGTGCCTGAAGTCTCCTACAACCTCTATCATACATCACATACTGCATGTTTCCTTGGAAAGTCTTTTTGGTGTAATGTAATTTTGCTCAATACTGACCATCTATACAAAACATCAAGGAATTCCTATCAGTGCACTCACATGCTAGCATATAGTATGTAATCGGCATATGAATTCTTTTAGGCCACAAAAATGCACATTTACTATTTATGTGAGGTAAATTTGATATGACATAATAAGCATACAATAAGTGTGTTATTCTCTCTGTTATCTGCTTTTGATGTAGACCTTACTACAGGTGCAGAGGTCAAGATTAAAAGCATTTTGCAGCTGTACTCATGTGCTTTTAACTAAAAAATGGACTTAGTCATCTCCAGTTAGACTTTTTCAAAGTCTTCTGGTAAAGTATATGAAATTTTTTTGTTATGCACAAAGAACCCCAATAACTGAGCATAACATACATTAGATACCACTGCATTGATTGCAAAATGCTAGTATGCATAATTTTTAAATTACCTGTACGTTCTTAACAGTTCTGTATGGAGCACTTCTTATTTAAATGACAAACAAGCCAAGGAAAACAATAAACACACTATTGTGAAATGTTTACAAAACAATTATTTACATAATATTAAGCAAAAAAATACTTATGCTTAAGTTTCTTTCTAAATTCCTATAAAATCCTTGTAAGTAGCAATTAATAAAGCTTAGAAATGAGAACATATGAACTATAAATGCAATTATCACCATATCTGTTCTGGAAAGTGTTTTAAAAACCCTTATTTTTAACAGAGATTTCCTCTAGTAGGCTATATTTTGCACTTACTCTCTTTCCTGCTGTAAGACTTTCTGCATCTCAGCCAAATGCAAACGTAAGATGGAAACATGTATTGAATCATTCTGTGTTGTCTTAACTGTATTGTCCACACTTTTTTTAGGTTCCTCCAAAGAGAGGCTGGGAACTCCATTGGGAAAGGAATCAGGTGGCGTTGGAGTGATTTTTTTATTGTGATTGCTTTGGTCTTTGATTACCTCTGCATCCTGAGAAAACAGAAAAATATGACATCCAAGAAAAATATAAATGAACGCAAGAGTCTAACATAACTTCTGCAGGGCCTACCAAGGCTCTTCTAGACATTTAAGTCACATAGGAGAAAAAGGGAATAAGTAACATCTTGTACAGTTGCACTGTATATGGATAGAATGTGCAAAAAGAGTCATTATAGTTGGATCACTGTCATTTTGTAAAATCTCACACCTTCTGTTTTGACAGTGATGAGTGGAGTCCCTCAGGGGTCCGTACTGGGACCGGTGCTGTTCAATATATTCATCAATGACATGGACAGCAACATCGAGTGTACCCTCAGCAAGTCTGCAGATGACACCAAGCTGAGTGGTACGGTCGAGACATCATAAGGACAGGATGCCATCCAGAGGGACCTGGAGAAGCTGGAGAGGTGGGCCTGTGTGAACATCATGATGTTCAACACGGCCAAGTGCAAGGTCCTACACCTGGGTCGGGGTAATCCCCGCTATCAATACAGGCTGGGGGATGAAAGGATCGAGAGTAGCTCTGCTGAGAGGGACTTGGGGGTACTGA